>Ga0209382_10000057_pt1 | contig 149934 bp, 152 predicted proteins | sample SoiMetdeltSBSDD5_FD_187599 | JGI IMG/M metagenome (GOLD analysis project Ga0209382, IMG submission 187599) | Bulk soil microbial communities from a Populus tree surrounding site in Tennessee, USA - Soil MetaG P. deltoides SBSDD5 (SPAdes) (version 2) | ecosystem: Environmental > Terrestrial >... | reverse complement strand
TCAGTTCCAGATAATAATCAATACAGGCCACTAAAGTACTATTGTATGGGCTGTGGAAAGGAACACAGAGAAATTGCATGTCCTAATTGCGGCTCAAGAATGAAAAGAGTAGGATAAGGACATTAACTTTGTGTTCTATAAGCACAATAAAGAACTCTGATTCTAAATATTCCATCAATTTACAATGAGGTTCCACTTTTTCTAGTAGATGGCCAGTACTATAATATTGGTTGAACCTAGTTCAGGATATGACGGAACTGATGAATCACGAGTATCAAGCTTAGAGATTGGCCTAATCCGCATAATGATCTAACTACGGATTGAGCATTTTCCCCTACTACAATACGGGTATTCTATCTGTATATAGCCCTCACCCCACTGTTGATTTTAACTTCTATTGACAGATTGCAAAATATTGTTATGACTGTTTTAGGTGATTGTGAATCGTCTTTAGGATTAGAATAAATCACGTTTTCAAATACTCTTTCATGAGGAAAAAGTGGCACAGTTCTGGCCCAAATATTAAGGATTTACCCTACACAGATCCCTGGAACTGCTATCTTCTTGAATAGATGTGGAGACATTGTAGTATTAGGAAGAACGTCTGCAATGCTAGACCGGAACTCAGACCTATTAAAAGCCTGTTTGAAGTGTTTTGCAGACTCCCACACTACATAGTTGAAGAATGTATTACTACTCCCAATACCACGATGTAACTGTGCAGAGATAAAGCCAGGCTGTTGCTTGAATATGTTGGTGGTATCTGCAAATACTTTCAGGAACTGGTCAACATCCTCGGGCACAACAATAAACTTGTTTAACAGAACGACAGGAGCTACATCTTCTTCTAGTTGCGACATTAGTGTTACATTTTCGTCCATTTCAACAATTTTTACCATAAAGTGTGGTAATTTTTTTCGATATTTCAGTGTTTGTTGACTTGATACTTTATTACAGTTAGCTAATGTCGGTATAGATATTTGATCCCGCGTAGTTCAATCCATTCTACTTAATCCAATTTCTTAATTGCCAGATTTTAATTTAAGGCAAAATTCAATGAAAACGAAGGCGCTATTTTCACTAGCATAAAGGAAGTTTTTTATTTAGGCCACCAACAGACCGACTGCAATATTTTCTATATTTTTCCAATAGTGGTCCTAGTATAGAAGTAGCGGGAATGGTTGATAAGAATAGCAATGGATCTAAGTTGATCTTTTTTAGTTCTATTAGGATGCTAAGTACGTAGAATTACATTACTCTATCCAGCGATAACGTGCTTGATTAGGTAAAGACAGTAGATATAGACGTACGGTATTATATATCCAAATCTAATATTCCTAAATACTCTAAGATTTTAGTCCCCGACGACGGAAGCGAAACATCAGATAAATCAATTAATCATGCGATATTTATTTCGAATTTCTCTGGAGCAGAAATTGTCATACTGCGTATAGTAGAAAATTTTGAGAATTTGGGGGATACTTCAGTCAGTGTATCTAAAGATAAAGAACCAGCCACTGAAAGTGGCTTTAAGCATAATATTGAAGGAGACTTGGCAAATGCCATGGAAGAAAAAATAAAATGGTGTGTAGAAGCAGGCGCTAAGAATAAAATATCCTATGAAATGAAGGCGGGAAATGCAGCCGATCAAGTAGTGAAGGCGTGCGAAGACACACATGGCAGTCGTGACAACTTCACATCTAGATTCCTGGCTAAGTTTTGTATTAGCGATCCCAGAAAGATAAGAAGTAAAATAAATACACCAGTGCTTCTGATTCAATAATTAAGTGGTGAAAACTCGAAACCATATCCCATAACGATATTTAGGATAACGTAGGAAAAGGGAAGAACTTGAAACAGATATAGCTCATGAAGTTATAGACTTCTCCCATTCATCATGATTGGTACAAAAAAATTAATTAACCTGCTTCTAAATAAAATCCTCTAATTCGATCTCACTGCAAGCAAGAAAATAAGTAAATAAGTTTAGACACTATAATTATAAGTGTGTACCGTGGTATTTGTTACTATATTTTTGACACAGAATAATAGTTTTCCTATGAGAGAATGGCATATTGAACACATGCAGAAAACAATTGTAAAGTTCGTCACAGAATTATCGGAGAACGCTTCCTCATGGCAGAGAAAACAATACAAAAAGTATAACAACATTGCGAACGTCTGCAGAAATATTGATTACGACATTAAGCATGGTGTCACAAACGAAGAAGTACTATCATTTGTGGATAAAGTTAGAAATGACTCAACATATTCGGATCTTCAAGATAACGCCGTCTCGATGGAGAGATTAGATGAGATAAAGAGATATGTTCTGGGAAGCAGAAATAAGAGAAATAAATAAGAGGGATGCCTCTTTAGTGGGATTAGACAACTGCTCAGGGCATTAGGGCAGGATCCGTATAACAGATTTAGTGGACTGATGCTTTTTCCTCTTATGAATAAAGTTGGCAACTGGATTTCTTCTGTTCCGCACAATTGTTTGTTGTCCCCTTCGATTATTCTATTCAATTCATCCAGTATACCAAGTTCTTTTAGTCGTTTAATTCCCCTACCACTAGAGTTGTCGGAATAAAATTTCGTGATTGTTTAGACAAATTTAGTACAAGGCCAAAATATCTTCTCATACGACTATAAGTGAAAAGTTTATGCAAATTCGTTGCTACTTGACTCACAAAATCAGACGAAGTCATCATAATAATAAGACGGTTGGGACCGAACAAAATAAATTAATTTCCATTAATGAAAGGAATCACAAAGACAGCATTGTTGATGATTGGTTAATAGAGCATCTCAAAAACAGGCTTAAAAAGGTTGCAACTATTGTAGGGTCTCAAAATAGACCATTAGTGCTATACTCAGGGATAATAGACGAGAACGAAGATTCTGCAACAGAAGAAATTGTTCTTCACAACCAAAAATATATTACGATCCAGATATTCACACGTGGAGGATTCATTCCAACTAGCTTTCATGAGCAACATGTATTTACTTTTGATAAATTCATTTCCTGGATAGTAAGAGAAAGAAAGGATCGTGAGATGATGTTGCAGTGTCTTGCTGCATTGGATGATAGTCTCTAGATTCTGGTTAACCGATAAGTTCAAGGCCAGATCAATATTATTGTGAATAGAACTCACGACAAAAGTTTTTGGAAGTATTTCGCCAGTTTCAGATTATTTCTTCTCTAAATGTATATGTTATTGAATAAAATATGACATATCGCTCTGTAAAAAAATGCTAACAGAATGATCCTAGTACCCCACGAGATTCACTATTCGAGTAAATTTATACTGCCCAAGATTAGGAGGAAGTATGATGTAGAGTGATAGACCCGAATGATGCTGTCATCGCACTAAATACTATTGCAAATCATTTGATCGAGGTTTCTCGAAATGAAAAAAATTTTAGTCGGCTACCGGATAAATTCTGGGGGTACTTCGCTAGAGGTCACGATAACCGAGATCGAAAGTTCGGAGTGATATTTACATATTCGGAAAGAGAGAAAGATATAGATGAGTTATTACAGATGTATGAACAATGGGTTAAAAACCAGGGCACAGAAAAAGAATGATCCGTATTCTATACCATACCATCAGAACATGGTACAAAACCATAGTATCTCTTATTTCAATATCCTATACTCAATGGTTCCAAGTGCTCCAAAAATATGCCAATATTTGATCTTTCATCTATATTGCTTGATGCTCACTTTCCGAACGGTTCCCTGGCATTATTAGACTATATTTTAGTGCGTCAGCTTTAGCTTCTGATAGAACGCAAGATTGAGAAAGGGTGAAAGGACAGTAGGCTCAGCAATTTATCATCGATACAGAATATGTATATAAAATCTCACGATACCGATAGCTATTATCGCATGAGCTTTGCTCGGCCAGTTAGATAACGATAATAGGGAGAGTTCTCTACCTCTTATGACTAAATTTGGCATCCTCAATAGGTGAAATAATGACCCAAAAATTGGTTACAATTGCAGCGTCGAATTCGGCACAGGAAGCTGCAATAAAAATGAGGGAAAATGATACAAGTTCGCTCGTGGTTATTGATGAAAATAATAAAGCGGTGGGTATAGTAACCGAAAGAGATTTAGTGACCAGAGTCTGCGTTCATGGTGCTAGTAGCAAGACAGCTAAGCTGGAGCAGGTAATGTCATCTCCAGTAGTCACAATAGACGCCCTGTCTTCTGTTGAAGTTGCCGCTGACATAATGACTCAGAATGGTGTTCGACATTTGCTTGTTGCTGAGGATGAAGATATAAGCAAACCACTTGGTATAATTTCTACAAGCGATTTTGTCAGATATTTGAGAGAAAATTTGGAAATGGACGGTTCCAAGGGTGCGATATTAGACACATTGAAGAATGAAAATAATAAAAGCGAATGATGTAACTGGAAAATGACTTACTATTGATCTAAATATGGTAATGTTCACGCCAATGGACATGTAGAATCGGACACAAGATATTCAAAGATTTTCCTAAATGGGAAAAGATGTGTCCTGAATTTGATCAACTTCAGGAACAAATGATTGGGCCACACTTTATGCTACTGATAGTTATGCGGGAACTTATCCTCCTTTCTTTATCTCAATAATTCTCTTCTAAAAAGAAAACCAATTACGGGATTTATAATAAAAGGGACTGTATGTTTTAACCATACTCCAACCCTCATATAGAATGGAACAATTATTTCCAGACGATGGGAAGTCGCTGCGGCAAGGACAGCATTGGAAACAGTCTTCGTTTTGAGCATAAATCTTTCGTCATACGGATTTCTCCCGTCAAATGAACTATTATTAAAGAAATTTGTCTTCACACCCATGGGACTAACTACTGTTAATCCGACACCAGTTCCATGTAATTCCTGAGACAATGACTCGGAAAACCCTAATACTGCATATTTGGATGCGCAATAAGCTGATAAACCTGCTACTCCAAAACTCGCAGCTACAGACGCAATATTTACAATGTGTCCTGATTTTCTTGTGATCATAGAACCTAAAAATACCTTAGTACAGTAGACCACTCCCAAGAAATTTGTAAAAGTAACTGCTTCTATCTGCTCAATACTTTGGTCTTGCACCTTTCCGTATAGCCCAAATCCAGCGTTATTTACCAAGACATCTACATGACCGCATCTATCCAAAATTTCTCTTCCCATCTGTTCAACTTCTGACTTTTTTGATACATCACAAGGATAGACAATTGTTTGAATGTCAAATTTCTTACGGATGGTTTTTTCCAAGTCTTCTAGCTTTGATTGTGAACGGGCAACGAGTATAATACTCTGTATTCCCTGCCCTGAAAAATCAAGAGATACCTGCCTCCCAATTCCAGAAGAAGCACCAGTTACTAATACAACCTGGCCTTCGAATTTTTTTCTAGCACGATCTATTCTATTTGGCTCTTTCATCTATTCTATCTCCACTTCTAGCTTCATTACTTGGATTAACCCTCCTCTATGCTTCAATATAATTTTGTTTGCAGGATATCGGATCAGAAAAATTGATCATTGTACGAATTTCTGCGTATTAGCCTAAATGCATAGTTGAAATAGATTGCTCAAACTACTCGGGTGTTCAAATTTGTGTTACTTTATCATATACTCTTCTCTCAGACTGTTGCTCAAGGATTGATAGTTAAATTATCCACTCATTTCACGGCCTGATGATTCGATCTAAATGGAATCTGATTTTTTCTTATAAGTATCACTATCTTTACCAAATGATCTGAAGAAGAACCCACTAAATACCATAATAGCTGCCAATGTTGAAGCAACGATGGTTCTATCCGGGGGCAGACCCAATACAAAGGATAGTACAAACACTATCCCCGCTGCGACTGCGGCCAAGGGGACCCAATTTCTTACAGCCTCAGATGATCTGTTAGCTGTCTTCATATCGTCTTCATGAATATTTCAGCTATATGACTAGATAAATCTATCATGTTTATTCCAAAATGAGATAAACTATACCGAACCAACTGAATTTGACGAAAATTAGTCCTCTTCCTAATAATTGGGCTCACGATAATCACCGACTGAATACAAGTATCGATTTTCTCATCACTCATCTCGTGACAACAGAAATGATTGGAATGATTTCTACGGCCTGTTCAATGCCTCAAATGAGAGGTAGTTTTTTGTAATGGACAAATGAAGACTGGTGTCGTCACAGCCTTTCCATTCTTTCTGTACGTTTCCAGATTGATATATTGATGTTTAGAAGGTGTGGGTATCTGATCGGACTGATGGGACACCCTATTGTTGTGCTCAATCAATTCTGCTTCCCACTCGAAGTCAATATCACATTCATCGCATCTGAACGGGCCTGACGACTCGTCAGAGGTTGTAGCTATCAAATTAGGATCTGGAGACCATCCGTCTATCCTACCATGACTCAACTCTTTAGATTCTTCAGATTTATCGTTACTTATTCTAACATGTGCACCAATTCCTTACTTGTGAACATAATTACGGAAATCAAAAAAAATTATAACCCGTAAATTGGAAAACGCCAATATCGATCAATAACAAAAATCTAGGCACCGTGTAGGTTACTCTTGTGATCCATCAATTCCTCTTCATTCCTGAATCCCTTACTACATATTAGGCATCTGAATTCCTTTGGAGGGAGATAGAGGTTTTTGGATGTGAACCAGAAAATAACTCAAATGATAATTCAAACAATAATAATGATGATAGAGATCCAGTATTACAAGTATGTCCGCCTAGGTGTGGAATTGGAAGTAACGACGACAACGACAATGAATGAGAATATAATCGATTGGACTCAGACTGCTTAGGTACGACACGATAATAGGATAACACTAAAAGACGGGGAACTAAAAAAACTGGTATAGCCATTAGCAGTATTTGTTCCGGTCATTTTTATTTTGTAGTGCCCAATGAAGATTTATATATTGAGTAAAGAGAGAGCGAATGCGATGGGTTCAAAACAAATCTTCATGATAGCAGCAATAGTTGTCGCATTTAGCTCAGCGATGATGGCTACACCAGTAATGGCACAGAATATGACTGGTGGAAATATGACTGGTGGAAATATTACTGGTGGAAATATGACTGGTGGAAATATTACTGGTGGAAATATTACTGGTGGAAATATGACTGGTGGAAATATAACCGGTAGTATCAGTGGCTATGAAGAAGACGCAGAATGTTCCAAAAGCCCCGCTTGCATTTCCTGAAAATTATTTTCAGGCTCCATTATATTTCTTTATTTTGACTTGAAGTTAGACTTTCAATTAATCCACTAATCATTTTTTGTTGTTGGAATATCAGAGCCATAAATAATGATTCTGCAGAAAACTGTGATCCTTTGGACTTAAACGCTTCTCCGTACTCTTCATTTTCGAGACATTCATTTAGCATCTGCTTAAATAAACTTGAATTAGGTTTACGTAATGCGTACTCAAATCCTTTCCAGGCTTCAATTTCCTTTTTTACTGTGTCATTGTCCTTTTCTGCGTCCATTGATCAGAAAACTATAATGTTAGAAGATAATAAAGATCGGCTGTAGTAGCGTCTCGACATCAATTTAAGAACGCAGGAGACTCAACATAAAACACGAGTTGGAACAGGACTGTTGAATCTCCTGCAGAACTTATTATGTCATATGCACCGAGGAAGTATAATTTCATCCAGACCCATATTAAAGACATGATTAACTTAGTTATTCTCTCATTATATAGTTCCTGGTTCATTTATCATTAAATTATGACACTGTCACTGAATTGTAAAGACGCCGGTGATCCAGTCTGCACACATACGATGACTGGTGAAACAGAGGAAGAACTTCTTGCCAACGCAAAGAAGCATGGTATAGAAGTTCATGGATATAATGAAGAGACCTGGAATGAAGAGATTGATAAGAATAAAGATCATTTTAGAAGCCTGATAAAGCAGACATAGGCTTCATTCTTTTTTTAGTAAGGGGTTTGGGAAGACAAAAATAGTAATAGAGGATTTTTTTGGTAACTCTATGCTATATTCTAAAAGAAAAAGTAGAGTACGTGACTATTGTCCGTAGTTGACCCCCCATACCGGCGGAGCACTTTCAGTCTAGTTTACTCCACCGATGTTCACATCGAGCTCCCCGTTGCCACTAATCCTCATATATTCAGGATGTCCAATAACTGTGGAATTAGTAATAATGGTGGAACTTCCTGACGAAATAAGCGTGCCATCAGTGAGAGTTAAACGAACTGAGTCAGTACCATTTTGCCAGTTGAATATTAGTTCAGTGGGATAGTTGTATCCTCCTGGTGGTGTATTGTTCCCCGACCCTTGAACTGTAAGATGTTGCATATCCTCAATCAAGGTTTTTTTCCCCTTCGCCAAATAAAATGCTGGCAATGGCTGATAATTATAGAACTCTGAGGCGATTTGTACCCCGGCATCTATTGTATAGTTGTCAAAGTCTGTCCCAGCCCAGTACCACCGATCTAATACTTTGTTAAAGTCAAATGTCCCCCAATTATGGTCATGATATCCAGTTCCATTTACTTGGTAGGTTTGTCCGCCGTAAGTCAGATTACCTTGCACGGTTGCGGAAGGGAGGCCAATAAACCAACCGATGTATTGGGTCAGCGATGGATCAAAGTAAAATTTGCCATGATAACTGATAGGGGGAACTTTCCAGAACTAAGTCTAAGGAAAAGTGGCGACAGGATTAATTGGATAACATTGAACTTGGGAATGTTATAAATCCTGATTAGTATTATTCACATAAAAAAAGAGGACCAATGACTATTGCTACTTTGCACGTTTAATTATTGACCAACTAAATACGCTTACTCCTCCTAATCATTTAATACTAAATACTTATGAAACTATGAATAATCATGGCATCCGAACGCCACAACTCAGATCGTGAAGTCAGAAACGTCGTTATCAAAATAGATGTTCGTAATATAATTGAAGGTAGTTTGACTATCCCTAAGGAACCAAGAGGGATTGTCATATTCGCCCATGGAAGTGGGAGCAGCCGTTATAGTCCCAGAAATAAGTATGTTGCCCAGGTTTTAAATGAGAGTGGTATTGCCACCCTATTAGTTGACTTACTTACACCTGAGGAGGAGAAGATAGATAATATTACCAGAGAACAAAGATTTGACATTAAATTACTTTCTAGGCGTCTTATAGCTGCAACTGACTGGCTATTACGAAGTACTGAACTTTCGAAGTTGAAGGTCGGATACTTTGGTGCTAGTACAGGAGCAGCAGCGGCATTAGTGGCAGCGGTTGAAAGAGCAAATCTAATATACGCCGTCGTATCACGTGGAGGTAGGCCAGATTTAGCAACCGGCGATATTCTAGTTCGTATTGAGGCTCCAACCCTGTTGATCGTAGGAGAAAATGATAAGGAGGTTATCGACTTAAATGAAAAAGCGTTGAAGCAGCTTACGAAGATAGAAAAAAAGAAAAAGCTTGTAACAATTCCCAGGGCTACCCATTTATTTGAAGAGCCAGGAGCATTAGAAGAAGTGGCAAAACATGCGAGTGGTTGGTTTGAGTGCTTCTTTCTAGATAAGAAAGGTTAGCAAAGTAGAAATCAATACCGATTATGATGAGAATTAATTTTCAATAATCTCTAGTTATTCTGTAGATTGTTCGTAGGATAAAGGTTATGTTTTCAGATCTTTATTTCCTCTCTTCTATATCATCTTCCTACAGCACCACTTTCAGTCAGCGATATCTGCCGTCATACACGATAACTTCCAATGGATTCCACTCACGTCTTTACCGCATATATTGGTACATCACCGAGTCTCGACTTGTCGTTTTTTTGAAATAGCCAACTGAATTCTGTTTCTGATGTCGCTCTGTGCCGCGTTTATGAATTTTTCCAAAGATTCTCCTCCGTTCTGATTCTCTTCCTGTAACAGATCATATTCCCACTTGGTAGCTGATCGCTTGAGACCACCCTTTTCGTCCCTGCCTGTAGTATACCTTTTCATTATGGCAATATGTGATAGGCTTTCTCCACCTATCGCTCCATGAAAATGTATTATATTAGCAGGTATACATACCGTATCCCATTCATTTATGAATGTGATACTGTCCACATCGACTTCAGCTCTTAACGCATTTCTACCCTTCATTAGACCAATTACACCTTTCCCATAGGTTACAATTAAAATTTGATCAGATTCATGAAAATGCAATGTGGTTAGTGCACCGTTATGGAATGTAACGTGATACATTTCCTGTTCTGCTGAATTTCCTTCAGCTAATATCTCTCTGATGTTCACTCTCCCAGTGAAATAGTTGCTGTTTACTTTTTTTTCTATAGCAGTGTGTAGATTATATTTCTGCACGGTACCATCTCCTTATTCTACTATAATAAATATTTCAACCATATTATAGAGATAATTGATTATCCCAGCTTTATGACTCATAGACTGAAAGAACACAGTAATTAGAACTGTAAAGCCAATAGGCTAAATTGTGAAATGCCATAAAATTGCATGGTCGAGGCATTTGGGATCGTTCCAAAATTTTACAAGGGAAAGCGAATTCAGATGACGAACTAGTTTTAACTAATAATTACGCCCTGGGATAGTAAGAATTGTAATATTGTGATAAAATATAATCTCTATTCCACCTTGTACTTGGCTCTTCTGTTAGATATAAAATAATCTAGAATTATCTTGTGACATTTCGCACTGTGACAGCAGCCCTACGGTGTTACACTGGATTTCGGGAACAAGTGAAATCAAATGTAACAGTCCGAAGGAATCACAGTGCGATGATATAGTACTCATCACGTGAATATATAACTGTAGAGAAATTTCGAGTGTGATACAGTGTAATACTGATCGATTCCTGCAAATTTCGTACTACGTTTTCGATGGACAAGATATCCCCAAAATTATATCTACCAACAAAAGTGTGGATGGAATATTATTAAAGGAGTTAGAATTGGTTTGTCTTTGAATTAAGCAATAGTTGGATATAGACAGATAGAAGCTTTTATGTTCAGTTACCTGAACAGCTATATCTCATAATTTAATAGCAATATAACATCTGTCTAAATTTCTTCATCAAGCTCCTCGAAGCTCTTTGCCTTTGAAGTCTCGTGGAGCCGCATCGCTACATTATTGGCATATTCTCTTTTAGATACAATCCCTTTTTCTGATAGTAGTCCTACTAATGTAGCTAGTTTAATGTTTAATTCCTCCAACTCATCTAGCTCCTTTCCTGTTATTATTCGACTCCTTCTTGGAGATTCGTCGGTGTAACCTTCAGGGTTTTTCTTTCTTTGAGAATGTTTTATCAACAGCTTATCAGCTTTAGATAAATAGCAGAAGGAGACTACTATTTATAGTGTATTAATGGAAAGGTTCCAATTGCTGGCGGAATTTTAGCTGGTATACCCACCAAACCATACAGTATATTTCTGTCCTGCCTTAATTCTCCCACATTCTTAGGGTATGTAAAAGATGATCAAGTTCAATTATTTTTGTTGTCTATCTCTCTTTGCACTCTTTTCTCTTTTCCTGTTCCAAATATAGTTTAGTTATGGATGTAAGCCCGCAACAGGGAAGCCAGTTAAATATTCGGTGCGATATATCAAACCGTTGAAAGAGTTTGGATTTTATTCTGAGCAGGGTGACTCACTCGATTTTGAGAGCCATCTCGCTAGAGTTGAAGGAGATATGAAGAACCTATTGTTAGATGTACGTAGGTTTGTAAAATCCTTCGGTAATGATATTATCGAAGAAGTTAGACCTCACAGGGTGGTTTACGCCAAAACTTTGAACTTTAGAACCTTCCTGGACATAAAACCTGAAATTCATTATCTTATCATTTCAATCAAGAAAGGAAGAATGGAACCCGTCATTACCCGAACAATAAAACATGTTCAAGAATTCGAATCTCTCAAGTCACAAATAAAAGAAGCTTACGAGACAATTAAATAATACCGCTTTTGCCAAGCTATCTCAATTAAATGTTCTAGTTAAGTAGCGAATATCGTTAAGGAGTTTATACTTGGCAATTACCTACTCTGATATTCTGATGTAATGTCAGACTAATTGAAAAGAATGATGTAATATATTCAGATTTTAATTAAGCTTTCACCTAGAATAATACTGTCCTAAATATTCTTATATATTCAGGAGCGGTATGATTATAACAGCTTTTGTCAAGAGCTAGAGGAAATAATACCGGTCTCGATGGAGATGATGGCGTTAGCGACACAATGATGCATTTCCAGGATGGCCCCATGACAGGACTGTTCTCTAGTTGGACAGAGTTTCTTCAGCGAATAAGACTGATCCCGTGGTGGCTGAGCTACAACATCGGGTTTGCAGAGGAAGCCGTTTTAAAAAATAAGATTGTTCATCTTGGAAGCATGATGGGATTACAAGACAAGTGGCTTCAAAGGATCTTGAGGCACGCAGTATCCGAATTCTCAAAAAAAGGACTTGGAGCTGATTATTATGGATATCACAACATTGATCATGAGCTTGAAGCTGCCTACTTTGCTTTGCTTTCAGCCAACGGATATAATGTGAAGGAACAAGCAGAGGGTAGAGGGAATAAATTTAGGGAAGAAGATATTAAGTACCTATTTGTATCGGCCTTATTCCACGACTACGATCCATCAAAGCGTTTTGATAAGCCACATGAGGATGCTGTCGAACTATTCGTAAGAAACGATGAGAAAATAAGGAATTTTATTAGTGAAATCGACATAGATCTTGATAAGGTAATTGCAATAATACATCGAACAGCATATCCATATAAGGGGCAAATAGCCTCGCGCGCAGAGAGTATTATGGATGGATTGTTCACACGTGCAGGAATTTCTGAATATGATATAGAAACACGACAGCATTACAAGAACTTGGGATGGTTCTTGTCCGTTTCTGAACGTGTTGCCGGTTATGCGCTTGGAGACCATGAACGCTCGATGGAACTTGCTAGGATGAACGCACATGCTCTCGGATGGCACCCTTCGCGTATTAACGAAGAATCTGTCAAATACTTTAGCATTCTAAAAGAGGAAAGGAAAATGTTTGGAACTGTGATGTATGGAGTTCCGGAAGAATATAAGAAGAACTATTTTGAAAACGTAGCCGCATTCAATATGGCATGGTCCAAGGAAATCATCACGAGAAATCTAATCAGACAAAACAGAATAAACTTGATGCCCGTAATAGAAGAGGTTAGCAAAAAAAGTGATACCGACCGTATTACTTCGGTGAAGGGGTCTGTGATTGAATTGTACAAAGAATTGTTACCTCCAGTAGGAATCAAGAACGAAGAGAAGTTTAGGAAGTCTCTCGACCGACAGGACACGATCCTAATTACCCTCAGAGTTAACAAAGATGATCATAATAATGTTGGTGAAATTATGGGATATGTTAAAGGTGGACCATTGGAAAACTACAGGTTAAGAAGTGGCACCCACGACGAGAATATAGGGAGATACAATACGGCTTATATGGAATGGATTAGCATCAAGCCCGGCTTTTGGGGAGAAAATGGCGGACATATCCTGAGAATTGAATTCCTTAGGGAAGCAAGACGACGTGGCTATTTGTACGTATCAAGCTATGTGCATAGAAATGTAGTAATGAAAAGAATTGAAAACGGTGAGAAAATCGATATTGTCCAGAAATATGACCCCGATAAACTAGATTACTACAGGTGTGATTTGAGTGATATATCGGTTTATCATGAGATACATAAGGCTGCAATCCCGTCTCCAATCTCTGCAACTGCGATAGAATCTATGAACATAGAAAACATAGACAAGAGTTATCCCATTATTGACTAACTTCCGAATAAGACCAGATGAGCAGGTGCAACATGTAGCAACTCCATGTTATCCGATTTTATGATTCAATCTTGTATTCCTTACAATGATAAGTTTGGAAGTAGAAATATATCAGTTATGCAATTTAATATTGAACCCAACATGGGACAGTTTCAACAAAATGTGAAGAATTCTTGTCTCTTCCAAATTTTATGGGGAACAATTCAATGAAAATAAATCTCAAATCTCGAGTATTCGTATTCATTACCAGTTAAGATATTAACATGAACACCTAATATGTCAAATGGTCGTATTTATTTCGATTTGTAACCTTAATTACAGACTTGTTAATCCTGTTTTTATATAATTCGAGGGAATCAAGATACAGCCCCAAGTCCCCTGCATGTGACGTAGATATATAAAAATAAAATGTGGAAGTTCTTGAATATATGAACGTAATTACAAAAATTGTTCAACTGAAACTTAGCAAGGAAGACGATATTATCGATGTTACAAAACAAACATCAGATGCGTTAAGAGAGAGCGAGCTAAATAATGGCATAGTCAACGTTTTTGTTGCGGGATCTACAGCTGCCGTAACAACTATTGAATATGAACCAGGATTAAGGTACGATTTTCCAAAAATGTTGTCGAGAATAGCTCCTAAAGATATTCAATATCGTCATGATGAGACTTGGCATGATGGAAACGGTCATTCGCATGTGCGTGCCTCGCTGGTTGGGCCTAGTCTGACAATTCCATTCTCAAATGGTGCCCTGCTGTTGGGCACATGGCAGCAAATCGTAATGCTAGAGATGGATACAAAACCAAGGGAGCGGGCCTTAACAATTCAAATACTAGGTGAATAAGCGATATTTCAATACCCATTTTAGAAATGGTTCAACTAGGGAGCATGCTGAACATTAAACTCTAGTTTTTTTAGATAGCGAATGAACGATCCCATTATCGGTAGGGATATATCGCGCGATCCAATTGTTCTTGTGTGGGTGTTTATAGGTGTCCCAACTGCAATTCCCCAAATTCTGTGAATGTAAGCAGAGTATTTGACGGACGGTTGATGTTTGTTTGTGTCGATTGCAACATCGGAGGCGTTATACCATTCTCGGCTAATCAAGATGATGCATATTTAGAATTTCTGGTCAATTACGATAGTGGCCAAATTGGCGAAACGCAGGATTTGGACTCGTTGGCGCAATATGAGAGACTTTTGCGCCCAACCTCTGAGATAAGCTCCCTGCTTGAACATAATAATGCAAGTAAAGACGAATTACTCAAATCCATATTACATTCGAAAAAGGATTACGTCGTGGAATTTCGAAATCTTATCGAACCTGAACCAGAAATTGGTAGCAATCTCGCAGAACTACCAGTTGATCTGGGCATCATCGATGCTGCGAAGTCTAGAAAAATTGAAAGACTTTACAAATTTCAAGAGGATTCACTTGAAAAAATTTTATGCGGAGAGGATGTTGTGATCATAGCACCTACAGCATCAGGAAAAACAGAGGCGTTCACCATTCCCATAATTCAAAAAATATCCAAAGAGATCTCCCGTATCACACCCCTGAGGCCTAAATTTGGAATTAAAGGCAGGGTATTAGCCATATTTGTATACCCTACTAAGGCTCTAGCACGAGATCAACTACCAAAGGTAAGAAACTTTGCAGACCCCCTTGGGATAAATGTTGGTATATTCGACGGGGATACAACTAAGACTGAAAGAGACAAAATTCTAACAACGCAAATTCCTGAGATAGTAATTACAAATTTTGATACAATTCACTACCATCTATTCAATAGGACAAAGTTTTCTCACATAATAAGAACAGTTAACTATTTAGTAGTTGATGAGGTCCACACCTACACCGGAGTATTTGGAGCAAATATTCATCACATTGTAAAACGACTCCAGAGAATAGCGAACCTCAATATTAAGAAAAACTTGCAAATAGTTGCCGCGTCTGCCACTCTGCCAAACGCAGAGGAATTCTGCACATCTCTATTTGGGCGCAAAATGAGAGTAGTACGTGGTAAAGGTCGTAGAGGTAAGATCAGCCTTGTTCTAATGTTCCCATCACTTCATTCGCAGAGGTCATTAATGCTTGACTTATTAAAGCAAGCGAGCACAAGACAAATGAAAACAATTGCATTTAACAAATCACACCTTGGCTCAGAACTATTAGCATTTTACTCGTCTAAACATAATATTTCCGTAAGAGTTCATAGAGCCGGTTTACTCCCATCTGAGCGGAAGTCAGTCGAAGATCAGTTTAAGAGTGGTAAACTTAAGGCTATTTCTGCAACCCCTACTCTAGAGCTTGGTATAGACATAGGTGATATCGATGTTATCATATCTGACACTGTGCCTATTAATAGGCTAACTCAAAGACTCGGTAGGGCTGCAAGAAGTGGTCAGGATGGGTATGCATTCCTAGCACTAGGTAACGATCCTATTAGCCAATATTACAAACATCATCCCAATGACTACATTGCAGATGAAGAAGTAATATACCTGGATCCCGCGAATCCATTTGTTGAAGAATATCAAGTACTCGCAATGGCCTGTGATAGGGTCATCTTAATGTCTGAGTCAACTCCCATCTGGAAAAGTATACAAAAGCTGATTTCAAACGATCTCCTTCGACTGTCAAATGGGAGATTTGTACCAAATTATGTTAAGGCATTGGACGCCCTCAGAAAATATAGTATTAGAGGAATAGGTGCGTCTGTTAGCATAATTTATGCTGGAAAGATAATTGGAGAACGTCAAATACCACAGGCATTAGAGGAACTTCATGATGGTGCTGTGTACTTTCTATCTGGAAGGAGATATCATGTTCACAAATTACATTTTGATGACCGCAATCAAACAGAGCGTATGGTAGTACGGCGCGGAGCCCTTGCGCCTTACGCAGAACTAATTTCTTTACCTAATGACTATCCATACTACACTAGAGCGGTAGTAGACAAATGGCCAACAATCTTACAAACTTTGGATCAAAAACAAGTGTATGGATTAGAAGTCAGGTATTGCTCCTTGGAAATTCAAGAGAGAGTAACGGGATACTCTAACATTGAAATTGGAAAAGAAGAAATGCAAGGGACTAAAGTGAGGTTCGAGCGTCCCATAGAATTTGTTTATAATACTAAGGGACTGGTATTCAGGGCTCCAAAGCCGGAAGATATTTTGATCGCTGTTACTGATGAGAATTATGTAGAAATGAGTGGCTATCATGCATCAGAGCATGTCATAATAGAAGGAAGTACACTTGCAACAGGTGGAGCTTCACAGGATCTCGGTGGAATATCTATTGGTTCTTCAGGCTTGATTTTTATTTACGATGGGAGTATAGGCGGAAATGGCGCAAGCAGGGCACTATATGATAAGTTTGATAAAGCAATAATTAGAGCCTTGAAGATTTTGTCTGAGTGTCCTTGTGATGGCAATAGTGGCTGCCCAAGGTGTACATACTCGTACAGGTGCGGAAATAATAATGAATATCTACATAAGCGAGCAGCCATTGAAATCTTGAAAAGGATTGTTGAGGGTGCCAAAACCCAGGCGGGTGACGCTTCGGTTACCGACAGCCCGATCGTCTAAAGAGGTTTATTATAGGAAGATAACAAATAGCACGCCCATGGACTAGAGATGGATTATTAGGCAGGAAGAAATTTTCTAAAGTCTGAACGTGATTTCCTGGATAATAAAATTAAATAGAAAAATAGTTGTTTGAAAATTAAACTGGTCGTGTATTAATTGCTTCCTTCCTCTTCTTCCTCTTCTTCTTCTCCCTCATCACTACTCGGTAGGTTCCGTATAATTTCAAACAACTGGGAGTCTGCATTGTTTAAAGAGCTAAGGGCGGCTGCTGTATCATTGCTCTCAAGAGCCTGAAGAGTTTTATTAATGCTATTTCTCAACGGTTCTAGGCTTGCGGTTTGATTAGATGCACCATTCTGGGCTAATGCTTGGAAGTTTGCGATCCCTAAGAAGATCGCTGCAAGTATGGAAGAAATCGCAATACCAGGCAGCAAAAAGCTAGCCATCCTATTTCGTTTTTCGATCATATTAACGTTAGTTATTACATGAATATAACGTTTCACATCTATAAGGCCGCATAATTGGCTCTGTCCCCTAAATCCCAGGAATATCAACTGCATCTAATGCACAGAATAGATACTACCTCCTCGCTTTAGTGGGCACAATAGGCTAAGCTTTATGGCCATGTTGTTCAGTTGGAATGAGTTATTCCTACCGCTCTTCCATTATCGTGTTATTATTCTAAAGGGGGTAAATTCTTTCTGATATCTGGTTTTTATGTCATCTGACATTATCTGTAGACAGATTCACGCTAGAAGGTGACTAGTAGGTTCCAGACAAAAGATCTAATGAGTGAGACCAGATAGAACCAAGATATTTTGAAGTTGATATACCATACTTTGATATACCCATAGCTACATTAAGAAATAAATCCTATCATGACTGACGCTGAAAAAATATACTCAACTGTACCCAAGTCTGGTAGCAAAAGACAAACAAAGAAAGAAAAAGAATTATTTAGGGATAAGATTAACCAGGAAAATATAGCTGCCGCAATTGCTACGCTTGAAAATATTAGTCGAAATCATCATAGCGAGGTAAATAGGAATATCAAGAATAAAATCGCTGAATTGGTTCTCCTATTAAAAGATAGAGACGAAAAATTCAGTATATCTGTAAGGGCCGCAAACGCTATCAGCATGTTAGATAGACTTACACAAGACAAAGGGATGAAATCACACATTCGAACAATGTTATGGCAGGTAGTCTCCAATCTTGAAGGCATAAGAGAATAATTCGCAAGGAAATGGTTATTCCAGATTGTATGCGATAATTGCTAAGTCGAACTGCTAGGTGTATTTTCACAACATCGCAGCACCCTATCACTACTGAGCATAACAATAACATCCTAGCAGGAGCGGAAAGAAATTACTTGAGGTAAATCGTTTGCGACTTGAGCAGGTTCTGCATAACTGTCACAGAGTCTGCCGCGAGGAATTCATCTACAGAATTTCATCAGGGTAAATAAAATCAGAATCGTCAGGAGAATGACTCGAAATCTCGTTGGTCAAGCTGAAAGCCATTCAATTAGCTTTTCCAATTCTTTTGTAAAGGGATGATCAGGATGCTTCAATACTGTTAGAAATTCTTTTTTTAGGAATTGGATATCACAATAGCATGGAATAGAAGATATTATCTTCATGCCTATTTGGTTGGAAAGCCTATTTACAATGTCGCTTGAATCTTCCTGTTTCTGGAGCTCAACTACTCCTTGAGCATCTTTGGAAATCGAATAAGTATGAGGTACGCAATAACCAGCTACTCTATTGCAAAGAAGATAAGAAGGAGTGCCAAACCCCGTAAATATATTATATACTTCTTCTACAATCTTCTTCGTACCATCAACGTCCAGATCACCCATTTTCAGGGTCAATAGCAAAATATCTGCGACCGCTAAGACATTAATAGACCATTGTCTTATGCCAGGACTTGTGTCAACAATGATATAGTCAGCATCATAATCGGATACTAGCTCTTCACGTAATAACATGAACTTCCTGAGGAACTGTTTTCTATTACCGGTTCCTGAGCTACCTTCTAGTTTTTGAATCTCTTCTTTCTTGGTACTCGAGAATCCCACCCATAGTTTGCCCACTTCAGAAGAATTATTGATAGAATTGGCGTCATTAAGACTGCCCGATGTCATACTTGATTTTCTTACAAGATCCGTCAAGTCTTGCATAACTTCTTCGACTTCGCCGTTGGAATCAAGATAATCATTAATCCATTTTAGTGGTCTAATCCCAAAATATGACTGAATACTAGGAGCGTAAACATCTAAATCAAGTAAGCACACTCTAAGTCCTTTTCTCACCAGGAGCGCAGCTAGATTGGATGCCAAAGTGGTTTTTCCGGTCCCTCCCTTGTATGAATGGAAGGCAATGCACTTTGTTTTCTTCATGTATTTACTTTACATAATTCATTCAATAATATAAGTAATGATCTTTTTGGCTGCGCACAGTCCGCTAATTCTATACATATTTGTTAAATCCATTTCCGTATCCAATAACGAGTGTAAATCCAGCTAAGTCTCTATATTGTCCCCAGATGTAAAATCCTTGAATAATCGCTAGACATAACCAAGGAGAACAGGAATTTAAATTAAAAGGATCATACCTTGATCCCAACCTATCTAAAATTTTCTATAGCTTTGTTTACAATATTTATATATTGCAAAGAATTATTTTGATGGAATAATTCCGTCAGGTTTTGCCTTCATCTATCTTTAAATATGATGAATCCCATATTTCGTTATCTTATAAAATTGGATGATTCTTCAAGGAGTCGCGGCGACGAACCAAGCAACGCCGAATTATCATCGAGAAAAACATCTCATTCTAATTTGGTCACCGAAGGGATTGAGGCAGGCCAGAGGATAGCAAAAATTTCGGTTGTCACATTAATCAGCATTGGTGTAGCGGAACTTGTGACTGGCTATATCAGCGGAAGTGTTGTAGCCACAGCTGATGGGCTAGATTCTATATCTGATGCTGTCATCTCTTTTATCGTCCTTCTTGGATTGAGAATTGCACATCGACCCCCTGACAAGAAGTTCCACTTTGGATACCACAAGGTAGAAAGCTTTGCGGCACTAATGGCTTCGATAGGCATGGTTATAATTGGGGTTGTAATCGTTTACCATTCGTATCAATCACTGATCGATCCACATGAAATCAGACAGCCAATTTTGACGATGGTTGTATTAGGCGCTGCGGGTGCAATATCTTTACATCGTGCATTTCAAATGAGAATCATTGCCAATAAGTATAATTTACTATCCCTGAAGACGGACGCTCGAAATTCGATAAAAGATGGATCAGCATCAGTAGTAGGATTCATTAGCGTATTAATTGCATCTCAATTTGGAATACTTCAGGCTGACGCTATAGGAGGAATGATAATCGCAGGGTACATCTTTTCGGTATCCTACATATCAGTGAAGAGATCGTCTCTTATCTTGGTTGATGCATGGGAAAACCCAAAAATTACAGAGCTAGTCAAGAAAACAATTGAAGACCGGTTCAATTATGAAAATATTAAAGTACGATCGGTTCTTCTACGCTCTTCGGGCGTGGTTGCACAAGCGGAGGTCCACGTGGAGGTAGATGGAAAAAAACCATTGGCAGACGTAGAAATGCTGTCGTTGGGAATAGAGATGGAAATCCGATCCAAAATAACGGACATTGGTAGAGTTTCAGTTGTTCCGCATTCTTCAAGCCTGCTGTCGAAGGCTGAGTCGCACAGAAGATGGAAGGCAATGTTTGGAAACAGGGATAGGGATAAAGGGATAATTACATAAGGGAATTTTCGAGGTAGTCTGGTATTAACTATGAGGTATTATTCTAAAAGTGGTAAATAATCTCTGAAAGGATCTAGACATTCCTAAAATAGCTGAATGTTCCCTAGGACTATCGGGTATGGTTGAAATCAAATTTTGATTGTATAACAATTTCCCGAGGTACTATCCAAAACTCCTATATCAAATCTAACTTGTTGCTTAAAATATTGATTATATTTCTCTAACCTACAAAACAATAGTTAATGGTAGAGTCTGTAGTACTACAACTTGGCGAATTATCCGAAACATTAAACGCCATACTAATCGTCTAAAAGCTTATTTCCTTTGCAGGTTCTAAAATTCGTGATGAGCAAGACCGCAGTTTTCTTTGGAGAGGAACTAGCCAAATATGGCTTCGGAGAAACACATCCATTTAACTCAAATCGGCTCTATTCTTTCTGGTCCAAATTCTGTGCTCTAAATCTTGACAAAAGTGATCAAATCCTGGTAGAAAGACCCGAAATTGCAAAAGAGGATCTCATATTACGGTTTCATGACCCTGAATATATCGACCTTGTTAAGCAATCTTCAAAACTAGGGACTGGTTTTCTGGATCTTGGGGATACTCCCGCTTACCGTGGAGTCTTTGAGTCTTCCTGCTATGTAGTGGGTACCAGTATCAAGGCACTAAAAATTGTAATGGAAAAAACTGGAGGAATATTACACGCGTTTAACCCTGTTGGAGGTCTTCATCATGCGAGAAGAGGATCGGCAGGAGGATTCTGTGTTTTTAATGATATAGGTGTTGTAGTGTTATTGGCTCGAGAGAAATACGGCATAAAGAAAATAGCTTATGTCGACATAGATGCGCACCACGGAGACGGGGTGTATTACGAATTCGAAAACGATTCTGAACTCTATATCGCCGATATACATGAAGACGGTCAATATCTATATCCTGGCACAGGCACAGAATCGGAAAGCGGATCGGGTGAGGCTCATGGTACCAAATTGAACATTCCGATGAGACCAAGTTCAGATGATAACGATTTTTTTAATGAATTCAAAAGAATTGAAGAATTTATCACTAATATTGCAAAACCTGAATTAATCATCTTCCAATGTGGTGCAGATGGTGTAAGAGGCGATCCACTGACACATTTGCATTATAGCTCCAGGGCCCACAGACTTGCTTCAGACGTGCTGCATACGCTTTCACACGAGTACTCTGAGGGGCGAATAATTGCATTAGGTGGTGGCGGATACAACCATGCAAATATAGCAAATGCATGGACAGCTGTTGTCAGATCTCTCATTGAAGACCCATCTTAGTCGAGTTTTAAAAAGTTGCATAGTTATAGATTAATCTACGATTGCTGGTATACAGACCCTAACTCTAATGCACGTGTGATAGTTTTTTTGGCAAGTTTTGTCATAACTTGTGATAAAATGAACTAACAAACCTTCTAACGTAGATTTCTATTTTCTCATGATATCCAATGAGATTCTTAAATCACCACTACCCTGAAAAATCTAATGTAATTAGATCTCACTTATCTGTTAAAGCTGTAACCTCGATTTTCCCCTTCATAGATCTCTATTCTAACCTCAGATGGCTTGATACGCAGATCCATCTCTCAACCCCTAACCCGATCTATCAATTATCTCAATGATATGCTACAAAGAGCGGATTGCAGGACGATTTGATTTATGGTATGATACACTGATAGCTATTGCAGGATTCAAACTTGGTATACATGCATATATGTATACGAGCTGCTCAAACAAAATAAAAAGTGATAGAATTATGTCTTATTATTGTCTTATTTCTCGTGGTTACAGATTCATACTCATTCTTCGGATTCTTCGGATTCTTCGGTGTCGTCTGATGTTGTATTGTTAAGTTCGGCCAATTGACTATCTGCATCATTTAAAGCATCTAGTGCACCAGCTGTGTCGTTATTGTGTATCGCATCTCGGGCTTCATTCATGAGATCTTGCAATGGCTGAAAATCGCTGGAAGTCATATTAGCGATAATCCCATTTGTTGCGTTTGATTGTCCCCATACTTCTAGATTTCCTGCTATCCCAAATAATGCCATCATTGCAAAGAAAGTAGAAGCAGGAATTGCAAGAGCGAAAATATGCATCCTCAAATCCATTATATGATACAGTCTAAGTATGATATATATAAATTATTGACACGACGGTATGCATCATACTGGTCATAAAGGCTGAAGGTAACTATATGACCTGTCTTCAAACTTACTCCTATAACAACTTAAGTCATTACAGTTTATTTTCACATACATATTTTTGCTTGATTGATTCAATATAGCAGAAGGCAATTAGACATAATTCGTAATATGTCTTTTTACGGAAAGTGTGATTTTTGTTTTGGGCTGCCCTAAGTAATGATGCATAGTATACTTCCTCCCTCCCTCTTACTCCCCTCTGTATTATTAGACATGTGATTACACGTGTTATCGTATACTATGAATTACTGGTACACGAGGACCTCCCCAGAGTTACAGACAAAAAAGAGCAAGTCGTTGCTTCATCCATTCGTGATAAGAAATCATCGAGGCCTGACAATCAACCCATATCAAGGGTGTCACCATAGGTGCGGGTATTGTTATGCAACATACCAATGGTCGCCAGAATTTTATGAGAAGATATATTCAAAGAGTAATGCTCCTGAAATACTAAAAACCCAGCTGGAATCTTGGAAATCCAAAAATATAGCTCCAGTAATGATTTCATCTGCTACTGACCCGTATCAGCCAGCCGAGCTCAAGTTTGAATTAACGAGAAAATGTATCAAGGTACTTCAGGATTATAACTTTCCGTACTATGTATTCACCAAGTCAAGCGTAATTTCGAGGGATTTAGAGCTTCATAAGCAATATAGAGACAACTGTTTTATTGTGTGGTCCATTACGACTTCAAACGAGGATATAAGACGGGTAATTGAACCAGGGACCACTCCTGCACATGCTTTGTTTTCTGTAATAGAAAAATTCAGTGATGCGGGGATAAGGTGTGGTGTAAATATTGCTCCAATTTTACCACTTATTACGGATTCGTCTTATAATCTTGAATCTATACTTGATGAGTGTCTCAGAACAGGGGTTGACTATGTTGTTGGTGCTATCTTAAGATTAAGATCAGACATATGGGAACGAATGAAGTCTATCCTGACGGCCCTTGATTTAGCGAACAGGATAAAGGAGTACGAGAGGATATTTCATTTCAAAGATCCTGTCATCTCAGGATACAATATAGAATCAGATCGCACATACTCCAAAGTGATACTTGAAAATCTATCTGAACAGGTACGAGCAAGAGGTATGTCTTTTGATTTTCCTGATTTGATCGACCCAAGTTGGTTAGAGAAATACAAAGAATTGTCATATACTAAACACCAGCTTACACTAATGAATTTTATGTAACAGCATTCAGAAGTTACGGCACAATCTTCATCCACGATTGACGAGAAGCTTGACATCGATACAGAAATAAATTACCAAATGACGAGAATTGATGTGAAGCGTTCAAATAGATTAATAAGAGAACAGCTTTTAGACATCCTGTCGTACAACCAAATTTGAATCTCAGGCACTGGTGTGACTTAGATGAACAAATTTCTGTGTCAGAAACAGATGAGGAGTACAAGCAATATGCCGGTCTAGAATATAATGAGAAACTAATAGAAAATCTTGCAGAGCTCAAGATAAGCAGCTCTCAAATTTTCATTGATTTTTTTTCTAAGCCTCGAGAGCTTTTGCTTGGATCGATAGAGGGCATCGCATACTCAAAAACAAAGAGACTTGAGTTAGAATTACGTAACATCAGAAAAACTAAAATCGTATCGACAAGAAACCTATTCAAAGGTTCCCCTGTCAACTGGAGCAATTGGCGGCAATTCAACAGCATTGAGGAGAATCATGAAAAGAGGAAAGATGTGTATGACGACTTTATCGCAAAGACTCATTACATTAAGCCAATAGTAATAGAGAGATTTTCGCTAATAAAGGAAGTCTACAGAGAGTTGGGTGAAAAGCATGGACTGGACCCGGTCACTTCTTACTTGGAGCAGGAAAAAATATCATATAGTCAATTGGTCGATTTCATAAAATCCATGGGGCAGAAGGCAAAGCGACCATTTCAAGAGGCCCTATCGGAGGCCAGTAGATCCATTTTGGGTAGACAACCAGAATATTACGATGATTTTTACTTTTTTAGAAACAGAGTATATTCAGAGATCGATAAGAATTTTTCCAGTATCAATCCGATTAGTGAAGTCAAGAAAGTACTCATCGCTATGGATTTTGATCTAGGCAAAATACACTTCGATACTGAAGATAGAAAAAATAAATACCCTTCACCAATTTGCTTTTTCGTCCGCATTCCTATTGATATTCGTGTCTTAATTAAGAGAGAAACTCCTATTTTCGATTTTCAGGCTTGCTTTCACGAAACCGGTCATGCTATTCATGCTAGTTCGGTTGATCCTGACATAGAATATTGGAATAAGTATAGGATACCAATGGGGATAGCAGAAATATTCTCTACTTTTTTTGAAAGACTGACAAAGCGCAGCCAATACATACAATCACTCACTGACTCCACAAAAATAGATGAAACCACAGTTAACAAATTAATTTCAAGAACTCATCTGATGGAATTATTTTTTGTAACGTTTTATACCGCAAATTCGTTAATGAAGCTAGAATATTGGAGACAAAATTTGTCTGCTGATCAAGCCTGTGAACTATATTCTAGGTTGATAAAAGAGTACACAGGTATGGAAGTACCTGGAGAATATTGGTTATTACATCATATACTGCCTGAGTCAATCATGTACGTACCGAGTTATTTACTTGCTGCGGTTAGAGCAGCTGAACTGGAATGTAGCCTAAGCGATAGATTTGGAGACATATGGTGGAAAGAAAAAGGATCAGGTAAATGGCTTAGAGAAATTATGAAACCTGGAGCAGCGATAGATCTATCGACATTCTCTAGATTAGATAGCAGCAAGTTTTTGGACGAAATAACTCAACCACTATAGGTTCCAGCCTAGAGAACTTATCTAAATTCGCATACGCTTCAATCGATAGTTAATTTCACCAAATTAAATTTCCTATATACAGAAAGACATGTTTTATATTCCAAATAGGTACAATTATTTTATTGTTCGGACTCTGACCTCGATTATAGCTTTAAAAGAATCTTATATAAAATTGTTAATTTTGACCACCACGTATTTTTTGGTTGAATCTAAGGGATCTATTGCTTCCCTTTTGACTCGCCTTCTAAAATAAACACCATATTCGATATATTGCTGTCAATTTGGATACCCCTTAGGCTATTCTCGAATTCAATCCTTGCTATACCCATAGGAATTTTCTTATCCCCCGTTCACTTTTTCATATGCGATTCATGATCTCATTGTATGTGTCTGGTTGTTTATTAATTCGTCAACTCTAAAATAAGAAAAAACACATCATAGGCCCCATTCACTGCTTTGCAGTATACTACAGAATTGTCATATCAACTACTCAGTTGTAAAATACTGAAACCCATCTCTCATAATTATTCGCTTTACTTCTGCGTTCTTTTTTCTATTAATCTTGACCATTTAATATTTTTACCATTTGAATAATCTTTTTTTTAGTCTTATATCAGTAGCTCTATTCTAATTTATCTGGGGGTAAATGAAACTTGTATTTGCGTTTGCGTGACCTAATAAATATGATGAGACGCTTCGAATGCGTATAAGTCTGCAAAAGGCTCGATACAAATCAGGAGAAATCACGTATATCATGCATTTCCTAGTCGTCCATCTTTTTTGTTAGATTAAATGTCAACTATACAATACTAGTAATTGAGTTCCTTAATGTATTGGCTTCAAATGATAATTCAGCACACAACTGCAGAAGAAGATAGCGTAACCATTTTTTTCTTAGTTGCTTTGAATTTTTCTTACTTCAAGAGCCAGATATAATTAGGCTCATTGCCAACGATGTCCGATATATTTGAGGTTTGATTTCTCTCATATTAGAAATAAGCATTACTTAGATTTAGGTTGGGTCGATCTTGGGAAATATTTAACTAGATATTTGAATCAAGAAGACTAATGATTACAATAGGCACGATTCTGTGTATCTTTGTCTTTTTATCTTTGATTCTGAACGGGGTTTACGTGCAAACCGCGATGGCTGGTAGCGAAGTAACTACAGGCGATCGATTACGCTTTAGTGAACCAGCTAATCTAACCAATAATTTACAAGATTCTGTGTACGCACAAGTATCCACCCAGGGAAACAATGTTTACATGGTTTGGCAGGAAAATCCTCAGTCCCAGGCTGCTAGTAGTGATAATGCGAGAAACTATGATATTTTCATGAAGAAGAGTATTGACGGAGGTTTAACATTTGGCAAGGAAACAAATTTGAGCAATAATCCGGGTTTTTCTGAACACCCACAGATAGCGGCTTCTGGTAACAATGTGTATATCGTCTGGATCGACAATTCTCCAATTGGTTCATCAGATGCAGAGAATAAGAAAATCTTGCTCAGAAAAAGCGTAGACAACGGAGATACTTTTGGCGAGGCTTCTATTTTGAGCAATGACCACAGTGTAGATTCCATTAACCAAGAGATCGCAGCCACAGGAAATAATGTGTACGTGGTATGGCAAAACACCCCTCTAGTCGAAGCTGAAGATGCAGATCTGACTAGCGGCGGCGATAATGTTATCCCTTACAATAATGCCTATAATAACAGCAACATCAACCATGAGAAGTATGGTAGTATAATGTTTACCTCAAGTGAAAATAATGGAGAGAAATTCATGAAACCGAAGGTCCTAAGCAGTGACGCCTACAAGTCATACCCGAAAGTCGGTGCCCATGGAGATAGTGTCTATGTAGTATGGAATGTTGGTATAATTAACAAGACGAGTGATGGAAATGGCCAAAATGATAGTGGGCCCAATGGTGTATTCTTTACTAAGAGTTCTGATAACGGGATAAATTTCAGTGACGCACTGAAGCTAAATGCTAATTGGGAATCTGTTGGAGAATCGCAGGTCGCTACGAATGGAAAGAACGTATATGTGGTCTGGGGAGGGAATCCGGATGAAAAAATTCCTGGTCACTTGTATTATACTAGAAGCGCTGATAATGGATCTACCTTCTCATCGCCGCAATCCCTCACAGACAAAAACACGTTAAATGTTGAAGTTGCAGCCGATAGTAATAATGCATTTATAGCATGGCAGGGTGTATTGCCAGACGGCAACGAGGAGATTTTCATAAAAGAAAGTTCGGATGCTGGAGATACATTCACTACGATTAATGAAAACATAAGCAGAAACAAGGGTATCTCAGAATGTACCTCCATAGCCATCTCTCAAGATTCAAAGGTGGTTTACCTTTCCTGGGAGGACAGCCCGGAAGATAATCATGAAATTCTTTTTTCACAAGGTACTTAGATACAGACCGCAAATGCCATAAACAGCATCAGATTATAAAGAAGGAATAAGTGGCTCAAATTAGGAATAGGTACAGTAATGGTGAAGCTCTTTAGTTAATCTTTCTGTGGAAATGCCTCCACGATTATTTAGACACAGTTGTGACATGTGCTTTTCAGTATTTTATTTTTAATATTAATTTAGAGTCAATAACCAACTGACATTCTTCATGTGATCTATGAATTCGATTACCCACATAGTGACAAAGAAACAAATCTCAGAGAACCAAACTTCGATTGTTAGCTAAGAATCTATGACTACGATTATTGAATAATTTACCATTAAATGAATTTCCAAACTCATATTTTGAAATTATGGATATTTTCTAGAAGGCTAGTACAATCTAGATGCGAGCCCACCTTTGGGTTGATGATTGGAATTCGTCGTTCAAATTGATAACAATCGTATTATATGGCAGATTGTTCGGTTAAATGATGTGAAATAATGTTAGAATGGATTACTTTAGTTTGTTACTTCGGCAAATCTTATTCAACTACCTACCAGAAATATATTTACGCAAAATTGAACATTGCTTTGGATATGCTCATTTTATGTGATCCAAACTATCCTTCAAAGAGGTAGCGAAGAACAACTCAGTGTAGATATACTAAGCAGCTCATAATTATGCGCAGCGAATGAGACAATGTAGATATAACTTCATGTTTATAGTAATGATAACAGGATTGCTTTTCATTGCCGCCTATGCTTCTATGGATTTTTTACAGGCAGCAGCCCTAAGCCAATCACAGACTACTACTACAGTTTGCAATGGGGAAGAAAGCTCCTGCAAGACTGTTACCTGTCTTCAAGGGCAGACATGTTATACTTATCCATCCCGATCAGGCCATGTTACTACACAGCAGTCATCGCATCCTGATATTGTACAGCAGCCACTTAATGGGGATTCTCATTATATACAACCGCTGGAAGACAATACTAATTCTCAGTCACTAGATGAAGAGGCTGGGACGACACTTGCTGACTAGTCGTAATTAGACTTATTCCCACGAGGGGGACGCAGGCATTAATGATGAATAACTATATCGTGAATTGTCAGACAATAGCTTCAGTACCGTTGGGCATGGTAGAAGTTCAACTATCCTTTTAATGATCAGCTATGCTTGTCAATTTCTTTATTAGCTTAGTTGACGATAGACTGTTGAACTAGAATACGTATCGGTTCTGATATCCGTCCCTTCACAGTATATCGGATCGGAATTGGTGAATTGTCGTGGTGAGGTAGCTATATGAATTAGAGAATGCGATAGGTAATCAAACAGATAGCCTAGTCATAATTGAATTTTTCTATTACGCCTTCAATCTGTCTTTTTTGTCTTGCCCAACCATGTTGCAGAAATTAAATCCAGCCAATATTCTATCATCATGAATGCACTATCAGTGAATTCTACGTACTGTTTAGTCCACGCATCGACTGCGCCAAACCATGGTACATGAGTTTGAAATTGATTTCTTTTCTGGTATCCCAGCGCTTCGGCTCCTCTATTTTTCTTCTTGTGGTCTATCGAGACTCCTAATGGCCATACCTTGATATTTGATTGCGTGTATCCCCTGTTTATCTGTTTTTCTAGAATATCGTTTCATGTGATCTACCAAAGATAACCTTGTTGCAGGAACTCATCAATAATATAAAAGATCGTCATAAAAACATGAAATCTAAATAGTGATTTAATCTGGGTTAAATATTATTCCCTGGGTTGTATCATACAGGTTTGATGATAACCACTGAGGATATAAAAGCCAGCTGCTCATGATAATACCTGCCGTCGCATGAAGAAATTATTATTTTTGTCTATTTTGTATTTAATAGGTCTCTTGTTATCAGTTTTCACAAATAATGCTAGTATCTCTGCCTATCCTGTGAAGGGACAACCAGAGTCAGTTTTATCGGCAGCAACAAAAGCCAATGACGAGGATTTAAAATCTAATAAGTCGTCTTCGGGGCCTCTACCTCCAGGAAGTAATAACATAGATTTTGGCGCATGGGCCTCCTATCAATTGCCCCTCGAATTAATGGATGACACAGAACGCAGGACAGCTATAACGACCCTATTGGAACAAGGATTTACGGTATATTACTTCACTCTGGGCAATTTTGAATCAGAAGATTCAAGAGCCATTACTGAAAATATTCTGTCCGCAGCAGATGGTACAGGTATGAAGATGATTGGATTATTACTTCCACCCTCAGAAGCAGGGACGGGTGGAAATTATGATTGGGAAGGTTGGGTAGACTACCTGAATTCATTAAAGGCAAAACATTCGTCTTTCGATGGATTTGTAATTGATGATTTCAATTGGTATGGCCCAGAAATTCAGGTAAACGATGAAAAAGAAGATGACGAAGAGGGCGATGGTGATTCAGAAGATGGGAGCTCCGATAATCAAGACAATAATAATGAAGAAGAGAATGATATAGAATACAATGTTAATTTTATGCTGGAATCCAATCTTAAGGAAGCTTTGGAAAAGAAAAGGAAGGATCTTCATTTTTACCCTCTTATATACATAGAAGGGACTAAAACTAATACTGTCAAGGGTGAATTCTACAATCTAACAGACGGAATAGTTCTAGCCAGTGCTGATTTTTATAATATTACCAAATTGGAGCACAACTTGGATGTGTTTGGAAAAGTATTCAGCAATAACAGCAAAACTATTCGATATTTGATTTATACAGCACCCACCTCCAATTTTCTTCTTCAAGGATACTATCCGCCTTCTGATCGTCTTATATTAGCTACTTTATCCACCGCTTTGGACTCGAGTGCAGTGGATAAAGGTATAGTCATATGGCGTAATACTGCTAACCCTGCAATACTGGATTATCTTTCAAACCAGAATAATTCGAGGTATCAGAACTTCGTTTCACTGATGAAGGATTTACAATTAAAGGATGAGAATGACACAGAAAAGATGACTCGAGACTTTGCATCTGCGATTTTGGAGGAAGGGAAAGAAGATGGTCAAGAAGGGGACCAAAGTAACGATGAAGCGCAAGAAGAGGATCAAGAAAGTGCTAATGATCCAACCGGAAATCTTCCTTGGTTAGGGATTTCAATCACAGATTTGACCCCGGAGTTGGCCGAAGATAGAGCATTACCCACGGACCTAAAAGGGGTCGCTGTACAATCAGTCGTACCTGGGAGTCCTGCATCTAAGGCGGGTGTCAAAGGAATAGTTTTGGACGTAGACGATCAAGGGTATTTGATAACAAGGGGAGATGTTATTACGTCACTTGACAATGAGGAAATAGAAAACGTGGATGATTTGGAAGATATAATGGAACAAAAAACTGTTGGGGATTTAGTCAACATTGGCTTGAACAGAAACGGCAATCTAACGTCTGTGGCACTCAAACTTGAGTCGCTGCCAAAATAAAAAAAGATCATTGAACATGAGCCAAGAGCTGTACAATTATAGGTGTTAGACAAAAACTCAACATATCAACTTAAACTATCCACAATCAAATATTTGTCATTCTTTTTAGGACATTCGGATAACCCTTAGGCAGGATATCACCTCACAATTCTTCTGCCCTATACAACAAATTGATGTCCACTCCTGGTTCGCGTAATTAGGATATTCTGATTTAATCAAATGTAAGGGAATCCTTGAACATACTGTTTATACTTTTTTGCTCTTCGTTAGTCAGATTTGTGTTGTTGTTTTTTGCTGCCATTTTTCCACTATAAGTCTCATTTTTTTTGATCGAAGTTGATGCCTCATTCCTGTTCCAACAATTAAAGGTTACATTCAGCCAAGTTTTATACGTAGCTTCGGCTATCTTAATAGATTCCATGTACAATTCATTCAAATGTTGTGTGTTTTCAGACAACTCGATGCAGAGTTGAGTCATTTTCAATGATCTCTCGATAATTTCTTCGTTTATTCGAGCAATTCTCTTTGCATATGCGAGATATTCATTGTAAAATTCACTCCATTTCACAGGGAATATCTGCTGCCAAAAAGATAACAAAGGTGATATCGATGAAGTTGAATTATAATTTAACTTTCTATACTCTGAACTTTTACCTATTTTTCTATTTGTAGCCTTATAAATGTCAATTCCACTATCGTGGCGTCCTTCTTTTTTACGTCTGCCTCTCATGACGCTTTCCTTAACCAATCCCGTTAATCTTAGAACCACAATTAGGAAAAACTAATCCCCTATTTTCCATATTGAAGGTCACAGTAGTATTCAGAGAACTATTCCAAATTTTCAAAAGGTGACTATGAAAATCACTAACTAAGGGAATGTTTGACACCATTAGCATGTAACATCGAATCTGTTTTAGGTAATCTATCATAAAGTGCTTGGTATCGATGTTGCGACTGTCCCCCACAATATTTTCCACCATAGCTATAATATTGCGCCACTTTCATTTAAGCTGATAGTGATACTCACAGATCTATTTAGCTTCTAGTCATTCTGTACATCATATCTATCACGAAAGATCCATTGGAAACGTCTCATCAAGATGCGTGTTGCTCTTTTATTTTATTATATACTAAGATAGTCTTGGCGAAGAATGCCATACAGATCTCGTAATCGCTCGAGATCTAAGTCGTTGATCCTTGTCGCGATGTTGCCCATTTTGGTTTTTCTTATTGGCGTCATAAATTTAAAATTCACGTTCAGGACCCTTTAACCCTCATCACTTCCATCTTCGTCTCCTTCTTGTCGTACCGCTTGTTCAGTTTCACCGGTGGTATTCAAATTCAGATCTACAAATTCAGGCCTGTGAGCAGGAGAGTTACTGCCGGTAGTACAGATTAGCTCCAAACTCTTAACTGGCAATACGCATGCCTTATACTGTTGTCCAGCATTTACTGTGATGTTTGGAAATGTTGCTACGTACTCAATTATGTCTGACTCAGCAGCAGGATTTATAGTGGAAGGAGAGGAAGTATTAAGATCTGTAGTGGAAGGGTGCAATGCAGAGGTATCCAAAAATTTGACTTTTGAAGCCTCTCCGCTATTCACAGTCACTATTGCAACGATATCTCCTTTTGAACTATCTGCCCCAAACATCGTCATTATGACTTTGAAAACATCCTTCCCTTTACCCGTTTCTGCCTGTGCGGGATAATTCACAATAATTGAAACAAATGCAGACATTAATAATATTCCTAAAAGTAAATTTGATACAACAATCGTATTCTCGTTGGATTTCAAATTAGATACCATATTACATATGCACGTCAATGACTAAATAGGTTGCAGACACAGGCGTATTAAGCGCCTGCCTCCTTTAATAATCTGAGGTGTACCTTTACGTGTATCTGATCCTTTGACTATTGGCAATTATCATACTTCCGTCCTCTGAAATCACTCGTGGTACGACTTGAGGGTTGGGGCGCGCAGACAAATAATTGTGATTATCACAATATGATGGTATAGGATCTGTAAATCTCACATCAGGTCGAGAATAGTCTCCTCCAGAAATGGGATTAACCGCGATCTATGCGGACGTGGAGGCCCCAAATCAAAACAAACATAGAGACATACAACCATGGAGCTCCGGGCTACGGCGACAAGAAGGGAATTTCAGTCCAGAGATGCCTATTTATGTAAGGATTAGTATCTGGTTCTTTTGCTTTGATAATAAATTGATATCGATTGTACAATGCGTCTTCAATTTGTTCATAATCATATGGGAACTAACCCTGCCCGATTATCAGGACTTACTGATGGGAAAGCAAGTATCTCATCCTTCGTAAACATCATACGTAGTTTATGTGTGCGGTCTACGGCTAACCTATTTGAGAAGTCTTCTGGCATAAAGTAGTTCCTTTTTAATAGTCCTAGTATCTCTTGTAAACTTGGACTAGCATCATCAAGTTTCTCATACGACTCTGTAATATCGGTCTCGGCTCCTTCATTGTTCTGAGTGGCGATATCATTTTTAGGCTTATTTACAACAATTGATGCTCTGTCACGAAAGCTTATAGGAAAATTGTCGTAATCGACTGGGACTTCCTTAATATAGTGAAATCTAAGCATTTCCTCCCCTTGTTCTCCTGTTCCTTTCTTCCTACTTAGCAGGGTAGGGTAGATAGCACGTATTCTTGTACCGTCAATAGTGTCTTCCAATATAGGGTCGTCTAATGTAATTTTCACATCTCTTAGAATATCCTGCAACTTAACTTTTTTTTGATTTGGACTAGAACGGTCAGACAAATCCTTTAGAACCTTGTCTTTATATTTTTCTGTAACCAATTCTTTTTTATGGTTCATAATATGTCTACTCTAAGAATACCGTGTTGGGCATCGCTATTATCAATTCGCTTATTTATGTAGAAGTACATCGGTTCCCATCGACTTACAGCCCGATTGAAACAAATTTTTAAAATAATATTTAGATTTTTCATAGACATTCAATGAAGTGCATCGAATTGGTTAAGGGGTGACAAAGATTTGACTCTCTAGAATTAGAGTAGTAACATATTCCGCATAACTTTTTGTGAACCCCGTTCATTTATTTCAGTACTTTTATCCTTCACAAAACGGGAATCCTGCATCATCTATATCGCAATTGTCATCATAATCAATAGGTCTCTCTACTAATTGTTGATTGTTACAAAACGGGAATCCTGCATCATCTATATCGCAATTGTCATCTTCACTCTGTAACTGGTCTTCTAGATCGGGTATTGGCAAACTGGGTACTGATGGAATGGTGAGTAGGGGTACTTCAAATGGAACCTCAAAAGGTGAATGTATTTCTGATTCTTTACCGCCCAATCGGTCCTTATCTTCGTATTTACCTTTATCTCCAAACGCCTCTAGATCCCTTTCGATGCTATCAGTATCTCCGGATGGTGATTCTTGATTTTCATTCGCACTTTGCTCGCTATCATCAAAATCATTTTCGGGGGTAACGTCTTCCTCATCTTCCTCTCGATTATTTTCATTTGAAATAAGTTCCGTATTTCCATTATTTGCACCCTCATTATCTTGATTGTTTTCTATAGCAAAGCCATTCTCTTCATTTTGCTCCTCATCTTCTTCATCTCTATCCTCTCTTCTGTTATCGTCGACATCATCGTTATCATTATCATTATCTGAATTACTCTTTGAACCTTCTAATTCGGCGTAGGATCCGTGCCTTTGTGCTGTAATTTCAGCCGTACTAATTGTTGAAATAGGAGAAGAATCATTGCTTAGGTTAGGTATGTTGTTTGCTTGTTCCTGATTTGATGATTTCGAAGAGTCATTTCCTGATGAAATCAGACCCTCTATTCCAGTAACGTTAATGCTATACCATTTGGTTAGGTTCGTAGGACTTGCTAGACATGAAATTTTGGAAGTTAGTTCATTTGTTCCGTTTACAATCTCATGATAATCGGTAGAATACGTGTAATTCCATCGCGAGTAGTCACCATAACCCTCTGAGCCAGCTGCTACAACTCGTTGAAAGGGTTTTCTATCATTCCAGTCAGCATAGACTTCACATTCACGCATATTAGTATCTGACGATGTTCCAGAAATAGTGAGTTGACCTGTGGAAACATTTTGGCCATTTGAAGGCGAAGTAATCTTCACAGAAAAGGCGGGCTCAATAGACGGTGAAGTCTGCTGAGCTTGATTATCTCTTGATTGCAGAGATTGGCCTTGTGCGTACGAGGTATAGATGCTACTGCTATTGGATTGAATGAAACAAAAAAAGATAGTAGTAAGCAACAATACTAAGTGTAATTCTTTCAAATCTATGAATCCTAACAATTTCGTATTATATTTAAATTCAAGAATATCCTTATACACTGATTTACTGAAATCTTTCCTATAGAATTATTATTGGAAATTCATATTCACATGATTTGAATAGAAAGTCGAGGATTAGTTTCCTGGTATATTTTGATCTTGAATAGATAGAATTTACCTCAGGTTACGTACCTTGGGTTAACAATACTGATTTATTATGCTTTAATCAGTAGCTTTGCACGTCTACAGAAGCTGCGTCGGCATATTACTCTGCTATGAAACTGCAGAAACTACTCGGACCCCAGGTTGTGGAGGATGACTTACTAACTGATGAGGATATGAAATATGTTTGTGGAATAGATGTATCATACGTAAACGATTCAGCTCATTGTTCTGCTGTAACAGTGGAAAGATACTCATATAAGGTGATAGAGATCGCAAATTTGAGGACTAGAACTGCCAATGCCTATATTCCAGGTCTTTTCATGATGAGGGAAGCCAAGCCTCTGTTGACTACATTAAAGCAATTAAATAAAAAATTTGACGTCCTGCTAATAGATGGGCACGGTATCTTGCATCCTAGAAGGTGTGGACTGGCCAGTTATATTGGGTTGATTCTTAATAAACCGACGATCGGAGTTGGTAAGCGTCTTCTCTGCGGCTCCGTGCGAAATGATCAATTTATTGAGGATGGTGGACAGGTTTTAGGGTTCAAGATAAGCAACCAAAAGAATTACAACAAGTCGGTTTATGTTAGCGTAGGCAACCATATTAGCTTATCGAGCTCAATACGCATAGTTAAGGATTTGACAAGAGAAGATCACTGGATCCCAGAGCCGTTAAGAATTGCTGACATCAATTCAAAGAACATCGTCAATTTTCAGGATTGACACTTTATTGGAAACTCGTGCCTCTAATACTGCAGACCAGTCTTTTAGCACATTTTGGAACTAAATAAAAAAATCAAATATACTTCTAGTGCTTTAGTTAAGGTGTTATGAATTATGATACTCCAACTAGCGATAAAGTCCGTCAACCACTACCTTAATCAAGTCTTATCGTGTAACAGATTTAGGAGATGATCTTAATTCAAGATACTGGTGATATGGCTGATATAAACCGCCTTGTCCCTATAATTATTATTATAACGACGATACTCATTACTATGTTAGAAATGTTCGAAAAGAAGCTGATTATCTTTCATGCGGATGCCATTGTTACAAGGTATACGCTGTGATGCTGCCTTTGCAGGTTTCTATGCTCTTGGAGGTAGTGCAAATAGATTATGAACACACTCGTACGATTCCAATGATGAATACAAAGGAGTGGTCTTGATATCCAATGGGAAATATTACTAAATTAATTCTTGTAACATATCCAGATCGCTTTAGGCTGGAAGAAGCAAGGAGTCTTGCAGAATCATTGCCACATTGTAAAGTAATAAAGATTTTTACTCAAAGATATTTGGATCGTGCTGAATATGGCATGGGGTCTGGGAAGGCTGAGGAAATTAAGGTGTTCATAAAGGAGTTCGCTCCAGACGAAATACAACAAATAATCGTTGACGAACATTTGACTACGAAACAGATTTACAACCTCGAAAAACTAACGGATGTCCAGGTAATTGACAGAGAACGATTAATATTAAATATATTCTCTTCGAGGGCCACTACGACTGAGTCTAAACTCCAAATTCAACTCGCTGAGATAAGGTATCAGTTTCCCCGTGTCAGAGAAACATTAAAGATAAACTCAGGTAGTGAACGCCCCGGAAAGGGTGGTATGGGCGAATACGTGATAGATGTAAAGCGTCGAGAGCTGAAAAAGCTAATGTCATTCATCCAACAAAAGTTGGAATACGCACGCAAGAAGCGCGAGCTTTATCACCGACAAAGAACGGAATCAGAATTGCCAGTTGTATCCCTAGTCGGTTACACTAGTTCGGGCAAAACGACATTATTTAATTTGCTTACCAAATCAAATAAAGCAACATCAAATGAACTTTTTACAACCCTTTCGACGATCACAAGGTCATCAAAGATTAATGCCTATGCTGATGCAAAGATATTACTCGTAGACACTGTTGGCTTCATCAGCAGACTTCCGCATTATATGGTTGATTCTTTTAAATCGACATTAGAGGAGTCACTTGGCGCAGATCTGATACTACTTCTAATAGATTCCTCTGAGGCTATAGAGGACATAAAAATAAAATATTCTAGCTGCTGGAAAGTTCTACAAGAACTCGAAGTAAATAGATCCAAAGTGCTAGTCGTATTGACCAAATACGACGATGGTAATATCAGTTCAGAAAAAATAGAAGAAATTTCTAAAAATTTAGATCTATCGAATCCAATAGTCATATCCGCCAAAGTTGGATATGGAATTCGAGAGTTAGAGAAGATGATTAGTGATACGTTGTTGCCACAATTTCATCAGATAAAGACAAGATTTACATATTAGCTGCTATCTTGTTGATTTTTCTTTTCCTCCCTATTATGGTATAATTGGTGCTATATCGTAGTTAAGGGTAGGGCAGAGCTACTCAAACCCAATCCTGAAAAACCAACTATTCAGTATTTCCTTCTTCATTATTGTCATAGGGCGGATTTGCAATGTAAGGTTCTATAGATCTCTAGTCTTATGCTGATTTCAATATTTGGCAGAACATCCTATGCGGAAGTGAACACATCGCTGACCGCTAAATCCTTTAATTTGGACGGCCATTGCAGTGATTTTCCACGAACGAAACAATTAGTTAATAATCATGATGGGGTCGTTTGTATATTAGTAGTCAGATTGTGGAAGCACTAAGACTTTGATTGTCGATCCCGTGAGTTAATTCGGTGAGAACTAATAATTCATTGAACGGGTTTACATTAGTGATCTATATGATTCTACTATGAAATTCTTATATAGTATGAGGCTTCATCAGAAACGATGAATCCCAAACTAATTTTAATGGCAATCGCAATTGTCGCTGCGTTTGGCATAGCGGCCGCGGTCGGCTCGGTTACTATTACACCAGTGTTGGCCCAGGACAACATGACGATGGGAGGCAATATGACCGGTGGCAATATGACAAGCGGCACAATGGGCGGCAATATGACGGGTGGGCCTTAAACCTCAACTCCCTTTATTTTTTTACATTAATGGTTTAAAAAATCCTGCCTGTTTTAGCAAGAGCACATTGCCATCTTCTTCTGGCCTACACTGAACTAGAACAGTCTGAGATAAATAATTATTCTAAGAAATCTGAAAAATCAGTGGGTTTTTGTTTCATCCAAAAATCAAGTCACTGATAGATTTGTATATTACTATTACATTGTTGGAGAACTACGAATCTATTGAACAACTGGTCAATTTTACATTCGCCTATGCCATGTCGCAACGATTACAATGATAAACTACAGAAAAAAATAGATTTTTTTGTTAAGGATAATGGGCCGGACGTGATTCGAACACGCGACCCCCGCCATGTCAAGGCGGTATCTTAACCAGGCTAGACCACCGGCCCACGTGGGATTGAACTAGACTTATAGCATGCTAAATATGTTTTTCTCGATCAGCTAGTTTCGTTCCCGATAGTTATTCAACCCACACTGCATCTCGACTTCCTTCCTCTGGACAAGGAAGTTCGAGTATAATACACTAACCGGGATGTGTCTAGGTCAATCAGCTGGTTGATAGTTTGATCCCATCATCCAGCGTAATAATATATAATATGTCCTGACTCTAAGTCTTGGAGCACAAGGAACCAAGACTTGGTATTTAGATTGGATGAAGCAAGAAATAATAATACTGAATCTAGAACTGATAAACCTGCTAATCCTCAATCCAGCGCTTATGTTAAAGTTTCTTGGCAGACAAGATCCTTTAGCCTCTTATACAATGATCTTGCACGCTGGCTATTCATAACGTTGGCCTTCATAGGTATTTTGGCCACAGGTTGGTTCGGCATCCCGCTTGTCCCATTGTACTTTTTGAATAACGAAATAGATCCCGTCTCTGCTCTGTTTGCTTCGTTCAGCGCGTTGGGTACCATTTGGGGAGCGATGGCTTATCGTGAGTTTACTATCTCGGCTACCCTGATCAATGAGACAAGAACTTTGGCGCGAAGGATTAATCCGATGATAGGAGATTATCAATATCTATCATACAATCCGGAAACGAAAGACTATGAAAAGGGATATGTTCCCATGGGTCCTATCGATTTCTGGGATCGAGAAACACAAGTGCCTGATTGGCTTGATAAAGGAAAATATTGGCATATCCTACTCGGACTCCAGGTTCCTAACAAGGAAATCATACTACAAGTCGTGAAAGATAGTGATCTTCCATTCCTGGAGAATCCTCGAAACGTTGCTATTGTCTCAAGAGAGGTCCAGACTTCTCAGAAAAAATATCGCTATAGGGTAAAAATACCCCAATGGTTAGTTATGAGCACGGAAGTATCTCAATCCCAAAACCAAAATGAATCCTGGAGTATTGATGAGTCAGATTTGGGTACATTTCTGACTATACTCAATACAAAGCTTACTAGAGCATCAGACGAGGTAGTTGAGAGAGAAAAACCTCGTATCAAGTATCCTTGGAAAATTTCCGCGCTCGGTGTATATCTAAACAAAAGTTTGCCTCTCAGAATACTATACCGAAAAGCGGTTAGACACTTTCCTGGAGCAAGAAAACGAACGATTGAACATACTAATGAAAATCTAGCAAACATTCCGAATGATCAGCTGATTGCATCTATTATTGATGTCGCAACGGCCAGAGAAATTCCAAAGGATAGAATAGATAAATTTCGTACTCTTGTCCAGTTTCTTAAAAATGAATATAGCAGACAAGGGATAGGTGAAGGATCGGCCAAATACCATAATTTCCATCATAGCTTAGAGGTCGCCTTTCTCAGTTTACAAATGTTACCAAAAGAATTTCATGGGACTACGTACAATTGGAAGGACTATGAATTCCTGTTATTGGCAGGCATTTTGCATGACTACGATCCTAGTGATGCTCATATTGAATCTCTTCGGAGTAATCACAATGATGACAGTGTTTCTGCCCAGCCAAAAGGACCCAGAGTTTATAGAACTATAGAAGAACTAGACAGAACAAGAATCCTGGATGCTTACTTTACAATGAATTCAACCGAATTTGAAAACTACTTCAGAGACTACAAGTCTAGTTCGCTTCTTCCACTTGAATACTCATCAACACACGCAGAATATGTGAAGGTTGATTGGAAACCTACTGAGAGCTTAATCGTTGAAGCGCTAATCTGGAGAACTGACTTTCCTTTCGAGAAACAACAACAATCACAAAGGAGGCTTGAACAGATTCTCTTAGAACTAAAGAGAAAGGGAATCAACCAAGATAAAATACGATTACTTGGGGAGGTCCTTGGGTTGGCGGACCTATCTGTTACATATATGGGTTCAGATCCCATAAGAGCGTGGGATAGAGTCAGCAAACTATATGATGAATTATATCTCCCTCGGTTTGAAGCAGTAACAAGAACTGACGCATTTTTTTCAGATTTTGCCGATAACGATCTATTCAAAGAATTAATACACATGCGAAATTTTCCTGAAATTTTAAGACAAAGATGGAACCTGGTTTACCAATTCTTCCATGAGGGAAATCCGTCGACACAATTGAATAGAACGATTAGTAATGCCAGGAGGCTTTATCTAAAGGTCAATTTGGATTTGGAAATGCGAGATTGTGACATGCTCTTCAAAATTGCTTCCAATCACTGGTCAGAGTATTTTATTGGTATAGGCACAGATCAGGATGAGGTATTGCGTGCAAAGACAAAGTTCGCTTCCCTCGATCCTCAGAACGCATCTTCATTCTGGGGAGATACCATGAAACTCGTACCTCGCATACAAAATAAATCGATCGATAATTTTTTTATTGTTTTATCAAAGAATTTCTCCTCAAGTGTAACTACATCATTTGGCAAACTTCTCCCCATATTGAAAGTAAAATTAACTGGCAACAAAGGTACAGTGCAGATCATTACAGATATTGATGAAGATAGTCAAATATTCAGAGAAGTCCTGTCGTACATTGCAAGCAGCTCATTTAAGCTCAGCGAAACGGGGAAGGTTTACTTTCCAAAGGACTGGGACAGTGGTTCGTCATTCGACAAACATAATACACGTGTGCTGCTACTCTGTGACTCACACGAAGTTGAATGACTCACTCCTTCCAAAGTATATCCAATGTCATATCTTAACTAAGATACCGAGCCAAGACTAACAAAATCCTTAACCGGTATTATCGGAATTATTTAAAGTGGTTAACTAAGCAGCAATTGGAAAATACTGTCTTTATGATTGAAGCGAATTCAGGTACTAATAACGAAGATATTGTAATTAAGAATATAGCTGCTTGGTGAAATATTTCTAACTGGAGGAAGTTCATGTGTTAAGTAATTGTATTGTTCACAGAAGTAAGATGTAATTATTTCAGGTATGACGGTTTGACTAAGTCGGCGACATCGACCCAACATCGAGCGATTTTATCCATTGAATAGACGGAATTTAAGAGTGAGATACTATGCATGGGTGCTTCAAGTCTGTTTTGGGAGGCAGACAACTCTTTTATTAGATCCATCAGCTGGTTGAATTTATTGTAAAGCCTTATTATTTCAGAAGACTCAATCCTGCTATTATTAACAAAAGCTGTCACAGATTTTTCCTGCATCTTAACCGTGAGCTCGCTTGCTTCTATTAGTTTGCTTAATAGTTCTTCACTATCAAAACGTGGAAATGCTTTGGCAAAATCCTTAATGTAGTCTCCCGCATTTTCTAAATGATTGGCAGCAATTCTATAATCTAATATATCTATATTACTAAGATTGAGTTTGGTGGCGAGCTGCTGATCTAACATGGCACTGCGAATAAGCCTTACTAGAAGAAAGTACTGACGGTCGACTTCAGCATCCCTACTCACTATAGATTTTCTTATATTATTCTCGGTGCCTCTACCGAGAAGATCAATCGTATCCTTATACATTCCGGCAATAATTGTGTTCATCCGTCTTAGTATTTTTTCTATGTCTAGCGTTCCTGCATCTAGTAAAAACTGGCATATTATGTTGGTGCTATCTTCTTCAATTATTTCCAGTCCTGCGAGAGTTCGCATTGTTTGTTTTATCCGATCTCTGTGGTCGAAGGGAATTTGTTCCATTCCTTTAATACGTATTATATTGTATCCAAGAAGATAAGTCCCATAAATTTGGTTTACTATGCTGTCTATGGAACCATGTGAGTAAGTAATTGTTACTTCCTTAAGTTCTTTACCTGTTAAGTCTGATGAAAATAAAGACAACGTATTGTCATTATTAATCTCAATGAGTACCATGTTTCCTTTTTTCAAATTGTTCCTTTTTACCCAGCCGTTAGGTAACGACACAAGAAAACTACTCCCTATTTGCTGTATCCTTCTGCCGAATCTAAGCATCTAAAAATTTAAACATGCTTATACTAATTAAACATTATTTTTATATTTGATCATATCTATAAATCTAAATATGGTTATGACGGCTGTTACAGCATCTGCTGTTTCTACAGCCAAGGCCTTCTGTCCAGGCCATATTACAGGATTTCTTGCCAAGGTTTCTGATTTAGCTGGCCATGAAAAAGTCAAGAAAAACGAAGGAAATTGCTCATATCTTCATAAAGGATCTCTTGGTGCTGGGCTTGCCATAGATATGGGTATCACCACCACTGCAAGGGTCTTTGATAAAGGTAATAGCTGTTCTGGGACAAGTTACGATGTTGTAGTCAATGGTATGAATAAGAATTCGAACATCGAGGTGACAGTATCAGTTGTAGAAAAATATATTAAATTTTTGCATGGGTCTTATCATATCAAAATTGAGCATGAAACATCCATTCCCATTGGATATGGTCTGTCATCAAGTGGTGCAGCTGCATTAAGCCTTTCCTATGCTCTCAATCGTGCGTTAAAGGTAGGCTTCAACATGGAAGAGGCAGCGCAGATCGCCCATTGCTCAGAGATAGAATGCAAGACGGGTCTAGGAAACGTACTTGCGCAGTACGTTGGAGGATTTGAATTGCGGTCTAAGATTGGAGGTCCAGGTGTGGGGGTAGTTAGTAAGCTTCCGTATCATTCTGACACGCTAGATCTTAGGGTTATCATCCTATGCCTTTCTCCATTGTCAACAAAGAAATTTCTTACCAAACGTATTGGACAGCTGAATGGCTTCGGTGAGGAGATGTTGGAAAGACTTAGTGTATCAAGGAACCTATATGACTTCCTCGAAATATCGTATGACTTTGCAACACATCTTGGGCTCATACGAGGCAAGAGTGGATCTCTTGTTAATGAACTCAGATCACAAGGATTTGGCTCAAGTGTAACCTTGTTTGGGGACACAGTTTTTTCTATAGTAGAATCCAAGAATGTGGACAATGTACTAAATTGCCTAAAAGGAAATGGTGGCACATTATTGACATGCGGATTAAATCACCACGGAGCAAGGATAATTGAAAGATAATGGTGATCAATTACGATAATGGCTACAATAACCATAATCCACAATTTCATATACCACCGACTCATCCTAGGGCCCAGTCACTCTTAATCCGGGAGATGTTAATCGAAGGATATAGGAAAGGACTTGTTGCTTGCGAAGGTTTGATAGCCCATGGAAGAGGTGAAGCCTTTGACTACCTATTAGGAGAAAAAACAAGCAGCATGGCACAGTATGCTATTGAGGCAGCAACTTCGGCGTTACTATTATCTAGGTTTCCCGTAATCTCGGTGAATGGTAACTTAGTGGCGCTCTGTGCAAAGACTATCGTGGAGTTAAGTCAGTTGATAGGAGCTAAAATTGAAGTTAATCTGTTCTACCGTACTAAAAAACGCGAAAGACTGATAAAAAGAGAATTAGAACGATTTGGTGCAAGAGATATTCTCGGAGTTAACTCGAGCGCGTCCGCAATCATCCCGGAATTGCAAAGTGAGCGAAGACGGGTTGACCCGAATGGAATCATGAAGGCTGATACTGTGCTCGTCCCATTAGAAGACGGCGATCGTACCCAGGCACTTGTTAGAATGGGGAAGACAGTCGTTGCAATCGATCTTAATCCGGTATCTAGAACCGCAAGTTCGGCCAACATAACAATTGTAGATAATGCAATAAGAGCAATACCAAGAATGGTCGTAGTTGTGAGAAAACTGAAGGAACTGAAACGAAAACAGAAAGAAAAGGTATTGGAAAGAATAGTCAAGGGATATGACAATCAGAAAAATCTCCTTGAATCATTGTCAGTTATGCGAGGAAATATCGGGAAAAATAAGCGCAGGAGAGAATAGCCTTTTTGCCGTCCGGAGCTCTAGATAGTAGTAACAGTGACAGCACAATGCGAAGCAAAATTCTCACCGATGGTAATGAGCAGAAAATTACTGTGAACCATATTCGTGAAATGAAGAAAAAAAAAGAAAAACTAGCAATGATAACTGCTTATGACTACTTTAGTGCGTTAATCTGCGATAAGGCAGGAGTAGATGGGGTGCTCGTTGGAGATAGCGCAGCTATGGTTATGCTTGGATATCCTAATACAGCAGCAATAGGTATGCAGGAAATGCTTGTATTCTGCGGCGCCGTAACCAGAGCGGTTAAAAGAGCATTAATCATAGGGGATCTGCCGTTTGGTTCTTATCAATGTTCAGTTACTGACGCAGTGTACAATTCTGTGCTTTTCATCAAAGCAGGATGTAATGCAATTAAAATCGAAGGAGGGACAGAAGTAGTACCGCTGATAAGATCCATAGTAGCGGCAGGTATCCCAGTTATGGGCCATATTGGCTTTACTCCACAAACGTCTTCATTATGGAATAATAATAGGCTGCATGGAAAAACAGAAAAATCCGCTTTAAGGCTATTAGAACAAGCAAGAGAACTGGAAGAGGCAGGAGCTTTTTCAATAGTCTTAGAAATGGTAACAGATGAAGTTGCAACACTGATCTCTGAGAATCTCTCAATTCCCACGATAGGAATCGGCTCAGGTTTGAATTGTGATGGTCAAGTTCTCGTCTCACACGATCTGCTCGGATTACAACAAGGAACACAATTTAAGTTTGTCAAACGCTATGCTCACTTATCTGAAACAATATTCGACGCAGTGTCTCTATATAGAAAAGATGTCAAAGAAAAAAAATTTCCACAGAATTCGAATAGCTTTCATATGGATAAAAATGAGTTAGGGAAGCTGCTGAGAAAATTGGAGCAGAAGAGAAATTTACAAAATGAATGATGCACAGTGGCGACCGACAAAAATTATAGGCGGGAAAAAAAGTGACGACATGAAAAATTCAGAGGTTAATGATACTAATTTTAAGAACAGGTCACTTAATCCTCTGGTTGAGGATATTTTTTGTTCTCTCGGTAGGGATATGGTAGGAAAGAAAATAGTGATATGCATAACAGCTAGCGTTGCCGCATATAAGGCGATAGACTTGACTAGGTTGCTAATTAGATACGGCGCTGATGTCTTTCCTGTCATGTCATCTATGTCTAATCTGCTATTGACGAGTGAAATCATGAAATGGGCGTCAGGCAATGATGTTGTCACCAAACTGAGTGCAAATCTGGAACATATTTTTCTTGCTGATTACAATAGGTCTGATCTAATACTTGTCTATCCATGTACTGCGAATACCATAGGAAAGATAGCAAATGGTATAGACGATACCGCAGTTACTTCTATTTTGAGCGTAGCCTTAGGATCGAAAATTCCCATAATTATCGCACCGGCCATGCACAAATCTATGTATTTCAATCCCTTCGTTACCGCTAATATTGAACGTCTCAAGAAACAGGGTGTGAGTTTTATTGAGCCGTCAATTTCTGAGAATAAGGCCAAGGTTGCGGAGCCGGAGGAGATTTTACGTGGAATTAAATATGTGTCCAGCAGTGATAGTTCATTATCACCTCTGCTCGTTAGTGGACTAGCCAAAGAGAAAAATGGTCGAATTATAGGGACAGATGAAGATCAAAGTAAAAGCCTTTCAGGCAGAAGTATTCTGGTAACCTCTGGAAGTACTATTGAGTTTATAGATCCTATCAGAGTAATTTCCAATTTAAGTTCTGGCAAGATGGGAAAAGCTATTGCACACGAAGCGTATACAAGGGGAGCGAATGTTACGTTGATCCATGGCCATGGCACTATCGAACTACAAGAAGCATCCAGATTGAGTATCAAAAGAGTCAATACTGGTGACGAAATGTACGATGCAGTTATTTCAGAATTAGGGACAAAATCCTATGATGCTGCTTTCATGACTGCAGCAATTGCCGATTTCAAACCTCTCAAAGTACTCCCCAAAAAAATTGAAACGAGGAAAAGAGGTCCACTTGTAATATCGCTTTACCCTACTAGGAAGATTGTAGACGAAATTAGAAATGCTAGCAAAAATTCTAAAATCTTTTTGGTGGCATTCAAGGCTGGTTATGAAAAGTCTAAAAAAGAGATGACAAACTACGCTTTGAAGAAGCTGACTGAATGCAGATGCGATTTAGTTGTTGCAATTGATGTTGGAAGAAAAGGATCTGAAATGGGGTCTGATACTAACGAAGCTATAATTCTAGATAAGAAAAAAAACATCAGCTACCTTCCTATACAGAAGAAAGCTTTGATTGCAAGCAAGCTATTAGAACTACTAACCACTGAATTGCAGTTGTGAGGAGTTACCACAGATTGTAAGGATTTACCTATGCGCACAGCGCAGTACTCGTGGTACATTCATCACTTAATGATTAGTTCCTTTGTGAATTGGCAAAGACTTTTCTTATTTCTCCTAACCACTACACTGTCTTCAATTCTTACTCCAAATCTATCCTGTATGTAAATTCCAGGTTCAACTGTTATTGTCATGTTGTTCTTTAACATCTGTTTATCTTTCTCCCGAATCCAAGGTGGCTCGTGAACATCCAGACCAATCCCATGTCCTGTTGCATGAACAAAGGAATCATTAAAGCCTGAACTACGGATGATTTGTCTGCAAGCATGATCAATGTCGCCAGATGGCTTAGCCTCTGATACTGCCCTAACCCCTGCCTCCTGAGCATCGCGAACAACCTCATAGACTTTTTTCCTGTCAGGAGAAATTGTCCCTAAAGCAAATGTTCGAGTGGCATCAGCGATATACCCTTCGTGTCTGAGTGTCAAATCCACGATGACCATATCTCCAGATTCAAATTTACGATCAGAGATCTGGGCGTGAGGCTGGGCTCCATTCTCCCCGCCAGCAATGATCAACGGGTCCAGTGTCCCCCTATATGAAGGAGGACATGCCCCCATATTCAAGGCGTGGTATATGAGGGTGGCTTGCAATTGGCGTTCGGACAAACCCTCTTTGATTTTCTCTATGCAGATTTCATATAACTCGTCCAAAATAGCAGCAGCCCTACTAATAGAGGATATCTCATTTTCATCCTTAATCATTCTAGCATCATAGAAGGGCTTGCTACTTTGTAGCAATCCCAGAGGATTATTAACCCTCCGTCTTAGGGCCTCAAAATTTGAGTGATCGAGGAAGTCAATACACGTTTTCTTCTTTTTTACAGTCAACAGGAATTGGGATATCAGTTTGCTACCTCTCTCGGCAGTAACAACGTCACAATCATTGGATGTATTGATTGCCCTGTCTTTTTCTAACTTTGGTGTTATAAGAACGGTTTTCGTTTCTTCGTTGGTTACTGCAATGCCTTCTCCCCAAAAACCAGTCAGATAAAATATATTCTCCGGACTAAAGGCAGCTATCGTATCACATCCGAATCTTTTTTTTGCGCAGTTTAGGACATTTTGACGGTGAATTCTGTGCATGAAGTACCAATATGGGTATAAACTATAGGGTCTTAATTTTATCGCTACAGTAATTTCATGCCCTAATTATAAATAGCCCACCCGATCTCGATTATCTGACAAACGGAATGGAATATTTAGTCATGTTGCCGGGTCCAACCAATGTACCTAATAGGGTCATGAACGCAATGCTAGCCCCTATTATTAATCACAGAGGGGATGATTTTCGTCAACTATACAGAGCAATAGTCGAGAAGATCAGGATGACTTTTCAAACACAAAGCGATGTTGTTCTATTAACCACATCAGGAACAGGAGCAGTTGAGGCCTCAGTTGTCAATCTAATTAAAAAAGGTGATAAGGCCATTGTTCCTGTAAGTGGAGAATTTGGATCTCGGCTTGCCGATTTAATCGATAGCTGGGGAGGAAAGGCAATCCGTGTTACCGCGCCGTATGGGGAGAATCCTAGATATGATAAAATCGAAGATGCCCTTGAGCAAAACAAAGACACTAAGGCCATATATGCAGTCTACAATGAAACATCCACAGGAACTACTATGAGAGATATGGGTAAAATTGGAAATCTCTGTTCCAGTCATGGTGCATTCTATGTAGTTGATGCGGTCTCGATCCTTGGAGGAGATGAATTACCAGTTGACAAGTGGAATATTGACATCTGTGTAACGGCTTCTCAAAAAGGCTTGGCAGCCCCACCTGGGATATCGCCTATCTCAATAAGTGATCGGGCTAAGAAATACATGCTTTCAAACCCACCTTCGATCCTTTATCTAAACCTTAAACGCTATTTCAAATATTATGAGGAGAGTTTCGAAACCCCGTTTACACCTGCTCTTTCCCTATTCTATGCTTTCAATGAGGCTCTCGATGTAGTTTTAGAAGAAGGCTTAGACAGAAGAATTGAAAGGCATAGATCATGTGCTAACGCATTTTACAGCGGCCTAAGCGCAATTGGTCTTCCACCTTTTGCAAAAGAAGAAGCACGTAGCAACGTCGTAATTGCTGCCAAATATATTGATAGAATGGATGACAAAAAATTCAGAACTCTCCTAGCTAAAGATTTTAGGGTACTGATAGCAGGTGGGTTCGGGGAACTAAAAGGTAAAGTTTTTAGAATAGGTTCAATGGGAGAGGTAAATAAGTATCACGTAACAAGAACGCTATCTTCGATCATTTCGGCGATGAATATGCTCGGACTAAGAGTTAATCCGGAAGCTGCCTCCAATGCACTTGAAAAGGCTAGCAGTATTTCCTAGATTTGGATTATATTTTAGCTTGCTCCCAATTCTAATTAAACTTAATATAAGGTATATCAACAGCGAAATTTATGGTGCTTGAAAAGGGGTCGCTTATTTTAATAGACTATACAGCAAAGGTTAAGGAGACCGACCTAACCTTCGAGACGACCAGAGAAGAAGAAGCAAAGAAATCAGATCTATACGACATGACTCGCAGATACGAACCACGGCTTATCTCGGTGGGCGAAGGATGGGTATTACGGGGAGTCGACGAAGCTCTGACAAATGCTAGTAGCGGTGACAAATTAAAGATCGAAATCCCTCCGGATAAGGGCTTTGGAGAGAGAGATCACAATAAAGTTCGGATGATTCCCCTTCGCAAACTTGGTGACAAGGCTGACGAGGTTAAGGCCGGAGACACTATTGAACTTGACGAACGAATGGGGATCGTGAGATTTATCGGCTCTGGAAGGGTTCAGGTCGATTTTAACCATAGGCTAGCAGGACACACGCTAATTTATGATCTCGAGGTAACAAAAAAACTCGACGACGAAAATGAAAAAGTGCGATCTCTAATAAAAAGGCGATTGCCAATAGAGGATCAAAAGATAAAGTTTAACATTGAAGGCTCGGAAGTACTAATTGACCTTCCGGAAGAAACATTTCTTGCCGAGGGATTGCAAGTGATTAAGAGTGCTCTATCAAATGATATCTTTAAATTCGTTCCGAGAATTGATACTGCGAAGTTTGTAGAAACCTATGCATCGAAGTCTTCAGTTTCGAAGAAACAAGATGATCAACAACAACAGTCTCTAGAGAAAAGTACTGAAGCATCCCAACCAGCTTCAGCATAGTTTCACCCAGAATATCTTACCAATCGCAAACCCTCTTTTGTATAAGTAGGTATGTCATATGAATGCCTCTTCTATGTTAAATCGGCAGAATAATTATCGAGAACCTATGTAAAACTTCACAGGGTCTAAATGCGAGAAGATATTTTCCAGGATGCATTTGTAAAGCACCCATGGACCACAGGCCTATCTTATCAGCAACTGAAAAATTGAGTGAATACTGTAAACTCCTAGGCTACCACGTCAACATCCTTCAATATACGTTTTGCAGACTGTTCATTCAAGTGCACCTTATTTAGTATAGTGTAACGTTCCGGTCTCAAAGATGGTGCAAGTAGCAGGGCCTTAACCATATTTTGTTCTTCTATGTTTATTTCTTGACCCGTTGTTGGAGCTCCGATTTCCTTGAGCGTCCTTACTATTTGCCTCCAATTTAAGCCGTGAAGTTTGGACATTATTATTGTCCCTAATCCTACTCGTTCGCCATGCAATCCGCAGTTATTGCCTGCAACATACTCTAGGGCGTGACTGAAAAGGTGTTCCGAACCTGAGCAAGGTCTGCTACTTCCAGCTATACATGCGGCAACACCTGCACTAATCAGTGCTTCAATTATGGTTCGAGCCCCGAAAATGCTATTTTCCCGGAACTTGTGAGATTGCTTAATTATTATATCGGCACTCATGTTAGCCAGATTAGCTGCATAAGCTCCAAAGTATTCATTTTTCTCTTCCTTGGCAAGTTCCCAATCTCTTACGGCTGTAATTTTTGCGACAAGATCACCACATCCACTTGCTAATAACCTCTTAGGAGCTTGGGAAAGCAACCTAGTATCGGCCAAAACCCCTATCGGAGTACTTGCCTTAATTGAATGGGGTCGGTCTAGGCCTTTGACAGAGACAAAGGGGCTTGCGATACCATCATGGGATGCTGAAGTTGGAGCACTAACAAATGGTTTGGATAATCTGAAGGCAGTCATCTTGGCGACGTCTACTGACCGGCCTCCGCCTAAACCCACGATAAAATCTGGAGAGTCTTTTTCGAGATCTAGTTGCAATCTGTTCACAGAATCCATCGAAGCATCTGTGACTATATGCCATGAATTTTTCAATGAGGATCCGTCGATCGATGCACTACATTGCTGTCCGGCTTTGGCCCGGACAATATGACCAGTAACGATTGCAATCTTCGAAGCATTTTGGTTTAGATCTTTTATAAAACCTCCAAGACTCTCGATTACATTGTCTCCTATCAGTATCTTTCTTGGTAGTTCCATCAGGTGAATAGGAGTACGATCCAAACTTGGAATCATAGAAGGTAAATGCTTAAAGAAAAATAGTGGAGTCTAACTCCTTTCGCGAGAATTGTCCCTGTATCCAGATATATGAGTTAACCAGATTGATCGTTATCTACACTAGACTGTGGTTGATCTTTATCTACACTAGACTGTGGTTGATCTTTATCTACACTAGACTGTGGTTGATCTTTATCTACACTAGACTGTGGTTGATCGTTATCTACACTAGACTGTGGTTGATCATTGGTTTTCTCATCGGTAACAGCACCAGCCCCTGCAATTTCTGCGGTAGCATAGCCCCTTCCAACCTTGGTTATTCTTATCCTGACATTATCTCCAACCTTGGTCCCAGTGACAAATATCACCAAGCCCTCAACCTTGGCAACACCAGCATCTCCCCTCTTGCTCATCGATTCTATCCTGACGTCGAACTCTTCTCCAACTCTTACTGGCGATGGTCTAAAGGGTCTTGGTCCTCCAAAGCCCCCACGCCCCCTAGATCCATAACCACCATAAACTCTTTGAGGCCTATAACCTCCAGTACCCCTACCTTCTTCAAACCTTCCTTCACCAGAACGTGAATCTATATCTTCCAAACTTTCTCAGTGATTATAATAAATCAAAATACTATTTCAACTTTGGTATTGATCAGATTAAAACAAAAGAGACAACAACTTAGTGAAATCGAAACACTCTTTAAAGGTAAAATGCGAACGTACAACAAACGTACGCAGAGTAGCTTGTTGTCTGAAATGCTCGTGTGATAATATGCAAGATAGATCATCTTACAATGGTCAGAGTAATCAAAATATAATGGCTTCCATACTTCAGAGTCTTCCAAGAGAGTCAAGCCTCACGAAAATCGAATATGAAGGCCCAAATATTGCATTATATTCTGATAATCCAGCATATCTTTTAGAACGTAACCAAATAATCTCCAACATGGTGAATACATTGAAAAAAAGAATTGTCATTAGAACTGACGAATCTATCCGTAAGCAAGAGAGCGTGACTTTAGAAATGCTAAAGGACACTATATCAACAGAAATTGGAACTGGTAACACGTTCTTTGACCATGCATTAGGAGAAGTAGTCATTTACGTTCAGAATCCGTTGATGCTTACATCTACTATTGAAGCTAATAATTACAAAATAGTCGAAGAAACTGGTTGGAAAATTAAATTCAGAAAAAAACCGTCTCTCATGCATGTAATGGAGAACATTCACAAGATTCTCTCCGCTACGGCTGACGAACGAATCCAGTTCTACAAGAATGTTGGAGAGCGGATCTTTAGATCAAAGTTAGATGATTCACCAGCCGAGGCGAGTGTCGTTACGCTTGGAGGATTTGCCGAAATGGGACGTTCTTCAATCCTACTGTTGACACACGAAAGTAAGATTTTGCTTGACTGTGGACTAAATACGTTTGCAAGAGAATCTATGGATATGTTTCCTAGGCTGGACATCTCAGGTATTGGGATTAACGATCTCGATGCCGTGGTTTTAAGTCAAGCTCACTTATCCCACAGCGGCTTTTTACCATCTCTTTTCAAGTACGGATATGAGGGCCCGATATACTGCTCGGAACCCACTCTTCCGCTTATGAATTTGGAGCAGGCGAATTATGTTAGGAGCTCGGGCGATGATGCAATTTATTCTTTCTCAGATATTGACAGGTTGGTCGTCCACACAATTCCATTGAATTTTAACTTTGTAACGGACATCTCTCCTGATGTAAAGCTTACTCTTACAAATTCGTCACACATCCTAGGATCTAGCATGATGCATCTACATATAGGAAATGGAGATCATAACATTGTTTACACTGGAGAAATGCGTTTCAGGGATTCCATCCTGTTCAACAAGCCTAACTCTAACTTTCCAAGGGTAGAAACCCTAATCATTGAGAGTACCTACGGCAGTAAGGAGGATATATTTCCAGAATATGAGCTGGCAGTTCAACGTTTTGTCGACAGCATAAATTCTGCATTGAGCAGGGGGGGATCAATTCTCATTCCAGCCCCTCATACAGGGCTCGCACAAGAAATCTTGATACTACTAGACAGGCAGATTGATTTAGGTAGAATAATTAAAGTCAATGTTCTGGTCGAAAAGGCTATCGCTGACGCTTCATCGATTCATGAAGTGTATTCTGATTATCTTTCAGGAGAAATGAATAGCCAGATAAATCAAGGCGAGAAAAATCCATTTAAGTCAAAGCATTTAACGATTGTGGAATCACATCTCCTGGATAGCGAACCAGCTATTATAATTTCTCCGTTGTTTACGATGGACGGAGGACCATCACTCCATTATTTGAAACAGCTATCTCAGCGAGAAGAAAATAAGATTATTTTGATTTCATATCAAATGCCAGGGAGTATAGGCAGGTATATTCAAGAAGGCGGAAGACAAATGTCAATAAACGGGCAGGAAATCAAATTAAATTCCACGGTAGAAATTATGGAAGGATTAGATGTTCATAGCGATTATGGTCAACTTATTGGTTTTGTAAGTAGACTCAGACATAAACTACGACGAGTTTTGGTTAACCATGGGGAAAGGTCTAGAGTGCAAAATCTTGCGACCTCGATAAATAGAATACTGAAGATACAAACCCAACATCCCTTGGTACTTGAAGCCATAAAGCTGGTCTAATAAAAAAATTGTATGCGAATCCTGCTTCAAATTATTAAAACAGGAGATGGTTGACGGCTAGGGAAGTGTTGAACAATTATGGCACTAAGAATAGCATCCTTATTCGATCCCTTTCCAAATCCTTACAGTTGATGGAGTGATAACCACACGCTCCTCCCCCAAGCGGGCTATATCCCCTCCGAGTGATTGTACATAGTTATAGAGATCTTCAATCGCCTTACGCAATTCTTCGACATCTCTATGCGCCAGGGGCGTAACTCGTAGAATTATTATCATCTGCTTCTTGGCGTCATTTTTGATGTTGGCTATGTCGTTAATGCTTTTTAGGGTAACTGCTTTTAGATATATTGGTGTCTTTTGCATGCATTCTCCATCTACTACTAGTAATTCAAATTGTGATTTTGAACCAAATAGTTCTAGTGGTCAAAAGTCATTTACTGTCTTGTTGATTTTAGATTCTCAGCTTGACAATCTCCTCATGCGGAGCTGATGATACGTGTATTTCATCCTCCTTGCCTTGATATAATGTTCTAACCCTGCACTTAATTCCCTTGGGAGAATCGGAATATCTGAGTGTGATTCCAGAAGAAGCATAAATGGAGCGTTCGTCTAGATTATTACCTCTCAACAAACTGGTAGGGCCCACATAGTCCATGGCTTCTAATATGATATCATTAGAAGTCGACAGACTCTTGATCTTTTCGTTCTCTTCCATATTGCGTCCTACAATTAATTTTGCGTCAGATGTGATCCTGAAATGTCTCCCAATTTTTAGCAATTCTACATCATTGAGGTTCGGGATATCGGAGGCGTGATCAAAAGAATCCTTGACCCTTATTGAAAAGGCAGGATCGGTTAGCAGACATCCCCCGGCTGAGTTAGGGGGATTCTCAATGTTAAAATATTTGGCAAGTTTGAGCTGGTCTTTACGAGATCTGCCTTTTATATCACCCAGCTTTCTTCTATTGACAAGGGACTCTTTCTCAGCATCAGTGGGCGCCAGGCACTTAGCAGAAAGTGGTCGCAGGACCTTACCAATGGTATCTGTTTCCTCTTCAATAATGCGTAGGGCGCGACTATTTTGACTCATCGGCCTTTGAAATAAAACCTCTCCAGTAACTATAAAGTCTGCGTTGATTTGTTCCATATGTTTTTTTGCTGCCCTATACATCATCGCTCTGCAATCAATGCATGGATTCATTCCAGAGCCATACCCATGTTTAGGCTTTTTTAACATCTTTAGATATTCATCGCCAAAGTAAACAGTCCGTAAAGGTATTCCGAGATCAGCGGAAACCTGTTTCACTCTGTGTCCACATCCCTTTCCACAATCAAAGTCACAAAATGGTGTCTTTATGGCAATCGCTTCAACTTCGACCCCCTGCTCCAACATCATTCTTACTGCAATACTGCTATCTAGTCCACCCGAAAGTAAGGCTACTGCTTTAGTCTTTTTTGTTTCTAAATCATCTTTTACGTTCTCTACTTGGCCCTTTTCTTGCACTGTCCTATCTGATAATTTGAGGATATATTTATTTTAGGATATAACGATTATATTTAATTGGCTGACGTAATCTGATCATGGTAGGAGAAATAATAACCAATTTTGAGCTATATGTCTGGATCGCACTAGGATTATTTGTCGCGGGAATCGTAGCGGTTCTGATATATGAAAATGGTATGAATGATTCCAATCTGAAAAGGAGGAAACTACAACACCAGCCTGAAGCATCCTCTCAAAGTGATTGATAGACGAATATATCACAGTCAATAGCTGAAAAATTCATAAAATATGGTTTTCAGAGTATCACACCAATTCAAGCCAAAGCACTTCCCGTAATTTCACGAAAGCTAAATTGTCTGTTGATAGCTCCTACGGGATCAGGAAAAACTGAAGCAGCAGTAATCCCTATTTTCACAATTCTATCAGACATCACGAAAACTGAGTCATTAAAAGGAAAAATACGGGCAATTTATGTTACTCCATTAAGGGCTCTTAACAATGATGTTCAGAGGAGAATATTAAAATACGCAGAATCGGAGGGTCTTAGAGTCGAAATAAGACATGGGGATACAAGTGCCAAGACAAGAAAAAGGATAGTCGATACTCCCCCAGACATATTAATCACCACTCCGGAGTCACTCGGAGTTATTCTTACAAGTCAGAAATTTCAGATTGCACTACAGGAATTGGAATGGATAATAATAGATGAGGTTCACGAAATTATTTCAAGTGAGCGCGGGACACATCTGGCTTTAAGTTTAGAGCGATTGCAGGCAGTATCCAAGAAAACCATTACAAGGATAGGGCTTTCTGCCACCCTTAGCAGCCCGGTTGACACAAGCAAATTCGTTGGCGGTTTAGGGAGAAAGTGCGCAATATTAGTAGACCGCAGCATGAGAGAGTATGATATAGAGATAAAATTTGTTACAGGTTCCCTGAATAACGTTGTCACGTTTATAGCAGATTATGTCAAGACGAATTTCATAGCGGGCTCGGTATTATTATTTACAAATACAAGAGATGAAGCCGAATATATCGGGGCCATTTTAAAGAACCGAGCGGATTGTAATGTGGACGTTCATCATGGATCATTGTCAAGAAATATCCGGGAGGAAACCGAGTACAGGTTAAGGGCTGGGTTAGCAGAGATTGTAGTTTGCACCTCTTCACTGGAATTGGGACTGGATATAGGGTCTGTCCAACTCGTGGTTCATTACGGATCTCCGCGACAAGTCTCTAAACTAATTCAAAGAATTGGAAGGAGTAGGCATACCAAATCAAGATCCGCCAAAGGTCTAATAGTGATAAATAACCCAGATGATGAGATTGAATCACTCGCCCTACTAAGGAGAATGAAGAGGCGTTCTATAGAAGACCAAGTGATGCATAAGGAGTCTTTGGACGTGCTAGCACATCATATAGTAGGACTATCAATCCAGGCTAAAAAACCAATAAGAATAGAACCAGTTTTCAATATGATAAGAAAAGCCTACCCCTTTAGTACGCTAAGTTACCCAGAAATGGTTAACGTATTAGAGCTTCTTCATGCCCAAGGTATCATAAGATATGACCAGCTAGCTCAATCCTATCGCAGAACAATAAAAGCTTACAAGTATTATTATGAAAATCTTTCAACGATACCAGATGTACTTAAATTTGAAGTTGTCGACACGATAAATAATAAAAGAATCGGTAGCCTGGATCAAGAGTTTGTGGGTGATTATGGCGAAAGTGGCAATGTCTTTATACTTAGAGGCTCTCAATGGCGTATCATATCAATCGACGAATTGAAGATGAGAGTAAATGTAGAACCTCTTCGAGGTGCCGCGATCAATGTTCCGTATTGGAACGGTGAAATAATTCCTGTTGATTATGAAACTGCTAGAGAGGTCGGTAATATACGCAATCAAGCAGCGAAAAATGCCTTAAAGCTGTCGAGTACCTCTATGCACCAAGCGTTAAAGGATCTGGACCCCGTCCCGGACTCGTCAACCATTGTTGTCGAAAGTTCCGTATCAAAAAATACCTTGGTGATTCACAGCACATTTGGTACTAAAGTAAATAATACCATAGCTTCACTGATGTCGACCATACTATCATCACAGCTAGGGTACGTTGTTGGGACTAGAGCCGACTCTTACAGAATTGCTCTGAGTTCAAGTGTCAGAATCGGAAAAGGTCTAGTAGAAGCATTTTTTAATGATGTCTATGACATCGAGGCAGTTCTTATTGCATCGATGACTGGGACTCATAATATAAATTGGAAAGTCTGGAATGTATCAAAAAGGTTTGGGATAGTGGGCAAGGAAGTTATTTATGATAAGAGACTCGCTCGACTAATATATGACAGATACTCGAAGACACCTGTTAGTAGAGAATCGATTCGGGAATTGATTCATGATAAATACGATCTTTATCGAACACAGAATATACTTGATATGGTTAAGAAGAAAAGCATTAGCTTACATTGGAAGGAAGTCATTGAATTCTCACAGTTGTCAGGACCGATCTTGGAACATTCTACCAAATTCTCTGCCAATCCTCTAAGTATTGAAAAGGGGGTATTAGAACTGATAAGAGAAAGACTAGAAAAGACAAAGCATCGATTAATATGCATAAGGTGTGGTAGATGGCAGAATCTCTTACAAACAAAGGAGGTATCTGATAAACTATCATGTCCCCTCTGTCATTCAAGGCTTTTGACCTCCACGTCACAATTTGACAATGAATTGAACGTGATAATCGCAAGGAAACTCTCAGGAGCGGAACTATCTCCTCCTGATAATCATAAATTTAATCGGGCATGGAAGGTAGCCTCGCTTATAAACAATTTTGGTAAAAAGGCTCTTGTTGTTCTGGCCGGGCACGGCATTGGCGCCGATGGTGCTGCACGTATACTGCGAAATTACGAGGAAGATTCAGAACTATATCGAGCCATCTATGAGGCCGAAAGAAATTATGTAATGAATCGTGGATTCTGGAAGGATTAAAACCTAGACTATCTATCACCTAGATTCAAGCCCAGCGAATGAATAGGATTATCTTGACCCCGAAAGTGTAACCCAGTACCTGCAGGTGAGGTCTTAAATCTCAAGATTACGAAAGGACTCGAAGTGAGAACCAATACGAGAGAGTTGATTCGGCGAAATGACCCATTATAAGGATCACGGAAACTGTTGCGCTCAAATACCACCGAAGAGCGAATATATCTGAAAGTCTGCAATCGCGTTCAAACAGTGGGTTACTTCCAACAGCACTTAAAAGAGATTCACAATCACAACTATATCAGTGTCAACTAATATTTATTACAGAAGAGTATTGCCTTAAGGTAAGTTCTTGCTTTGAGCCGATTCTGCTATTTACTGTTGCTCCTGCAATCTTTACTCTGTCTCCCACATTCAACTTTCTGACCTCCGAACTTTCTTCCCGCCAACCTACGAGTCTTATCTCACCCGTATCATCACCTATCATAGTAGCTGCAAGTGGAACTACCTCAGTGCTTCTGGTGTTCACTTCTGTTTCATTCGGCGTCTGTAGGACTATTGCTTCTGTTAAGATTGGATCTTGAGTATAATCGATATTTTTGATTTTCGACTCTAGTACAGACGCAAGAGGAAAAGAAGAATCATCATCTATTAATCTGATGTAGGAATCCTCAGCTGATAATACTATTGAATTGCCAAATATTCTGCTTGGAACACATTCTATGGTAGAATTCTGACGGATTTCAGAAGTCAGTAGATTGCTATCAATATTCAGGATAAAATACTTGCGCAATCTATCGACTGCAAGGCAGCTAATTACATCATTCCTGTTTTTCCTACCAACTGAGATTATTCTCAAGGGTATTGCTTCTATTTCCACTTGGTTTCTTGAGAATTCCATTGTCGTTCCCTCATCACCGTGTATCTCAAAATCTGAATTCCCGTACTGAGGGTTGCTCTGTTTGGCTCGGACTCCGATGAGTTTTATCTGTGCTCCTATTTCTAGTACCTTTGGTAGCTTGAATTCATCTATGTTCCAAATAACAACACGAATAGTTCTGCTTCCATCCTGGTTGGCTATTTGTAATTGTAGTAATTTACTACGTTCTCCTCTACCATTTGTGAATTCAGAGATCCGAGGATTCGAACTGATCTTGCCTACTAATACTATATTCTCTCGTGGCTGATTGATCTCATCTACACTAATCGCTATAGAATTGATATCTTTAATGTCAGAATCATTGCCATCAATTAAGTCTATGGAACTATTCGAACCCAAATTGACTAAAGGGCTTCCATTTAGAGATGCTTTAACATACCCCCTGGTTATCCTTATCAAATCGCCAGATTTCAGTTCCTTTTCTTCAGGAAATTCTGTGAGTAGATCCCAAAGCTTAATCTTAACGGCGGAATCGTTATCATAAATGGTGATCGTTCTATTCTTTATTTCTTCCTGAGTTTCCTTCTTTACAAACTTACGTGTGGGATAAATATTCATAACTCGCCCAGTAACACTGATCTCTTTAGCCCCTACATACAAATCCTTTATTCCAGAATTCATCTTTGGAACATTTTCAAATGATATCCCTAAATCTGCAGCAACAAGAAAAAGAGCTCCTTGGTCGGTAAGGTATCCCGCACCTATAGTTTTTTTCTTTTCTTCAATTAGATCCTTAACCATCTCAGCATTTATCTCTGGTTTCTCCTGAAGAATAGTTTCAATCATCTTTTTAAAATCTGTTGACATATTGAAATCCTCCCATCTTCCAAGGCACTCCGGTATTCTTGCTTATAACCACGTCATACTTGCCTATATGTTTTGATGGGTGATAACATATTTTAGATCTGATGGTCCGGTGTTTGATCCTTCAAAATAAAGTTGCAGTTATACCTGTACCATTTGAGAAACAGACAAGTTACTTTATCCCAAAGTATCACCTGATCTGTGCAACGGGATTGCTTTTGCAATAATCAATGCAAACCTCGTGATTTAATGTTAGCATGTGCAAACTAAGCAAACACGGTCTGATAGAAAGATAAGATAAAAGATCGCAGGATGCATTTCTGTTAGAGTGAATTACAGGTATAGCGCTTTAAAAAATTAGTCAGGACCTTTTTACAATTAATTTAAGTTTTACAATCAAATCAGACATGCTAATCGGTTTGATGATGAAATCTTTTACATCAATCGAAGGCAAAACTTTGTTGAATTCATCCCTGTTGATTTCAAAGGCTGTTATAAAGGCTATCTTCATAGCCGGGTTTTTTTCCTTTATACGACGATATAATTCAAACCCGTTCATTTTTGGCATGCGTATGTCAGTCAAAATCAGATCGTAATAATCCTTGGGATGGATATCAAATTCTTGAAGAGCTAATTCGCTACTATGAAAAACATCAACTTTAAATGGGTTTTCATCTGCTTCGAGATCTCGTTTTATTATGCGTAATATGTCTCTTTCATCATCAACAACCATCAGTTTAATAGGATCTATGTCTGATGAATTGTCGGACATAATATTAAAAAACATTCATACTATTATTAAACATTGTCGAAGGATTCCAGAAAGCGTACCTGAGAATCGACCTACATGTATTATTACTATAACGCTAGGCCTCTGAATGACTGGACCCCGGCAACGAGAAATAAAATGTTGCTCCTAAACCATCTAGATTATTTTCGGCCCAAATCCTGCCACCATGGGATTCTATAATGCTTTTTGAAATAAAAAGACCCAAACCCGTTCCTCTGTCCGATTTCGTAATAAATTTCGAAAAAAGTTTCTGATATACCTCAGGATCAATTCCAGTCCCGGTATCTCTTACACTGACTATAACTTCCTTATCGGATTCACTAGTATCGATTGTAATGGTACCTTTCTCTGTAAATTTGACTGCATTGCTTAGCAGATTGGCTAATACTTGGGATAGTCTACCCTTATCTGCCTCCACGATCACATCCTTTGGCGTGTATTTAATTTCTGGAAATTTGGTTACTTCGCTATCATATTTTTTAACGTCTGTAAGAATACTATATATCATATCCTTCAGATTAAATTTTTCCTTGTTAAGTCTTAAGGATTTGCTCTCGATTCTAGTGACATCTAGGATATCCGAGGCAAGTCTGTCTAATCGCTTTGCGTTTCGTATCAGGGAAGAGATCTGATCTCTTTCAATTTGTATTCTCGGATCTTCACTATTAAATTGACGTTCAATATATTGTGCGTCTCCTAATATTGGCATTATTGGAGTTCTCAGCTCGTGAGCCGCTACATTAATGAATTCTTTTTGCATCTTGTCATGCACTTTTAATTGTTCATTGGCTGCAGCAAGCAATCTATTGGATTCTGTCAAGGAATCGTTTGCTGACTTTAGCTCGAGTGTTCTATTTCTTACAGATGCCTTGAGACTTTTATTCCAAGATAGTATAACAAATGAGATCCCTATCGCTATGGCACCGATAGCCATGACAACGATAGTGCTAAAGTTTTTTTGTTGATCTATCAGGAGACCAACATCGCTGGTCAACGTGTGTGGCGATCCTATGTATAACGTCCAAAGCTGTTTTGCATCAATCGCTACTGGTTGATACGAGATCGTCGATGTTTTGTCGTTAAAGGAAATATCTTCTGAACCAGATTCAGAACCAAGTGAGCGCTTTAATATGTCGTTGTACGAATCCTTTATCTCTGATGGGATAGTAGACTGAAAGTCATCTGATAAGAAGTTTTGGCCTATTAGAGATTCATTTCTCGCATAAAGAAAAATTCCGTTCTTGTCCATTAAACCTACATTGCTTATAAGCTCTGGTGAAAGCTTACCCTGCAGAAAATTTCCCACTTTTTCTACATCTATGGCAGAAACGATCACACCTCTGAATGTTTCAGTTGTATTATTTTGAACGGTGTTTTCTAATTTATCGTTTCTGTTATCAAAGATTGGGTATGAAACATAGATTGTCGCACCCTCATCCGATTGTTTCACTGTGCTGTAATAAGGAAGCTTCGTATTTCTGGGCGCAAGAAAGTATTCTGTCTTGCTAAGGTCTAGCCCGGCTTGAGGCCTTAACTCCATGCCACTATTACTAGAAGATATAACGCTTCCAGACGAGTTCAGCAAATAGTAAGCGTTTGTCAAATTATTGGTACTGTCCTGCGCATTGTTAAGAAGAAATTGGACAGTTTGATTTTCAGAATTTAGTACTGGCAAAGAATTTGTAAGAGCTTTCAAGTTATTCGTGATTGCTTCAATACTCTGAATCAATATTTGTGATAGGTGATACGCTTCTATCCTTGCATTTGATCTGACATCGTCAGATGCTATTCCTGCAATCTTATTGGCGGTTAAAGATGAATACTGATAAGAAAGGACTGACAGGATAATTGCAATTATCGCGGTAAAAACAAGCAGACCTATATTCCCCTTTGAAAACATCGAGTCAGTCACTAATGTAACATACTGTGTGACCGCTTTCTACAGATAAATATTATTCCCCTCTTAATACTCAAATCATATAGCCACTGGCAAGATGTCGAGGACGGATGCAAGTCAAAGGATTGTCATTTTGTTATCTAAGATTTAGTCTTACTTTGAAATCTACCGTCCCCTAGACTAATCAGGATAAAAGTTGTAGATAGAATTATCAATCTATTTGTGATACCAGAAATTAATATCTTTGAATTGCTAACGTTGGGGGGAGGACATGGGAGGACAGATTTCAAGACACCGACCTATTTAAAGGTCAATGGTTGATTTTGATTTTTGTCGGCTCAGTTTAGGAAGGTCGACAGTGGGGTTTTGCTATCCAAATTCCTCTTCTAAAACTCTCTTTTTATAATCCAATTGAAACAAATTATCAGCTTTGGAGAGAGCTTCTTGTCTGCCGCGTTTTGTTACCATGGACTGTAGGAGTATATAATTTTCCGGGATTACCATCCCTGTTTGGTCATCAGAATAGGGTATTTTTACAGTATCATCCTCTACTCTAACCACATCTTGATGGATGTGCACCATGTTTGTATCCCCATATGGAAAACCCGATTCCATCGCCTTTTTCCTTACTTGTGCGGTACCAGTCGCAGAACTCAAAATTGCAATTCCAAATTCATTTCTGAATGTCTCAAGAATAGCTTCCTTGCGGGGTGCCTTTTTTTTGAATCTTACCGACATCTGATGTAGATGCATCATCCTTGAAGGTACCTTATAAGCATCTACATAGAGATTTGCAGTAGGGATGAAATCTTTCACATCATCTTGATGATGAGGATTAGCATCCCATTCAATCGAGTCCTTCACTTGCTTGGAATCCTCGAGGTCTGCCCACCTTCTGATCAGGGTCACGTCATATCGAATTATATCATCTCCAAAATTTTCTACCATTGGCTGGATAATCCGTCCCATTCCTGAAACATTGCAACTTCCCTGGATTACATAGGGTCTACTACCAGCCTTTTCGTAATTGACCCTCGAATTGTGAATCATATCTGCCACCGAATACCTACCATGTCTATCTTCACCGCCTTGGAAAATCGCAGGCTTGTTGAGAGGATCATACAATTTCATCTTATTTAGATATCCACCTCCTTCTCTGGCCGCATCTATTACTAAGTCGCACTGTGCGACCGCGTCTTCTATTGTTCCATTAATTCTATACTGCTTGTTAGTGAATTCCGTGATTTTTTCTTTGGGAACAAAAATATCAAATTGGTTCCGGACAGCCTCTTGCGTCCTTTCGTCGGGACTGTATTTTGCAATTCCAACAAGCTGGATTTCTTTGTCCTTTGATATTGCGCCAGCAAGCCTGCGACCTATATTTCCATAGCCATTTATGAACACTCTGGTCAACATACCATCACGAATTAATTTGAGTTGAGATGATTGTAGACATTTAATATAGCTTCCGAGCTATTTTTAAAAAATTTAATAAATTCAGGTACAGCATACAAGAATTAAAAAACATGGTTTATTGACTTGTTTCATTGATGGTTGAGATGAAATAGAGTCTTCAGGATAAATGTATTCTTTATGTATTTTAATTACAATGATAGCCTAGAATTCACTATATTAGAATAGGTAAATAATTGTTCGAAATAGGTTACGCTTCGGCTATTGGTATTCCACGATTATCTCATTGAATAGGACTTAGAAGGTTTTTATGCTCTTAGCCATGATCAAAGTACAGAGAGAACGGGTATTGAGAGTTTTAGTTATCGATAATTATGATTCATTTGTTTACAATATCGCCCAGATACTGGGTAAACTAAAAATTCAAACCTTGGTCGAACGGAACGACAAATTAAGTTATGCTTCAGTAAAGACAATGAACCCAGATGGAATCATCATATCCCCGGGGCCAGGTCATCCTGCGGATCGTAAATACTTTGGTAATTGTATAGATATAATAGTTAACATGGGACCTGCTACACCCATACTTGGTGTTTGTTTGGGGCATGAGGGAATAGTTGACGCATTCGGCGGCAGCATAATAAATGCTAGGAAAGTCAGACATGGAAAAACAAGCCCGATAGAATATAAAACTGGCAGACTATTTGAAAACATAAATAATCCGTTTATTGCAACCAGATACCATTCATTGGTAGCAGACCCGAATAATATTCCGAATTGTCTTGAGGTTACAGCTAAAGCGCTCGATGATGGTGAAATAATGGGAGTGCGGCATAAACACTATCCTATAGAGGGAATCCAATTCCATCCTGAATCGGTTTTAACTGCAGACGGTCCAATGATACTCCAGAATTTTGTTTCGATGTTGAAGAAATGACAGACTGATGCAAGACTTCAGACCGATCATTCAAAAGTTAGTCTCTGGAGGGCAGCTACTTGATGATGAAATAATTCATTCCATGCACTTAATAATGCAGGGAAAATTGTCTGAAGCGTCTATTGCGTCATTTCTGGTAGCTCTTCGGATGAAGGGCGAAACTCCTCACGAAGTTAGCTTGATTATGAGAATAATGAAAGAGTACATGATTAAGATTACACCAAAAATCGACGGATTCTTGATTGATATTTGTGGAACAGGTGGCGGACAAATAAATACGTTTAATATAAGCACTGCTTCTGCAATTATTGCAAGTTCGGCAGGCGCTAAGGTAGCAAAACATTGCAATAGGTCAGCCTCCGGCGTATGCGGTAGTGCAGATTTTATGGAATCAATCGGCCTGGATTTGGATGCTCCAATAGATAAGATCACCAAAGCAATACAGGAAATAGGGCTAGGTTTTCTGTATGCTCCAAAATTCCATCCATCTATGCAAAATGTCGCGTCGGTTAGACGAGTGATCGGTATCAGAACTGTTTTTAATATTGTTGGTCCATTAGCAAATCCGTGTACCAACTTGGGTGGCCAGGTGATAGGAGCTCCTGACTTGAATATAGCCGAAACCTTGGTACTCGCATTGAATGAATCAGGCACCAAGAATATAATGCTAATCAATTCAAGTGATGGCTTGGATGAGCTTTCCTGCACTTGCGAAAATGATATAACCTTAATTACCGAGAATGAAATTAAGCACACTAGATTTCATCCTAAAGAAATAGGCTTGGAGACAACAAGTTTGGAGGACCTTCTGGCGTGTACTAAAGAGGACTCTATACGAGACACCCTGAGAGTAATATACGGAGTTGGTGACAAACACAAACAAAATATTGTATATCTGAATGCCTCTGCCGCTTTGGTTATCGGCCAAATAGCATCAGACTTTAGAGAAGGGATTGAGATTGCGCGCGATGCCGTAAGGGATGGCAGGGCTCAGAAACTGTTGTCAGAATACATTAGACGTTGTGGTAAAAAGGAAACACTAGTTGAAGCAGAGAAAAAGTTTATCCAATGATAGCTCATCCTTTTTTTCATTACATTCTTTGATATCACATTTTAACCCTTGCTAGAAAATCATTTCAAACAGTGGGATCTTGACAACTAATTATTTGCTAGTTAAAATGTCAGAGGTCAGAGTGAGTCGAAGTTTAGTCCTAACTCGACCCACTAGAATGGAATTATAATCAAAATAGAGGAAGCAACTGGGATAGAATTACAATATGGCAGTATGTTGAACGTGGCGGAAAAGCGCCCACCATACAATTGAAATGACTTGATCATAGCTCATTAGTATCCATATTTAGAAACCCATAAGCGTCAGGCTGAGTCTGAATCCACGAAGTTACAAAATCCTCCCATTTTCAAATCTGTCTGGATACCTTGAATCCCTGACAGACCATATAAAGTTCACTGCTTCGCTGTCGACTAGCCTTGGGTTTTGTTAGATGGATTTCTGTAAATAAATTCTCGGCATCTTTCTTAAACTCCTTCAAGAACTCTCCCTCGAATACCTTAAGAACAGCACTTCCTCCTCTAATCAATATTTGTTTGGCAGCTCCCAAACTACTTTTGCTCAAGGAAATCTGCTTAGCATGATCAATGCTCCACAACCCACTGACCTTGGGCGAAACATCTGACAAAAGCGTATTAGCCTTTCCCTTGAGTGTTTTAATTAGTAGGTTAATTGTTTGTGTATTTTGAATATCGCCTTGCAAAATTGTCACCTCATCCAGCAGTGCAACTTTTTCAATATCTATGCCTATAACCGTCCCGCTATAGCCCACCACTTTTTTGGCAACTTGAAGCCATCCCCCTGGTGCGCATCCGACGTCTACGACTATGTATCCTGGCTTTAAAATATGGTACGAGTTATTGAGCTGAATTAGCTTATATGCAGATCTGGTTCTAAATCCCTCTTCCTTTGATAGTTTACGGTAATAGTCTTTTCTGGCATCACTTAATTTCATAGGATAACAATTTCAACTTTCACCTATTCCGTTTTAAAATGCAGCTGGCATTATCAGTCAAACATTGAAATTCTTGTTCTATGGTTACCATGGTTCGGTTCTGGTGACCCGAGAAATATCCAAATTTTTTTAGGCTATACAAATCTAAATCCATCTAATAAGATTACAGAAAATCTATCTCTTTCTCCGCCATTTTTTCGGTTCACTCTTGGTTTTTCTCTTGATCTTCGATACTTTGGCCATTAGTCCATTCCTGTTTGGTTTCTCAAATTCCTTGCCCACATGACCATCATTCTCTCGCATGATTTGAGTCGTGTTAAGAGACGATATTGTAATCCAATCCTCAACCAACCGACAACTATGCGGACTGTAAAGGCTATCAACAGAACACATGTGTTCGACAGGACAGCTTAGGCAGGGAGCAGATTCTATACAATCCATGCTGACTGGCAGTTTTGAGGGGAGAAGCCTGTATGACCAGCGGCCGTTTTCGAAAAATTTTACTCTTTTGATAAGTGATCGTTTCTCGAGTGTAATAGCAACCCGAGAGCCTTCTCGACTATTAAGATCCAACTCTTTCCAGAGTTTTGATTGGATTATCCCATCCCTTCCGTTATTTGTTATTATTTTAAGACTTTTTCCCTCGAGATCTTCAATCTCTACCCACTTTCCCATCAAAGAGTCAACCTATGATATAATATTTTATTCAGTTACCTCATAAATATTCGTTTTGCACTGGATAAACAAAATTTCAAGTCTTGCCGAAGATCCTGTCGAAATATTCAGATTGTTCATGATTAAGCTCGCTAGCCTCACCTTCTTCGATGTTTGCCAGGTGTTTGGCTAACTTTTTCTTGTACTCCAATTGCATTTGCCGTGCAATTTGAATCCTCTGAGCCTGTGGTGATCCCGCCCCGTGCATCGATTCAGTAAGATATCCAACAGCGTTTCTCCCTAGTGTCATGTTTTCTATTAATCTAAGTATCCTTACCCTGTTTTCAGTCGAGACACCTTTCCTTCCTTTCAAATACTTCTCTAACAGCGGGCCTGTTTCCGGGCTTCTGAAATCCCTTTCTGACGGCATAGTAACCATCAACCCACCAGCAATGTCTTGTGCCAGTCGTCCTATTTCGTAGGGAAACCTTGTGACATTATGCTTGCAGACATTTGCCAACATGTCGTCGTTCTGATAGTTGCCAGCCGATGTTTTGTGGGCCTGATAAGAGGAAGCAATCCCCGCAGCAAATATTGTTTCATTGAGGTGCGTCATCTCGACAAGTTTATCCTTAATATGGGATGCATTCGCCACTCCATTATAGTCCGCGATCGCCGCGGCGGCGCCAACCAAAACATCTCCGAGACCGGTTTTGCAGACATAGCTTCTCCTGTGATAGCACGTGAAACGCTCAACTAACATGGATGCAAACTCTACCTCACCATCCATGAAGATTAGTTCCTTAGGTACGAGCACATTATCAAAAATTATCATGGCCTCCTGTCCGGAAAATTTGGCATTACCAGAGTCCAAGTCACCAGCCTCCATGCTTCTAGTATCACATGATTGCCTACCATAAATGTAAGTGATACCTCTAGCATCCGCGGGTACAGCGCCAACAATCGCATATTCTTTATCTTCTTGACGAAGACGCATTGTAGGCATTACCATTATCCAATGTGAATTAATGCACCCTGTCTGATGTGCCTTAGCACCGCTGATATAAACCCCCTTTTCATCCCTCTTCACGACATGAACGAAGAGGTCTGGATCTGCTTGTTGGGAAGGTGAGAGACTACGGTCTCCCTTAACGTCTGTCATTGCTCCACCAATAACCAAATTCTCGGTCTGAACTTTTTTTATGAAATTTATTAACCGTTCATGATACGTAGTATGATATTTATCATCAATCTCGAAGGTAGTAGAATAGAGGGAATTGATTGCATCCATCCCCACGCAGCGCTGAAAACATGTGCCTGTTTTCTGACCAAGCTTTCTCTGCATCCTGTTCTGGTTTACCAAATCCTCTGCGCTTTCAGCGATCTGAAGGAATCTGTTAACTTTCAAACCTGTGAGAGATGAATGTGAGGTCGCGATTTCAGGGTCACTATTTGCAATATCATACGTCTCTGCTACTGCATTTATGGACGGCCTTATCATTGGATGATCTACTGGTTCCCCAATCAGTTCACCAAACAAATATACCCTAATGTTTCTCCCTCTGAGGCTTTCAATATATTCTGCCCCATTTGCAATAGGCATAATAACTGTAATATAACCTAGATATTATTTATATCTTCTCAGGAATTTTATAAAAAATTATGTAGTTTAAGTACTACAATATTGTTCTGCAATAAGTTTGTTTAACGTGGTTTGTTGACGAGTCCTCTAGACCCTTGACTCAACAATTACAATTCCTAAATTATTCTTATTTGTACACATCAAGGAAATATGTCCGATAAAATTGAGCTCTTCTGTTATTGAAATTTGATCAGGGAAAAATTTTAAAATATGAAGATTTAGAATGGGGAGGGAAAATGACCAGGATTAAATCCTGACATGTTCTACTAAATTCAATTGCGTTATTCATAATACTTTTTATGACCCAATACCACTTCATTAATATTGAGAACGAGGAATTTCGATTTAGCAAAAATAATCAAGACTTTCCCCGACTTTCCTAAGAGGGGCATATTGTTTAGAGATATAAATCCCGTTTTCAGAGACCACACCGCAATGGACTATATCTCTGAAGAATTTTGTCGTCGGATACCTGTGTCCAGTATTGATTGTATTGTTGGGATCGAATCAAGAGGATTTGTTATCGCGACAGTATTGGCATTGGCAACAGGTAAAGGATTAGTTTTAGTGCGGAAAGCCGGAAAGCTTCCTGGGAAAACTCTTAGGCAATCGTATGAAATTGAGTACGGTAATTCGACAATGGAGATCCAAGAGGATTCGATTAGGCAAGGCCAAAGAGTCATAATCGCCGACGATCTTGTTGCAACCGGGGGAACCGCAATAGCGGCAGAGCAACTAGTAACACAATTAGGGGGGGAGGTCGTGGGATTTGCATTTATCATTGAGTTGGCGAACATTGGTGGTTCAAGCAAAATACGGGATATGGGATACGATGTTCATTCCTTGGTAGTATACGAATAATGTCAAAAAAATATCAAGCAGAGATTGGAATCATTGGAGGCACTGGGTTTTATGATCCGAATTTTTTCAAGGATACATATGAAGTTAAGGTTGATACACCATATGGGGAAACCTCTGATCTAATAACTCTTGGAGAATATTCAGGTATTCGAGTTGCTTTTGTTCCGAGACACGGTAGGAAACATACGATACCTCCACATAGGATAAACAGCCGCGCTAATATATGGGCACTAAAAGAACTGGGAGTGACAAGAATTCTATCACCTTCAGTTGTAGGAAGCTTGAGGGAAGAGCTCAGGCCAGGAGATATTGTAGTATCAGATCAATTTGTTGATTTCACAAAGCAGAGGAGGTATACTTATTTCGACAGCGGGCGGATTTGTCATATTTCTATGGCGGATCCTTTCTGTCCGGAATTACGAAAGACCGCGATATCAAGTATTAAGAAATTAGATTACAAAGTCCATGAGAATGGAACATATCTCTGCATAGAAGGACCTAGATTTTCTACTAGAGCTGAGTCACTATTTTTCAAGGACACACTAAACGCCGACGTAATCGGAATGACGCTTGTACCGGAATGTATACTCGCAAGAGAAACACAACTATGCTATGTCTCAATTGCCATGATTACAGATTACGATGCGTGGTCAGATTCACCTGTTAACACAAGGGCGGTGTTAGAATTATTAGGCAAGAACACGGAGAGGACAAAAAAAATATTGTTGGAGCTAGTTAGGAATATACCTGCTAAACGAGACATGTGCAATTGTTCCAGTGCATTAGACAGTGCCGTTATATAATTGACTAGACCCATTAAATTCATTTTTCGTGAGAGTTCACGATCGAAATGTCACCCTCAACCAGCTTTCTTTGGATTTTCAACACTACCCACTCAGGATCTACCTGCATTTTCTTTATTGCATCAATAGTCCTCTTTGAAATGGATAGACTAATGTTATGTCCTCCTATCCTACCAAATCCAATTGCTCGGAATCTAAATGTCCTATCTCCGTTAAGGACGAAGTAACCAGATAGCTTGCTTGCAATCTCCGTACCAGTTACCTTATCCACGAAGACACCAATTGATGAACTGTCTTTATCGTTGTCGAATACAGAAGTCATTTTACACTAGATTCTTCAGTAATTTCAATATTGCGATTTACATTCTTTTCTACGAGAAATGACCACCATTCTGGATCAACAATATTGTAGTCCTCTATTTCTACCGTAACGGTCCTATCTTCAGGATTTAAAAACTGTAATCTCCCATTGTCTAGCAACCTTATTAGTTTCCATCGATCTTTTCCACTGATTTTTCTGCTAATTGCCACTGCCCACTTTTTCCCTTTTTCTATCTTGGGCATACCGATAAACTCAGCAATTTCTAACATACCTAACCTCTTTTCTTCACAAAATAATTCTTTAGTTATAGCGCTACGCCATATGTCAACCGCACCAATAGTCTTTTGATTTTCGTTTATATTAATCACCCCAAAATAGACTATTTTTTCTTTATTTTCGTCTTCTGACATTAATACCTACGTACAGTTATCTATTCGTTGAGATTATTTAGTCCTTGCATCTTCATAATCATCTTCTAATATTAGCCCAATATTATCTATTTTAGTATTCTTCTTAAATTCAATATTTTCTACTTCGCAAAGGGTTCTGTATCTGTTTGATGCAGCAAACCTTGGATGCAGAGATTCGTACTCCTCGTGAGAAACTTCAATAAGCATACCCTTTTCCACCAAGGAGTTAGCAACTCTTCTCGCCTCCAGTAATGATATTTGTAGGGCATCATGTATTCTTATTGGCGTCATCTTACCATTTCTCACTATGAAAAGAAAGGTTCTAGTCTCATCGGTTGACAGCTTTAATTCCGATCGGAGAATCTTCTCTAGATTAGTAATGTTGACTGACAATAAATATGTGTATTTCGCAAGGCTATTTTTTAATATATTGATCCAACAAGCAAATTTACTACCTGAGATATTCTTCCGACGTATAATCATCATATTCCTTAGTAATTTCGGTCAAAATTCAATAATAAGTTTGAAGACATACAATCGGCACTCGACATTGTTTTCCTAGAAAATTAAGTTAGAAGAGGCATTCAGCCAATAATCGGGATTCGATTTTCGAATTAACTTGTAACAACTCTCAGAATCCAAATCAATATTTGTCTATTATCATTGTTTCTAATCTGAACGAACTAATACTCATTATTTCACTTCACTTTTCATTTGTATTTCTACCTTAGTAAATAAGGTCCAGCTATAAGCATAATCACTATGATGATAAATATAAAAGATATAGCACTATTCACAGTCGATGGGTTAAGCTTTGATCCCATTGATCTCAATTTGTTCTCTATAAGGGAACCATATAGCTGTCCGCCATCAAAGGGGCCAATAGGCAGTGCATTGAATAATCCCACGTTAAAATTGATAAACCATAGCCAGAATAATAGATTAGAGATAACGGGGAAATATGGTCCAAATAAGTCTGATTCGTATTTAGGTGCCATCGAGTCAGAATAAGGTACTGGGATTCCCTCTAGGGTGGGGGGAATAAGTAGCCGGATGTATCCCCTTGGATCATGGAACGCTCCCTTGTAACTATCCAGTGCGTCAGATGGAGATATCGTTCCATTAATAGTGACTCCTAACAAACCGTTCACGTTTTGACCAGATTTATTAAATACGTTACCTTCGGCGTTAGTCCATATCACATTTATCGTCTCTCCCTCACTTGAACGGAGGACTTGTCCTACATCACTTAGACTAATTATTTCCTTTCCATCTATGGATTGAATTGTGGATCCTTGTGTTATACCCAACTCCTCAGCAAGTGATCCGGATCTAACTTCCCCAACCATTACGCTAGAGTTTTCGTCAGAGCCAGGCAATGGACTGAGACTGGACACAACAAAATAGAGAGCAATTAACGACGCCACTGCCAATATCATATTATTGAGAGGACCTGCAGTCAAGATCGAACATTTACGTCGGAGAGGAGTTTTTTCTAATTCCTCTCTTTGAATATTTACAAATGCACCAATCGGAAATATCAAGAACAGTACTAGTCCAGTGGATTCTACCTTAGCATTATAAACCCTGGCCACTATCCCATGTCCGGCTTCGTGGATAACTATCGTAACTACAAGCGCAACCCATCCATAAGTCCATGGGAGTAACGGATTTAGACCAGGGATTAATAAATTGGCTTGCGGTCCAATATCTCGTACCCCTTCTCTTGCAGCAGAATTCGATAACATACTGGTTAAGCCAATGAAAAAGAGAGCTATTGCCAGTACTGTAATTAATGGCATGAGATAAGTACTGAATTCAGAGTAAACTCGAGCGGCCTTAGTCCTTGCTATTCTATCAAAAAAATTTAGTCCGAATGGTGTATGGATAAGAAATAGAACAAATTTTCTCTCCACGCGAACCTTACTCTGTTCCTGCAACCCTAGCTATGTTGTGATATTACGTTATTTAAATTAATCCGCACTTATTCCGTGTACTTTAACATTCAGACAAAAGCGTGCTATTAGATTCGATCGTTGGTTGAGACTAGTAGATCTTTATTGGTCAGTTGTAATATTTAACTTCAATAAACGGAACTCTATGCGTAACTAATATTGAGGCGCTTTATGAGGTTGGCGAGAGCAATTCTAATATGGCATTCAGTATACTATAGGTTAGAAATTAAACCATACTACTGTGTGTAAATTCATGAATTCATGATCTTCTATGAATTTCTGTTATTGAAACGAATTTTGAGTTACAAGTCTAATATTCAGCACTAGGCTATTATATTAGTCAGATAATAACTAGCTCAAAGTATTGTCGAGACCAGTACCAGTAGAGAATGATACAAAAAAACTCATCGCCACACCGCCATTGAATCTTCTATTTAATCCGACCTTTGTTAACAAGAAGGATATATGGAATATAAATCTCACGACACTCTTAGAATCACTTCTTGAAATTATTAATCGAAATGACAGTAAGGATTTGAGACTTTGTGGAATTGCTGCTTTGTCGTCGGCAATAATTCATAGAATAAAAGTCGAGAGTATTTTCGAGCTTCAGAAAATAGCGATGCAGCATAAAAGCCCAGAGTACCCAAAGCAAGATGAAATCATCCCGGAGCTTAGGTCAATTGAAGTTCCATTTAGATTTGAATCTACTTATCCTGTCTCTCTAACAGATCTATTGCACGTCTTAGAAAATATGATCGCCGAATTAACAAATCCTAAGCAGAAGAAGAAACAGATTGATTTGGAGGCTAACCCCTCGTTCGATTTTAGTCAATATTTGGCAAGATTCGAAGAGATATTGAAACAATATCAGAACCAAATTTTGGACGCTCTAAAAGTTGAAGGATCAAAATATTTTATGGAGCTAATTGCAGGACTAAAACCCATAGAAATAGTTAGAACATTCATCGCAGTTCTTTATTTGAGCATGGGCAATCTGATTGAAATAGAGCAAAAAGAAGAAGAAGATGACATAAAACTAATCCTTGCAGGTAGATAACCTAGGCTTGAAAATCAGTTTATATGACTGAAGGGAACTTGCCTAACCAAACATTCACTTATGATGAAAATAGCGCAAGGATAGAGGCAGCACTTTATTCCGCTGGAAGACCACTAACGCTAGATGAGCTTGTTAAAGCAAGTGGAACAAATTCTAGGGACCACACTTTAAAGATAATCTCTGACTTGATTGAAAAAACAAAATCTGTTTTTAAAGCTCTGGAGATCGCACATCTAGAAGATGGGACTTTTGTATTTCAGCTGAAGTCGCGATACACTCCTATCATTAGAAAATTTGCAAATCAACCTTTCGTATCTGGAGCCGCGCTCAAGACCTTGTCGTATGTAACCTATGAACAACCGGTTCTTTCGAGAAGACTGGTTCAAATCAGAGGGAGTCAAGTTTATTCCCACCTGAAGGAACTTGAACGTGTAGGCTTTATCCAATACGAAAAAGTGGGAAGACTTAAAATTTTTAAGACCAGTAAGAAATTTCAAGATTATTTTGGCATACAAGACGTTAACGCTTTAAAGGGAAATCTCTTAAGTACCAAAAGCTAAATTCTACTATAGCGTACAGAAGCATTAATAATAACGAAATGGTCTTCCGATATCTGTGCGTAAATCAATAGAAAATTTATCTAAACGGAAATATACGGGCGGGCGCAAAGTCGCTATGAGGGGGAGACGTAAGTATGAAATTGATAGGTATCCCAACGAAGCAGTATTAGGTGACAATTATATGAGAACAAGACGTACTCGAGGTAATAATAGAAAGACGGCAATGAAATTTGGGACATTTGTAAATGTAGCTGACCCTGTTTCGAAGAAAATAGTGAATTCCAAAATTTTACAAGTAGTTAGAAATCCAGCCAATAGGGACTACGAAAGAAGAGGAGTTATTAGCAGGGGAGCTATACTGGAGACAGAGTCTGGAATGGCGAGAGTGGTCTCAAGGCCTGGACGTGATGGTTGTATTAATGCAGTTCTAATGAAGCAATAACAATAGTTTCTCTTATCAAATTCGAGAGATCTAAAATTACAATGAAAATGTAAGTTGAACGGATTGAGAAAAATATTTCTAAAGGTCGAAAAGATGAGCTAGACTGGCGACCATGTGTAAAGTCCTGCCGATTAATTTGGAGCCTGTGTTACTAATAGATGGAGAATTAAATCAACGACACAGAAAATTTATTGTGGCCGCTGACCTTCACATCGGATCTGAAACCTTCGGAAACACGAACGGCGTTACCCTGAATTCTAAGGTTGGTATTGAAAATATGAGTAACCGATTCCAAAAATTGATTGAATCAACAAAGGCGGACGGAATAATATTACTCGGAGATCTCAAATCGAGCATTTCGAGGTTAACTCAATTGGAAATGGACATTATACCTGTAACTCTTGCTTCAATTTCCCGATATGGGGAGGTATTTCTTATACCGGGTAACCATGATAGTTACATAAAATATCTTACTCCAGATAATGTCAATCTCATTTCATCAGGTGGTATGGTTTTAGGGGATATACTTCTAATTCACGGGCATACTATGCCTTCGTCATTCAGATCCTCTGTTAGTAAGATAATAATGGGGCATATTCACCCAATTTTTTTGAGACCCAATAACATTGCAAACGGACAAAGAATATGGATACATATGAAGGTTAGGAAGCGAGCAGTTTTTTCGGGTGGCGCAGGTCAATTGGAAATAATAATTATGCCATCTTTTCAAGAAAGTCATAATGCCCCTCTTCGTTACAATTTATGGAAAGCAATGCCACCGATAATTGGGCGTATCATAAAATATCGTGCCATCGAAGAAATGCAACTACTGACACTTGACGGTGCCATAGTCGCCGATCTATCATGCATGGAAGGAGATATGCCATTTAAAAGTTCTTGAACGGATGATTCATCCTAATTTCTTATACGGTTTTAGGTGATCTACTGTAGGTTCTGACGAGGCTAGCCACTCGAGTGTTTTTACAAATGAAGTGGCACCTTCTATAGTAGTTAATACGGGGACACCCATTTCTACAGCCTTTCTTCTTATCAGATACTCATCATAAAGCATCCCGACATATTTTTCGATTGTCGACGTAGAAGGGATGTTAATTATGAAGTCAATTCTCCGTTCGAATAATAAGTCGGCGATGTTGGGCTTTCTGTCAGGTTCGCTAATTTTGTAAACTTTTTGTACTGGTCCTATGAGGTTAGATTCCAAGAACTCGGCAGTATGTTCGGTTGCCATAATTTGAAATCCTAACGATGATATAAGAGGAATTAGGGGACTAAGCCTAACCTTATTTTTCTGTCCTCCAACGCTGATTAAGGCTGAACCTGTCTGTGGAAGCGAGTATCCTGCCGCCAAATAGGCCTTAGAAAGGGCGTCGTAAAAGCTGTTTCCAAAGCATGCCACCTCTCCGGTAGAATGCATCTCGACACCCAGTACAATATCTGCCCCTTCTAATTGCATGAACGAAAATTGGGGAACTTTAATCCCGAAAGCTGTGGTCTTCCACCATAGGTCGCTGGCGGATTCAGGAAGATTTCTGTTCATCATAGCTCTTGCTGAAAGGCCTATCAAATTAGCTTCGATAAACTTTGAAACGAATGGCATGGATCTTGATGCTCGCACATTGGCTTCGATGACAAATACTTCTTCATTCTTAACCAAATATTGGATATTGAATGGCCCCTCGACATTAAGTGCCTGTCCTATCTTCAATGAATATTCTTTGATCGTTTCTAGAGTCTTTCTGTCTTGCCTCCAAGGGGGAATACACATTATTGCATCACCAGAATGAATCCCTGCGTTGTCAATGTGTTCAATGATCGATCCGATTATGACGCTCTTCATTCCTGATACAGCATCTACCTCTACTTCTGCCGCGTCTTGGATGAATTTACTTATCACAACAGGATGTTCAGTACTGATACTTGTTGCGGAGGCTAAGAATTGCTCGAATTGGTGTTCTGCCCAAACGACCTTCATTGCCGCCCCACTCAGTACATACGAAGGCCTAACTAGAACCGGATATCCTACCCTTTTTGCAAATTTCTTTGCTTCTGTCACGTCAGAAAATTTTTTCCATGCAGGCTGCTTGATATTTAGCGTATCTAGAAGTTTTCCAAACTTTACACGATCTTCTGCCCTATCTACGTTATCGCTACTAGTTCCAATGATTTTTACTTTTGCTTCTGATAATTTGGGAGTAAGATTATTTGCTACCTGTCCTCCAACGCATGTAACAATCCCGTATGCCATCTCCCTTTCGTATATGTCCATAACCCTTTCGAAAGTTAACTCTTCGAAGTAGAGACGATCTGAGATATCATAATCGGTTGAAACGGTTTCCGGGTTGCAATTAATTACAGATACATTCGTAACCCCATTTTCCTTTAACCCCCACACCATGTTAACGGTAGCCCAATCAAATTCAACGCTGCTTCCTATCCTATAAGGACCAGCCCCAAGAACGATTGTACTCTTCCCCATTTTGTCGAATTCAACGTCGTCACCATCACCGTCATAGGTCATGTAAAGGTAATTTGTCTTTGCTGGCCATTCAGCAGCAAGAGTATCTATCTGCTTAATCCTCGGTCTTATGCCAAATTTGTTTCTTAAGCTTCTCACCTGATTCTCAGCGATATTCATACAACTTGCAATTTGTTTATCAGAAAACCCAGTTTTTTTTGCTTCTAAAATTAATGATTCGTCAAATGTCTCTTTGTGTAATCGATTGTCTATTTTTATGATATTATTAATACATAGAAGAAACCATGGATCAATATGGGATAACTGGCATATTCTATGGACATCAATTCCTGCCCTCAATGCCCGAACAACTGTAAACAATATACCATCATCCGGTTGGAGCAGTGACTGTTCAATTCTTTCGATTTCGTCAGAAGAGTGGACTTCATTGTTATCCATACATGACGTTAAACCATCCTTATCTATATCGCACATTCTTATTGCCTTCTGAATTACTTCTTCAAAATTTCTTCCAATTGCCATTACTTCTCCCACTGATTTCATCGTACTTCCCAGCCTTCTCTTAACACCTTCAAATTTCTGAAAATCCCATCGGGGCATTTTTAAAGTAATATAGTCAAGAGATGGCTCAAAACAAGCAGTAGTTACTTTAGTTATTCTGTTAACCAACTCTGGTAAAGTATATCCAAGCCCAATCTTTGCAGCCATATACGCCAGTGGATATCCCGTAGCCTTACTAGCGAGAGCAGAGGATCTCGAAAGTCTAGCATTAATTTCAATAGCACAATACTGCTCAGAAGTCGGATCTAAACCAAATTGAATATTGCATTCTCCGACTATATTGCACTGAGAGGCAGCCCTTTGTGCCGCAGAACGAAGTCTGTGATATTCGATATTGTTGAGCGTTTGAGATGGCGTAACTACAATGTTGTCTCCTGTATGAACTCGCATCGCTAAGACATTTTCCATATTGCAAACTACTGCATTATTTCCATGGCTGTCACGCATGATCTCATACTCGATCTGCTTCCAGCTTCCAACATATTTCTCAATCAAAACCTGACGGACTACACTAAGGGTCAACCCTCGCTGTACAATTTCTTCTAATTCGTATTCATTATAGGCGACACCGCCACCTTTTCCGCCAAGTGTGTAGGCAACACGAATAATAACTGGAAAGCCTATTTCCTTGGCAATTTTCCGGGCCTCGGATAGAGAATACGCGGGAGCACTAGGTAGAACAGGGACGCCAGTCTTCTGCATTGCCTCCTTGAATAGTTTCCTGTCCTCTGTCATCCTGATACTTTCAATTTGTGTTCCCAGAACCCTTATCCCATATTTGTTTAGGATACCTTCGCCCTCGAGGGACACTCCACAGTTAAGTGCGGTCTGACCTCCAAAACTTAGCATAATAGAATCAGGTCTCTCTTTTTCGATAACCTTTTGAACGTAAGTCGAATTTATAGGCAGCATGTACACTTTATCAGCAAATCTGCTGTCAGTTTGAATTGTAGCAATATTTGGATTTATTAGAACACTTCGTACATTATCTTCGCTTAATGCTTTGAGGCACTGCGATCCGGAGTAGTCAAATTGACGGCCAGAATTACTGGCTTTCGCCCGCTTCTCCGATCTTAATAGCGCCGCTTCCTATAACGAGAACTTTACTTATTCCTTCATGCTTAGGCAATTTTTCCTCCGTGCATTTTACCGCTATTATGTGGTTGTTTCAGATGATTTTTTTCTAAATATCTGTAGTTATCCTCAATCAATTTCTTAAACTTATCAAACACAAATGTGCAGTCATAAGGTCCTGGAGAGGCCTCGGGATGAAATTGAACTGCAATTATTGGTTTTTTTTCATGCTCTATACCTTCCACAGTAGTGTCGTCAATATTCGAAAACCATTTTCTAAATCCACTCCCGTTCAGGCTCTCAGGGTCAATCCCATACCCATGATTCTGAGAGGTGATATATGTTTGACCGTTGCTTAAATCTCTACAAGGTTTATTCTGTGCTCTATGTCCAAATTTGAGCTTATAGGTTTTGGCACCTGCAGCGAGGGCCAATATCTGATTGCCTAAACATATGCCAAGTGTTGGTATGGATCTATCGATTAACTTAGCGGCCGTCTTAATTGTCTCTGTACAATTCTTGGGATCTCCTGGTCCGTTACTAATTATGACGCCTGCAGGTTCATATTTCGAAATCTCGTCTATAGGAGAGTCCCAGGGCAATATTACGACTCTATATCCTGACTTTATGATATTTCGAATTATGCTATACTTTGTTCCGGTATCCAAGAGCACAATACAGTCATCCATAATATCCCCATATTGACGAGCTTTATGCACCGACACCTCAGCCATAAAATTTCTGCCCTCATACCTTTCTTTGTCCATTAGCTCTGATAATCGCGAGTCATCAGTTACGTGTCTTTCAGATACGGATATTGCTCCCATCATCACCCCCCTAATCCTCAATTTCTTCGTTAGCTCTCTTGTATCGATTCCATAGATTCCTGGAATTCCTTCCTCGTAAAGCCATTGATCTAGAGTTTTAATGCAGGCCCAATGACTGGCGACTGTAGATAACCTACTAATTAACAGTCCCTTAATCTGAACCCTGTCCGACTCGAAGTATTTTGGAAGTCCATAGGGATCTTGGATTTTTTTGCTTGGAACGCCGTAGTTCCCAATGAGTGGGTATGTTATACAGAGAATCTGACCCCTATATGATGGATCAGTCAGTGCTTCTGTATACCCGACCATACCTGTATTGAAAACCACCTCCCCCGCATTATCATAAGGATGTCCAAACCCGATGCCCGTATATGAGCTTCCATCATCAAGCATCAATTTGGCGCTATAACCACTACACAATTTCTCCAGTGTCGGAATTTTGAACCCACAAACCATTTCTAGAAAAGGAATTTAAGTGTTACACATGATGATGCAAGATTTCGTTCCCAGATACCTCGTAAGAACTGGTTAGTAGACCGATATGGGTGAAATAAATCCCATATTGTTCAGGGGAAAATAGCTGAGGTGGAATTACTTTAGCCAGGTAGTCGGTATATCCTGGTACATCCCATTGGGTAGGACTCTTCTAATTGAAATTGGCAGCGCCTTCGCATTTAGTTCTAAGGTAGCCAAAGATACAGAATCTTTAATTTCTTCCGGAATTTTCATAAGTGGAGGGGCACCTAATGATAATTGCAATGACCTAGCCCCTGTTATCCTTGCTTTCTCAAATCTCGTGAGCGATGGCGGTCCTACCAATACTTGCTTTCCGCTAGGAATTATTTCTCGAAGCTGGAAATCAATCCCAGTATAAGTAACAACTTCGTCCTCCGGACGAGAACTTTTCTTGATCACTTGTGACGATTCTTGTTGATCACTTTTTCCTTCAACAAGAGTTTTGGCAGAACTTCTCTTGGAGGCTTTCTGAAAACTTGCCTTGCTCCTGTTCGAACTCGCCTTCTTGCTAGGTTTTTGTTTTGGTCCTGTAGCCTTGGCAGGTTTTTGTCTTGATTGTATGGTCTTCTTGTGGGGAGTGGGCTTACTTGAAGATCTTGATACCAAGAACACTGCAAAAGATAATAATTATATAATTAAATGTTGCGAATTTTGCAAATACCATTTATACCATTTTGATTTATATTTTGGTATTAGTTCTTTAGTCGTGCCAGAGCGTAGTCAGAATGGATGTTGGGTCAATTTCGAGGATTAAGGTAATTCTTGATCTTTCTGTAAGAGGCTTTTCCCAAGGTTACATAGCACGTCATCTTTCTCCCCTCACATCTTCGGCAATCTTGAAATCTTTACCAATCACGGGAAGGGTAAACAAGTTCAAGGATAGATTTGTATATATCGAAACGGAGCTAGCTTTAGGGCGAGAAAAACAAAGAACTAAATTCAAACGGGGTGAATTGGCGTTCATGACCTTTCATGGTTCAATATGTGTATTTCTAAACGATACTACATCCACACCAATGAATCCTCTTGGAGTGATAACAACCAGCCTAGAAATGCTAGAGACAACAGAGCAGGGAGACCTAATCACTATAAGGCGGCAATCCTAAAATCAGATTCTGCAGCGGTGTTAGTAGCGCATTATTATTTTTCTTTCAATTTGAAATAAACCATCAATAAATAGTTACTCCTGATTATTCATTTTATATACTCTGTGGCCGCTATATCCACCAATACTTGATAGTACTCCTTTTGATTCCAAGGTCCTTATGAAGTTGTTAGCGACCGATACTTTGATGCCAGACACTCTAGCGAATCCTTGTGCTGTAATAGCACGCATGCCCTGAAGTGTCTTTTTACCTTGGGCCTCTTCCACGAACACGGCTAGCTTTTGCTTTTGTCTTCCCTTATCCTCTATCTTGCTGACATTATCTCTTCCTTCCTTCTTTTTTTCTCCGGCTGCACTTGAAGGAGTCCTTTCCGAGGAGGCATCAGGTTTCTTTTTGTTTGCTCCCATGGGCTTGTATTGGGTGTATCATTTTATAAGTTATACTCATAATAAGCATATCTTACGAAAAATAATAAGGGTTGACTCCTTTCATCTTCTTACGGATTTATTCGAACTAATAGCAGTAATGAGTGCAAATGTTGATCACCTGATGTTCACGTACGGGACTCTCTTTTAGAAAACTTTCGCTTGTGAAAAGTTCATGTTGAGATACAATTAAAGAATTGTGGAACTTAGGCCTAAAAAAATTTCTCCACTGTCAATATCCTAGTTCAAATTTGTCCTAAAACATATCACTTTTAAATAGGTTTCAAAAATGATACCTATGGTCATAGGTAGAGAAATTCGACTGAATCGAATTTTGAGAGATGGAAAGATGCTGTGTATACCTATGGATCATGGAATAAGTAACGGTCCTATTATGGGGCTAGAGAATCCACTTAGTTTGATCTATAACTGTGAACATGCCGGTCTAACCTGTGTCTTAGTTAACAAAGGGATTATAAAGTCCATGCCTAGACCAATCGGGATTGGGCTGATAGCCCATATGTCAGCCAGTACTTCTCTTGGTCCATCACCTAACAAGAAAGTCCTGATGGGTAGAGTGGGGGAATCTATACGGCTTGGAGCAGATGCAGTTTCTGTTCATGTCAATATCGGTGCAAAGGAAGAACCTGACATGTTACATGATTTGGGAGTTATTTCCGATGAATGCATGGAGTGGAGCATTCCGTTGGTCGCTATGATGTACCCAAGAGGAGAGAATATTAAAGATCCGTACGATGTCGAGGTCGTAGCCCACGCTGCAAGAATTGGTGGAGAGGCCGGGGCTGATATTGTTAAAGCAGTTTACACCGGTGATATCGATTCATTTAAAAAGGTCACAAAGTCCTGTCCAGTGCCGGTAGTGATTGCAGGAGGTCCAAAGATTAACACTGATTATGATATTTTGGAAATGTGTGATAGTGCAATGAAGGCAGGTGCAAAAGGAGTGACATTTGGACGCAATATTTTCCAACACGATAATCCTGTTTCCATCGTCCGTGCGCTGCACAGAGTGATAATAGATGGTGTAAGCCGTGAAGAAGCATCTGAGGTGCTCCGCAGTGCACATGGATAAAGAGATAGTAATCAAGCCCGCGACATCCGTCAAAGACATAAATGGTTTTCTCTCAAGTATGAGAAATCGCAATGTCAAACTGTTATATTTGGATCCTAAATTAGTTGTCGGGAAGGACTTTAAGACAATCTATCCCTCGGATCAAGCCGATATCGTCATATGTGAGACGATCGAAGAGTTAAGAAAAATAAAGGCACTGAATAAACCGTGCGGATTTACAAAGAAAGTCTACAATAATGATGATCTGGATGAGATTGTTACAGCGTCAACTATAGGTTCGGAGCTAGTAATAATAGAGACTACCGATTGGAAAATAATTCCGTTAGAAAATATTATCGCAAGGCTTCATAAATCAGGTACAAAAATATACACTGCTGCTAATAGCATCGACGAAATAAGAACTATGTTTGAAATATTGGAATTAGGCACAGATGGGGTGATTTTCACAATTAAAGATGAAAATCAGGTGAGTGAACTAGGATCTTTTTTGGAAAATCCTAACTTTCCACTTCAACCGGCTAGAATAGTGGAAATTAGGGATGTGGGATCGGGGGAGAGAGTTTGCATAGATACTGCCTCTATGCTGAAAATGGGCGAAGGATTACTAGTCGGTAGCAAAGCAAATTTCCTTTTCCTTATCCATAACGAATCTGTGGGTTCGTCATTCACGTCACCTCGCCCATTCAGAGTGAACGCAGGAGCAGTTTATTGTTATACTCTATTGCCTGATGGTAAAACAAAGTATCTCTCTGAAGTTGAATCAGGTGCAGAGGTACTAGTAGTAAACAGGGAAGGGGTGTCCAGGCAGGTAGTCGTAGGACGATCCAAAATCGAAACCCGTCCATTGCGTTTGATAAAAGCCGAAATTAAGGGTCAACAGGGCAGTATTATCCTACAAAATGCAGAAACAATCCGTGTAGTGACTAAAGAAGGGTCACTAGTTTCGGTAACAGATCTAGAGGTCGGGAACGAGATCTTGGTCTATATTTTACGGCAAGCTGGCCGTCATTTTGGAATGGAAGTTGATGAGTATATTCAAGAAAAATAAAAACCCAAGCTTTTGTATTTAGGGATGCAGATAATCTCTTTTTATCTGAAAGTTCAATATTTTAAAGTATGCCGAATATTCGTGAATGACCTATTCATGATCATGTTCCTTTATAGGAATCTTGTAGATCGAATCATAACAGGAGACTGCAAGGTTGTCCTTTTAGAAATTCCTGCTGAGTCAATTCAGTTAACAATTACCTCTCCTCCATACAGAAACGCGATTGATTATGATATGCATGTTTCTGGCAGAGGACAGTACTATCGGGGGAAATCTAAGATAGGAACATCAGAGTACCTCGACGATATGGCTGAAATTTTCAACACTCACATTTATCGAGCAACTAAAGAGGGAGGGTATTGCTGTATCGTGATAGGCAACGAAGTAGTCAATGGCACTATTCTGCCACTCCCTCATATGTTACTCTCAAAAATTGTTCAACCCGTCGGCAATTGGAATCTTCATGAAGAAATCATATGGCACAAAGTTACTGGTGGAACCAATAGATACGGTTCGTTCGTCATCAATCCTTATCCAAAATACTATCGAGCTAATATAATGCATGAATTTGTTTTGGTATTGCGTAAAGGAGATGTTGCCAGCGGAAGAACAAATAAAGGGGAAATGTTACCTGCGACTCACGAAGAATGGACAAAAGAAATAGCAAATTCCATCTGGCATGTACCCCCTGTTCCTCCAGGGTTTATCGATCATCCTTGTCCTTTCCCAGAGGAACTCCCTTATCGTCTAATGAAACTGTATTCATACGAAAATGATGTCATATTGGATCCGTTTAATGGTAGTGGACAAACAACTAAGGTTGCCTTTAATATTAACCGCCGCTACATTGGTATTGAAGTAATGGAGAAATACAATAGGCTGGCCTTAAGTCGCCTTGCCAAGGAAAAGGTTCACATAAGACCTGAAGCACTAATCGCAAAGTGGAAAAAAATCCCATCTCATTATGCGAGCTTGGGTTAAGTCTTAAATCTCGGGCTAAAACAAATCTTTTTAGTTGCCATCCTTTATTATATACGATTACGATTCCAATAACTTGCTAGAATCCAATTGTGATAACAGTCATTGGACAATGTCGGTATAAGCCGACTAATGGATGATTACAAGCGGGACGGACTTCGAAAATGAAAATGGAAGAGCGCATTTTATAAATGACCCAAATCAATCGAATTTGATTGGCAAGGATTTGTGGATCAATAGGGGCAAAAAGTGTTGGCAGTCTAAGAGCCCAGATAAGGAAGGCTTTTACCCTGGGAGCAGACTATATTGAGATCCGTTTTGATTTTCTTAACACCTCTGATATGGAACATGCTATGAGAATTGCCGAGTCATCAAAGGATAAAGCTATATTTACATTAAGATCCGTTCAAGAAGGAGGTAAATTCAATGGAACCGAGAATGAGAGAATTGAAATATTGGAAAAATTGTGCATAGCAAGACCGATGCTTCTGGATGTTGAGTATCGAACTATTAAGAAAAACGATTACTTGGCAGATTTTTTGGCAAGCCACCAAACGCCCATTCTCGTCTCTTGGCATGACTTCAAATGCACTCCCCCAACCGATCGATTACGAGATGTCCTTGGTGGAATGAAAATATATAGTAATTATGCGAAAATAGTGACAACAGCTAGGGAGATACATGACGGATTACGGGTACTTGATCTTTATGAGGGTGCTACAGGGCTAGTGTTGATTGCCTTCGCTATGGGCGAATTTGGTGTCATTTCAAGAATTCTGTGCACTATGGTAGGAAATGCGCCATTTACGTACACCTCGGTAAAAAATAACACGGGACCGGGTCAACTGGACCTTAGAAGCATGAGAAAGTTGTTTGACAGGATTAGCTCTAATTATTATTCCAAACCCAATGCAAGACAAAGATAGTAGCAAGACATATTGTATAATCGGGGATCCTATCCAACACTCACTTTCCCCAGCAATGCAAAATGCAGCATTCAATAAGCTAGGATTGAATAGCTCATATATTGCATTTAGAGTCAGGAAGGGAGAGCTCAAGGAATCTATTGAATCCCTCCGCGCTATGGGGGTGTCTGGATTTAATATCACAGTGCCCCACAAGGTCGAAGCGATAAATTATGTTGACGAGCTTGACGTCGGCGTACGCAAAGCGAATGCAGTAAATACAGTACATAATGTGAAAGGTGTACTAAAGGCCTACAATACTGATATCTACGGTTTTATACATCCATTGCATTTACGAAAAATCAAATTTAACGGAGTGAAGGTTCTTCTGATCGGAGCTGGGGGAGCTGCTAGGGCTGTACTGGCAGCGTTGGCAGATGAAAGGGGGATTTCGGAAGTAAATATAGCTAACCGCTCGGAAGGAAATGCAAGACTTTTATTAGATGTATTTGTCCCGCAGGGTCTTAATTGCAAGATTATAACATGGGAAGAGATACCCACATTTTCCAAATCGGCAGAACTGATTGTGAATGCAACAACCATTGGAATGAACAGCGAACCCAGTTTAATTGACTTTCAGAATATAAATAAACACGCGATAGTCTATGATATAGTGTACAAGCCAGTACATACTGCGCTACTATATAACGCGAAACAGGCAGGTGCACAATCAATATATGGCTATGAGATGCTGCTCTATCAAGGCACGAAGTCATTTGAAATCTGGACTGGGATACCAGCACCAATCGAAGGAATGAAAAAAGCATTACTTGGAACTGCAGGTGAGGTTTTTTAAATACTAAGGTTAGATCGACCGTTCACGGCGCAATTTCAATAGTTAATGCAGTTGCTACTGGATATGGATCAGCCTTAGGCACATCCCTGAAGGCAAGTGTCGAAGTGGAATTACAAAAGGGCAATGGAATACTATTTCGATCTGAGGCAGGATCACTCGTACTTAGAAATATAATTGATAGAAGTCTCCCAAATGAAATAACGAAGAACAATTTAGTAGTTGTAACGGTAGACTCACAAATACCAGTCGGGATGGGGCTGAAAAGTTCCAGCGCAGTATCAAATGCCGCAGCGCTAGCTTGCGCTGCCCTTGTTGGAAACAATCTAGACGACGAGATAATTCTGAATTCTGCAATACGCGCTTCACTGGAAGCTGGAATCACGATAACCGGAGCCTATGACGATTCTACAGCATGTTATTTTGGGGGGATTGTAGTAACTAACAACTACGAACGTGAACTTATCCTCCGAGAACAGGCGCCATCTGATTTATACGTCGTGGTATTCCTTCCCAACAACAACAGACGTGGAAATATACGTAATCTGTATCTATTTTCAGATCTCTTTATGGACGCATTTAACTTAGCCAAGACTCGACAATATTGGAAAGCCATGAAACTAAATGGTTTAATTACAACATCTGCATTTTCCGGCGACTATCTGCCCATTCTGACAAGTTTACAGAGAGGTGCGTTGTCAGCTAGTATTTCCGGAAATGGGCCATCTATCGCTTCTATCACCTATAAAGAACACATAGGTGACATCCTAAAAATATATGATAAATACGCTGGTGTAACGCTTGTTTCCAAAGCTAATAATAATAAGGCAAGTTTCGAGGTATTAGTTGGTTAGTATTCTAATAGAAAGGTCAAGAATTGGCGGTACTCTGCGATGTCCATCTAGCAAGAGCTATACTCATAGAGCAATTGCTATCGCTTCACTTGCCGAAGGGAAGTCAATCGTCAATAGACCCTTGCTATCGAGAGATACCATCGCGACATTGTCGGCATCAAGTGCATTGGGGGCAAAAATCATTCAGCATGGCTCGAGACTAGTTGTTGCGGGAACGCGAACCTTGCATGCTCCTGACGATATCATAAATGCCGAAAATTCTGGTACCACACTTAGAATATTCGCGGTAATGGCATCCTTGGTTAAGAAAGGATTTACCATCTTAACTGGTGATGCTAGTCTTCGTAAGCGGCCGATGAAACCAGTACTCAATGCGTTGACTCAGCTCGGCGTTGAATGTCATTCATCTCAAATGAACGGATTTGCCCCACTATTGATAAAGGGCGGTGGGATTCGCGGGGGTAATGTCACAATCCAAGGAAATATCTCGAGTCAATTCCTCTCCTCATTGTTAATTTCAACCATCTACGCAAGATCGCCAGTTTCGATCCACGTAAGAGGAGAGCAGGTATCGAAACCATATATTAAAACAACCATGGTAGTGATGAAAAAATTCGGGGTAACTATTGATTATGAAAAAGATTTTTTAGAATATCATATAGAGAAGAAAAAATATAGACCGACAGAGTTCGATGTACCGGCGGACTTCTCTACGGCAGCATTGCTTCTTGCTGCCGGAGTTCTCGCAGGACGAAGCATCACTCTAAAAGGACTGGATTTCTCCATTCCTCAGGCGGATTCAAAGATTTTAGAAGTCCTGAAGGAAATGAATGCAGAAATAAGTATCAATAAGAGCCAAGGAGAGGTAAAAGTCGTTGGTACCGAGATTCTTGAAGGCGGTACCTTTGATCTTATTGATTCTCCTGATTTATTGCCCGTGGTTTCGATACTGGCTTTGAAAGCTAGATCCCCGGTCGTGATAACAGGGGTCTCCCACACACGTTTGAAAGAAACGGATAGGGTGGCAAACATAGCTTCCCAGATAAAAAAATTTGGGGCCAGAGTTAATGAAGAAAAGGATAAATTAATGATAACCGCTCCGCGGTCACTACAGAATTCAACTATTCAAGCTTTTAACGATCATAGGCTTTTCATGGCTTTTACCATTGCGTCATTGTTAACGGAAAAATCAGTAGTAGAAGGTGCGGAACATGTCGACGTTTCTTACCCAAATTTTCTATCGGACCTTATGAAACTTGGAGCGAGGATTGGCTATCAATAATTACGGTTATTTTTGTAGTTCATGTTCCCCAGTTTGACCAGATCGAACCACCATAATTGCATTAGGTTCTGCACTTTGAGTTCCTAAGAAATACTAGTTGTATATGATCTAACGAAAATCATCTTAAAGTGGAATATATATAGAGTAGCAACAAATCTTGCATTATCAGCACAATGGTCGGAAGCTTAATTGGCGAACGTTTCGCTTGCATGAGCTTTGGGGAAAGCCACGGAAAATGTGTGGGAATGGTTGTAGATGGATGCCCCGCTGGGCTCCAACTAGATGAGGCGGATATTCAAACTCTGCTTGATCTTAGGAAGCCAGGCCAGACAGTTATCACTACGCAAAGAAAGGAAGAAGACAAGGTAGAGATTCTTTCTGGCGTTTTTAACGGATTCACTACAGGTGCTCCGATCTGTATGTTAATATGGAATAGGGAACATGATTCTCGTTCCTACGAATCAATAGTAACAATACCACGACCAGGGCACTCTGATTATCCAGCAATGGTAAAGTATGCCGGTTTTTCTGACTATAGAGGGGGAGGAAGATTTTCAGGGCGATTGACTGCAACATTTGTTATGGCAGGTGCAATTGCTAAGAAATTGCTTTATCATACCTTGGGAATTGAAACGATTGCTTACACGGTACAGATTGGTCGAATAAGGGCAAATGATGTTGATTTAGAAGACGCGAGGAGGAATAGGTATACAAATGATACCAGATGTCCTGATTTAGAGGCCGCGCGTCAGATGAGAGAAGCAATACTCCGGACTAGGAAAGAAGGGGACTCATTAGGGGGGGTTATCGAGTGCATTTGCACGGGTTTGCCAGTAGGTCTGGGTGAGCCGATATTTTCTTCGTTGGAAGCTGACATAAGCAAGGCAGTATTTAGCATCCCTGCTGTTAAAGCAGTTGAATTCGGCTCAGGGTTTTTGGGATCTGAAAAAAAAGGATCCGAGAATAATGATTCATTTATCACCAAAAATGGCAAGATAGTGACAAAGACAAATAATGCAGGGGGAATTTTAGGTGGACTATCTAATGGTATGCCTATTAGGATGCGAATTGGATTTAAGCCAGCCTCTTCGATAGGCCTTACACAAAGAACCCTGGATATCTCCACCCTCTCAGAAGTAGACCTGAACGTATCTGGCAGACACGACCCCTGCGTAGTACCCAGAGCACCTCCAGTAGTGGAATCCATAGTGTCAGTAATCATTGCAGACCATGCTCTTAGATCGGGATTTATTGGAACTGTATTGGAGAAATGGCCGAGGAAAAGAGAAGCGAAGAATTAAGTAACTTGCGAGCGGAGATCCTCGATATTACACTTGATATCATAACAAAAGCTCACAAAAGGATGAAGCTATCGGAACAGATCGGAACCATCAAGGGAAATTTGAATATTGAGATCGAGGATGAAAGGGTCGAACAGGAAGTGCGTAGATCTGTTATCGAATTGTCGCACGAGCTGGGAGTCGATCCTGCTTTCTCTGGTAGGCTTCTAAATATGTTGCTGATGGAATCGATTCGTTTGCAGCAAATACAACACAAAAAAAAAGGAAATAATCCTATGGTAGCAACTCATCTCAGTGTCTTTATGAAAGCCAAGGAAATGGAAAGCCTAGGTAAGAAGATTATACATCTGGAGGTTGGAGAACCGGATTATTCACCGCCAAGGCAGATAAGGAATGCTCTTATTGAATCATACAACAAGAAACGGTATCACTACACAGAACCAAGAGGCTTATTGAAACTTCGCCAGGCCATTGCAAAAAAAGTTGGTCATGGTATCGACCAAGATGAGGTTATTGTTACCACCGGTGGAAGATTCGCTTTATTTTCAGCCATACTCTCTATATTAAGGCCAGGGGAGGAAGTAATTTCCATTGAACCATCATGGCCGGCATACCGGGAATTCGTAGATTTTGCAGGAGGGAAAGTAAAAACCCTAGGCACTACTCTAGAAAATAATTGGACTCCTGACACAAGGCAGCTGGAGGAGATGATAGATCGTCATACGAAAATAATTGTTCTGAACTATCCAAACAATCCTACTGGCAAGATCTTGGAAGGAGAGGATATGACAAGAATTGTCTCGCTAGCACAGGATAATGGGCTGTATGTGATTAGCGATGAGGTCTATTCAGAATACGCCTTTAAGGGATTCACAAGTTTAACCCATTTTGAGTATGATAAAAGTATTGTAGTTTCATCATTTTCCAAATCCTGTGCAATGACAGGTTTCAGAGTCGGATATGGAATTGCTGATAAAGAAATTATAAGTAAGATGGCAAGAATCCAGGCAATTGCTTTGACTAGCGTAGCCGAACCAATGCAGTACGCGGCATTGTCTGCTATAGATTATGATCCTGCTAGAAACGTGAAACTAATCAAGGAACGATTGGATCTAATATCGGAGAAGTTGACCGGTATGTCACTTGATTTCGTTAGTCCTGATGGTGCGATGTACGTCTTTCCAAGAATAAGGGGTTTAATCCAGAATGACATAACACTAGTAAATAAGCTACTAGACTTGGGAGTTGCTGTCGCACCCGGAAGTGGATTCGGGCAGGATTATACACAATTTATCAGAATTTCAGCATGTCAACCTAAGGAATTGCTAGCGCGGGGTTTAGATGCTATCAATTCAGTTTTATTTGTCCACTGATGGAAATGGTCCAAATCATATCAATAATAGGAGCTGGGGGCAAAATGGGATCGTGGTTTATGAGGTACTTTTCAAGAAAACCAAATACAAAAATTATTGCATATGATAAAAATGTTCTCTGGAAGCCTCCTGGGAATGTAACACTGAGTGAAAGCGCTGAAAGTTGTGCAAGAGAAGCGGATCTAGTAATAGTATGTGTACCAATTACTGTCGCACCAAAGGTCATAAAAAGATGTGCTTTGAGTATGAAATCAGGTGCCACATTAGCGGAGATCTCTTCGATTAAAGCTAAGACCTTTTTCATGCTAAAGAAATTCTCCAAAAGAGTAATCCCCCTATGCATACATCCCATGTTTGGACCAGGTGCATCAAATATTAGGGATGCAAGGATACTCCTAATACCTGTACAAAACGAGAAAACAGAATTAGAGGCGTTGTCATCTCTAATCCAAGGATCAGAGATTGTAGTAATCCCTTCTGCCCAAGTTCATGACAAGTACATGGCAATAATCCTTGGGATAACTTATTTTGCAAATTTGATATTTGCAAATATCTTATCAAAGGAGGACATCCTATTTTTAGAAAAGATCTCGGGGACCTTTTTTGGAATTCAACTCCTCTTAATTCTGGGAATTCTTAGCGATGATCCAGATCTTATTGCGTCTATTATTTCGCAAAATGGCTACACTGAAAAATATATTTCTGCGTATCTTGACGAAGCTGAGACGCTCAGAAGTACACTAGAAGGAATGAATAGGGATAAGGATCTTTTAAGAAATATTTTTTCGGCCAAATCAATATTTGAACGGAATTTTGACCTGCAAAAGTCATATCAAAAAATATATACAATGTTTAGAAGCCAGAAGGGCTTGCTGTAGATCTTTGTTTAGGATTTCCATTACCCACTGTTGCTTACGTATATTTGACAGAATGAATGAAAAATCTGATCCACAGTATCGTTTCGGTCTGTTGGCAAGGGATCATCAATTAGACGGTAGTATTGTGATAAGATATATGTATGAGGTACACAATCGTAGGCCCTGATGCGAAAACTAAAAACAACGATGCATAAAGATGACAGAAAATATTATTTTTAAAATGACTATAGTTTATCTAGTAAGATTGGAAGCATTCTATATCGAATATTATACATAAAGTATACTAGTGTAAGGCGTGTAACGATGTAAATTTGAATAATTAATCTTCTATGATATTTAATAATGGCAGTAATGCAAAGAGGATGCTATGAAAAAACAATTTGCTAATCATCTCTTGTGTCTTCAACATGAATACAGGGATGTGCGGCTTTCGTTATTTCCTTTGCACATTGTAAATGACACCGAATGCGTTGAAGGATTCCTTCAATGTTCCCATTGTGAGACCATTTATCCTATAATTGAGGGAGTAGCTATTATTGTAAAGAACTTCTCACGGTATATTCAGACAAGAACCTCCAGTTATGGTAAATGGCTATTGAAAGCTAGAACAGACAAGATGAAGGAATTTCTAAGAGATGCGAGCAAGAGCTTAGATTTATCTCAACTTGGAAAAGATCGGTATGAAGAAGAAGGTGTATGGTATGCGCCGTACCGATGGACACATTATGACCATGAATCGTCAGATCGTCTTCTCAGCTCTTTGAAATGGCGGCTAAAGCCAAATGAGCTATACAATAGAGTGGTTCACGGATTAAGTCCGAAGATGGATGGGACAGCCCTTGACATGGGATGTTCATTAGGGTATAGCACGCTCACACTTTCAAGAAAATACGCTTTCACTATAGGAATTGATTTGTCTTTTTCTTTCATAAAAGAGGCGAGAAGGAGAATGTTCGAATATGGGAAGGGAAACGTAGAATTTTGTGTCGCAGATTCCCTATTAACGCCATTTAGTTCAGGTAAGTTTGATGCGGTAATTGTGTTCAATATGATAAATTTGATTGATGCAACCAAGCTTCTTGATTCTATCCATTCTCTTTTGAAACCCATGGGTTACATTGTTATCGCCGACCCATTTGATTTTAATCACGAACCTAAACCCAAAATTAGTTTCAACAGTCAATCATTCAGAGAACTACTCAAAAGTACTAGGTTTGAGGTTGATTACGGAACTGACACGAAGGAGTCTTATATTCCGTGGATTTTGAAAGTGAGTGAGAGAACCTATCTTTTTTATTTTGTCGATTATATCAAAGCAAGAAAGATTTCTAAACACAAAACGGGTTGAATTCAATTAATTATGTACATTCTCTCGATAAGGATTGATTCGAATAGTTGTGTGAGGGATTACCGTGGTTTCTAAGAAAGCTAATAGATATGGTGATTATTGACATTGGAATACCGGCATTATTCCCCTTTCATCTGAGGCAGGTATCCTCCAAGAAGACGGTAAGAGGGTTTTAATGATCGGCTACGTTAGCCTCGGTGAGTAAAGAATCGGGACAATAATTTAAATTGCAATGCAATTTAAATTATCCCACCTCAAATTTGGGAGTGATCTAAAAATACTTGCATTTCCGTCCTGACTTGTCGCGATATTCAAGTCCAAATTCTGATAAGGAGGACAGATTCTCACTGTCAAATACAGTTCCATCTTTGCAAACAAGCTTATTTCCAATGCAACAGCTGGCACAGATTCCGATTCCACATTTCATATGACGCTCGAGACTTGCCTGGACAGGGATTTTGCTTGCTAAAGCAAGATCAAATACCTTCTTCATCATTCCCTCAGGTCCACATGTGTATACAGTATCAAATCTTTCTGAACTGATCAGATTAAGCATGGCATCGGTGGATTGTCCTTTTATTCCGTAGCTACCATCCTCGGTAGTAACAACGATCTGATGAGTTGTATCCCCTAAACATAGTGCAGCGAGCTTCTCGAAAAATACCTCTTGATGGGTTTTTGCCCCGATTATTAAGGTCGTATTGATTCTAATACTATTTAGATGGATTGCAAGTCGTAATAGCGGAACTAAACCAGTACCCCCCCCAACAAGCATTACCTTCCTTGAATTCTTAGGGATCACAAAGGAATTACCGTATGGTCCTCTTACACCTAAACTTTCACCCATTCTCTTGGTATACAATGAGGTTGAACCATAACCCTTCTTACGCACAGTTACCGCTGCATAATATTTCTCACGCCATATCATTACACTCATGGGTAACTCCTCGGCTTGGGGTATCCAAACCATCAAGAATTGCCCAGGTCCCGCGTTAGAGCTCGCTATATCTCTGAATGCGAAAGTACGTACCGTTGATGTTTCCTCTATTATTTTTTCTATCTTAACTATCCGAAGTTTATTAATATCTGTGTGCAAGTCCAATTATCTCCGTCACATTTTTTGCGTTTTTCCTTTTGAGATAGCCTTCTATACCAGAACAAATCGAATAAAAACTAGATAGCCCTCCCGTTGCTAAAACGCTCCCCAATTGCACTGCAGATGCTCCTGCAAGCATTGCCTCTACAGCATCTTCCCAGTCGAATATACCCCCACATGCAATAACGGGGGCTCCAACTTTTTTAGTGATCTCATAAACACACCTTATAGCGAGTGGCTTGATAGACCTGCCCGAGAGTCCTCCTATCTTGTTAGCAAGGATAGGTATTCCTGTGTCGATATCTATTGCCATAGCTCTAAGTGTATTAATGGCAGTTATCCCATCTGCTCCTGCATCCTTTGCAATGGACGCGACTGAAAGTACATCAGTATTTCCTACGCCCACTTTTACAAACACTGGTTTAGCTGTATGGGTCCTGGTTGCTTTAACAATTCGATAAACTAATTCTGGATCATCACCTACTTCAATGCCCATTTTTGCCACGTGTGGACAAGAAAGATTAATCTCGTATCCTATAATATTCAAGGTATCAAATTTCTTAACCAATGTAGGAAATTCATCCTCAGAAGAGCCTACAAGACTCACAATAATTGGAAGATTATCATTTTCTCGAATTTCATCTGAAAAAGCATCCGCCCCGGGGTTTGAGAGCCCCACTGCATTTAGATAGCTAGAACCATTCAATGAAACTATAGTTGGGTTTCTATACCCTTCAAGCGGGGAACAACTGATCGACTTACTGACTATCGCACCTACACCTAATTTGTACAATCTCTTAAACAGGCTCATTGAGATGCCCAGAAAACCCGAAGCAAGAATAGTAGGATTACGCAAACAGATCCCTGCGAAATTTATAGCTAGAATATTGCTTTCCGGTGTTTGTTCTCTTCCCAAGTCGAGCGCATCCTCAGCAAACAACTACGTTCCCGTATAAACATTTTCTCATTTGAAAAACCGCCACTACTTACCGTAAACACATTTTTTCCAAAATCATACTCAAGTAGCCTAATGTTACTTCTTGCGCCAACAAATATTAGCCATGGCTATTGAAGATTGATTCATGTGGATTATTGAATTTGAAAGACCTAATTCTCTATGCGTCATAACATTTTACCACGTTATCATTTCAGGAATCTTTCCTACCATGCATTTTATTCAATAGTCTCGAAGAAAAGAAATTTAAGGGAGAGTTTTCTAAAGAATATTGGAAAAATCGGTACTGCATTTTGGAACATATGCAATTGATTTAGTATTCACTACGTTGAACCTTAGACTATGAAATTGGCATTTAGCAGCAACGCATTTAAAAGATTTTCATTAGAACAATGTATCCCATTAATATCTCAGTTAGGATATTCCGGCATCGAAATACTCTGTGATGTGCCACATGCTTACCCGCCTAAAGACGTAGATGTTATCAAGATAAGATCCCTTCTCACTAGACACGGCCTTGAAATTTCAAATTTGAACTCATTTACTTTGTACGCAATTAAGGATACCTATCATCCATCTTGGGTGGAAGTTACAGGGAGGCTTAGAGATATACGTTTTGAACATACTAAAAATTGTATAGAACTAGCACACAGATTAGGCTGTAAATCCGTGTCAACAGAAGCTGGTGGACCTCTGCCAAAAAAAAGTTATCATCCTTTGACTTTAAGACGCCGTTTTAATAAAGAGATGAACGCTCTATCGCGTTACGCGGAGGATCAAGGAATTAAAGTACTTATCGAACCTGAGCCGGGTCTTTTATTGGAGAATTCTAGGGACTTTTTGTCCTTCATCAAAGGAATCGGATCAGAATACATTAGACTAAATTTTGACATTGCACATTTTTATTGCGTAAAGGAAGACCCGGCAGAAACGGTCCATCGATTATCGGATTACATAGAGCATTTTCACCTTTCCGATATTGCGACTAGTAGGATTCACAATCATCTGATTCCCGGGGAAGGATCTATAGACTTCAAATCGGTATTTAGGGCAATTGTAGACTTTGGGTATAAAGGATATGTAACGGTAGAATTATATCCGTATCAGAATGATCCTGTATCTGCAGGAGCAAAAGCATTTGAATTCTTGCGCAGTCTAGTATTAGAACTCTGATTTCAAAAAAATCTTGTTGTTCAGTCATGTTTTATAATTGATTGGCAAAGAACTTTATTCTCACATTAAAGTCGTCAGGTAGCAGTATACAAAAACTTCCATTAGTAGTTGATGAAATCGTTGCAAACCAGCCTGATAAAGGACGTCGAAGAATTTGTACCGTCTAGAATAACTTGAACACGAGACATTTCATCCTAATAATGACATTTGAATCTAGCAATAAAAGTTAAAGCGACCACCGAAATAACATGCCAATTCAGTTATAAATATAAATTATGATCGCTCGAAAAGCTCGGAATTGATAAAACACGTAATATTGCTTGATATCGTAGGGCTAGAAATCAATCATCTTGAATCTGGAGATCTAATACCGAATATTTCAAAAATTGCCTCAACAGGCGAATATTGTAGAATGGAGCCTGTATTTCCTGCTTTAACCAGTACTGTTCAAGCTAGCATATTGTCGGGAAAATATCCAAATGAACATGGAATTATTTGTAATGGCTTGTACGACAGGCTTAAGTACGAAGTATCATTTTGGGAGCAAGCTAGCAGCCTAGTCCAAGCAGAGAGAATATGGGACCTCATGAAGAAAAGAATACCAGATTCTAGAACTGCGGTCATTTTTGGACAACACTCTATGTATTCAAACGCAGATTTTGTAGTAACTCCTAGACCTCTTCACATGGCCGATGAGACGATAATGTGGTGCTATTCAAAGCCACCTGGATATTATGAAGATCTGAAATACAAATTTGGAGATTTTAATCTGGCTCACTATTGGGGTCCTTTGGCATCTCAGAAATCGAGTGATTGGATAGTGCAGGCTACGTTAGATACAATAGAATATCAGCGACCCAATTTCATGTTCGCCTATATACCCCATGTAGACTATTCTGCACAAAGGTATGGCAAGAAAAATAAGGCAACGCAAGACGACCTAAAAAGAGCAGATGAATTTGTCGGAGATATTGACCAGAAGGTAACGGAATTGGGAATGAGGGAAGAGACTCTACTCATAATAATTTCTGAATACTCTTTTAACGATGTGAAATCGGCTACTCCATTGAATCAAAAACTTAGAGACGCAGGGTTGCTCGCTATTCGCAACATCTCTGGGAAAGAATACCTAGACTTGGAATATAGTAGTGCATTTGCCATGGTTGACCACCAAATAGCACATATCTATATAAAAGAAGGTTTTGAAACCAAAACTAGGGAGGTACTTGAGAACATCAACGGTGTAGGTCGCATATTGACCTCTGTTGAGAAAAGAGAACTCCACATAGATAATAAGGAGCGCAGCGGCGATTTGATTGCACTATCGAGTAAAGACAGTTGGTTTAACTATAATTGGTGGTATGAGAGCGATAAGGCTCCTAAATTCACAAGGACAGTCGATATACACAGAAAACCCGGATATGATCCCCTGGAACTTTTCCTAGACCATGATACCATGACCATATCTCAAGATACAAAACTAGTCAGAGGCTCTCATGGGCTCCCTCCTGATATCCAAAACGATGAAGGACTTGCACTGTACGTATCAAATCTTCAGACGGGTATGATAGAAGATAACCTTAAAACTCCAGAGAGTGTTACTTCCGTGAGAGTCGGTAAATACCTTATCGATATGCTCGCATCTTAAAGACAAAGGTAATAAGATTCGGAGCAAACAAGTCTAAGATCATGTTGGTCCAAAAGCAGATGCCCATTGCCTTTACTGACCAATAGGACATGCTATGAAGCTACGACTGGGAATGCTAGAACAAGAACCTAATTCTAAAATACAAGAATTTTCTGCTCACATTAGGGATGGACTTTGCCAAGGCCCTGGCAAGAAATGGATTAATCCGATGTTTTTTTATGACAAGAATGGATCTTATCTATTCGACCAGATATGTCTTCAGCCCGAATATTATCTAACAAGAATCGAAATTGAAATATTGAAAAGGTATTCCAAAGATATCGCTTCAAACCTGAAATGTACCAGCGTTAGTATGATAGAATTTGGTAGTGGCAGCTCTTTAAAAACCAGAATCATTCTGGAGCAGCTCTTTTCTTATGGTATACGAGTCATGTATTTTCCAATTGATATTTCTAATACCGCCCTTACTTCCAGTGTGAAAAGACTATCTTCAGAATTCAAACATATGGATATTGTTGGAATTTCATCCGAATATCTCAAAGGATTAAGAAAGATAAGCAGTCTTATTGACGCAAGTGATCGCATCCCAAAGAAAAAGATCATGTTTTTTATGGGATCAAGCATCGGGAACTTTGAACCTTCTAAGACAAAGGCGTTCCTTAAATCAGTCAGAAACTACATGCAAACTGATACTGAAGATAATCTATTCATTAGCTTCGACCTTGATAAAAATTCTCATATGTTGGAATTAGCATATAATGATAGAGCTGGTCTAACCTCAAAATTCAACCTAAATTTATTGAACCGAATAAATAATGAATTAGGAGGAACATTCAATATTAGCAATTTTGCTCACCACTCCTGGTATAATAAGTCCAAGAAGCGAATTGAGATGTATATTGTATCAAAATACGATCAAAAAGTACTCATAAGCGATCTAGGCAAGACTATAACTCTTAAAAGGAATGAGAGAATTCATACAGAAAATTCATATAAATACTCCATAGAGCAAATAAATCATTTGGCGAAAAATAGCGGATTGGTAGTAGAGAATAATTATCTAGATGCCAACGAGTGGTTTGACTTAGTTGCGCTATCTAAGCCCTAGCTCCTCAAGTCGCAATACGAATTGAAGAGCATCGAAATCGGTAATTTGTGCACAATTGATTGAGGGTCGAACTCGCTTGTAGGTTTAGAAGATTCAGGCAGTTCTATTCGCCCAGTATACTATGGTAAATGTACTTAAAGCTGACCCAACTACTCCTGCTATTACCGCTCCTATCATCGAATGATTGAAGAAGCTTGGTAATACACTTGAGAACCAAGCTGTCATCCCCGGTAAGGCTACGTAGGCCGTAAAACCTATGGCGAATCCAAGCAACCAGAATAAAAATATAGCTATCCTTCTAGACATCTTTTCAGACACCGACCATGAGAATGGAAGTCGGTACAGGACAGACCCCCCAAAAGCATATTGCATTTAGCTATTCTAGGCATGCTAATCGAACGCAGGAGCGGGTATTAAAGCAGATAGTCAGCTTTTATCAATACAAAGGGGGTCTATTAGGTGATCAAGATGAATTCTATTCTGATTATACCTACGCAGAGTATCATCTTTTATCTAGATTTATTTTCAATATTAATAACTTCTTATGACATATCCAAATATATACAATGAAGTTGGAGTAGGTTGAACAGTATGGCAAGAGGAGCGTTTCATGGATGGTTTTTGCACACAATTGACGGGCCTAGTCTCTTATTTGCGGTATTTTCTTGTCGTATCCCAGTTTCGGTAATGCTTAAGCGTATGATGCTTATCGGTGCTAAATTTTTATAACACAATCATGACTGGGTATAGACATTGAACAAGACTAGGGACGTGTGAATCCAAATGACGTCTGATTATCAAAATACGTGTCCTGAATGTAAGTCGAATCTCATTCACGATCACAGTAAAGGGGAGTACATATGCCAAAAATGTGGTTATGTGGTGGTGGAACAGGCTTTCGATTATGGTCCTGAGTCACACTCGTTTGACTTGGAAGAAAAATCTAAAAATGTGCGAGCTAGTGGGTATACAAGTGTTTCGCTCCATGATTTCGGTTTGCGGACCGAAATTGGGATTGGGACAAGGGACTATAGTGGAAAATCAATTAACCACCAAATGGCAGAACAGATGAACAGTATGCGACGATGGCATTCACGTATAAGGGTTGCATCTCCAAAAGAGAGAAGGTTATTGAACGTACTTTCCAAGATTAATGAGATTTGTTCTGCAATGTCCCTTTCTAAAACAGTTATGGAGACTGCGGCAATGCTTTACAGGAATTTCGAAACGATGAGTGAAGCGAAAGGGAAGTCCATTACATGTATAGCTGCAGCCTCGATATACCTGGCATGCAAGAGATGCTCGATAGTCAGGTCGCTGGAGGAGATCATAAAGACTGAAGGGATAATCGAAGAAGATAGATCAACATTGAAACTTGCATCGAAATACTATAGAATGATGGTCATTGAAATGGGCATTTTCACATCACAAGAGTCATCTGGAACCGATTCTGCCAAACCCAATATTGTCTCTACTTCCAATCCTTCTTCGGTTACCCAGTCTAAACCGATTTCTGTTACTCTCACAATAGACCAATATATTTCGAAACTTACTAACGTGGCAAAGATCGACACAAGAATTGAGAGACTTGCAATTGACCTTGCGCATAAAACGAATAGCAACATTATAGCTGACGGTAAGGCGCCAAATGGTCTTGCAGCAGCATATATATATTTGGCCGCGTTACTATTGGGAATCAACCTGTTACAGATGGACATATCCTCACTTGCTGGGGTTACTGAGGTAACTATTCGAAATAGATGCAAGGACATATTGTCGAATTATAAGCTGAGGGTTACAGTTAGGCCAGCCCCGCGAATTCATCTTTCTCAAAGCTGACAAATCTGTAAATTCATAAGAATTGGCTGATTGCGTTGTGACCATTTGCTAACTATCCGGTTCCGGCATAGCGATGCCTTCTATTATTATGAGGAGGAAAAGATTGTTTATATTATTCTAGTTCTAAAACAATATTTATGAGGAAACTAAATGGAGAGACTATTACGGGAATAGCCCTCACTTTTTTAGCACTTTTGTTTATCATGGCAGGAATGTTAAATGCTGTCTGGGCTCTCCTGTTTTGGGCAGACATCCTGATTCTTATAATTGGAGTCGCATTTATGGTTCTCGGGGTTTGGACTCTCAGGAAGGAGCAAGACCATGCTCGTGCAGAGTCAGAGCACAGAGTATAATTTTAAGTCGAGATCGAAGTAGAATCGGGCGGTACTCTATAACTTGATTACAAGGTTTTGGGCAAGGTAATTGGATAAAGTTATTGTAACCAGAGTTCTGAAGGGTGAATTGCAGCTCGCCTTCCGCATTTGCTCTAGTTGGGATATTTGTGAGCCTCGAAAAGGCTAAAAAAGCCAGATATAGTATGTGGTATAGAATTGACCGTAACCTATTTCTGTAAGCGTGGGAGTCATGGGGACTGTCCTGGCGAATGGCCCATGAATTATGAAAATGGTAGTACCCATGATTGCTCATTTGATATTATGATTGCAAAATGCACTTGTCACTGTCACAACAAACCTTAGAATCTGACTAGACGAGAGGAAGATAATCTGTCTCAGTTGTGAAAGCGAATAAGATACACATCCTCCTCAGTGGAATAGACTAAAAACAGGGATATCCTCTGAAGGTGAAATTTTGCTCGGGTGCGAGATCTAATTTAAACCAGGAAATTAAGGCCGATACATATTGGTATCAAATCCTCTCCTTATATTATGAATAAGATTCTTGGCAGTAGTACGAATTTCCTCGTTCATTCTAACTACAACCATACCTCGGAGTGGTTGGCCATAGATAATCACTGATCCATCCGGTGCCATGACGAACAATGGCAGAGCAAGCAGGTCCTCCTCACCACATACAAATATTCGAATAGGAAAGGGTCCATTCAACGCATCCTTGATCACCTTTATTGCCCTCCCAGATATTGTACCGGGTTTATTCGAACATCGCACATGCGAAACCCTTCCTCGATTCGTTTCTAGCACTAGAGGGGAAATCTCTGAGGTATTTCTTTTCTTTCTTCTTTCCTTTCCGTCAACTATAAACAAATCTGGAATTATGCCATATGAGAATAACTTGGATGTTGTAGCGTCCCCCACCGTAGCTAGCAGTTGAGCGCCCCGAACATAATCCTTAATTTTTTTTTTGTTATAGCATTATTTGGTATGAGTTCACCCAATGGTTCTTTTAGAGTCCTAATTATCTTAGGATGAAGAACCACTCTTTTGTTCGCCTGCCATGGATGGAAGAGCTGACGTCGGCTTATCTGTAGGTACTTCATTCGACTTTAACTCAGCTGCAATTACACTAATTCTGCCTGCTGTAATGCTAGCCATTTTCTTGAGTGCATTTGCTTGGATGGAATTAGGGTCGGAGATTATGACCGGTTTACCCTTATCACTCCCTTCCATAATTTGAGGGAACAAAGGTATTTCGCCAAGAAAAGGTATATCAAATTTCTCACTTATTTTCTTGCCTCCACCGTCCCCAAAAATGTTTATTCGTTCACTGCAATGAGGACATTGGAGATAGCTCATATTCTCAATAACACCTACAATAGGCACATTTAATTTGTTAAACATACCAAGAGCCTTTACTGCAACATTCATAGCTACATCTTGGGGAGTTGTCACTATTATAATACCTGTTACAGGTATAGTCTGTGCCATAGTTAATGGGGCATCTCCAGTTCCGGGAGGTAAGTCTATTATCAAATAGTCGAGAGAGCCCCACTGGACATCTGTTAAAAACTGTTTTACAATTCCTGAAACTATGGGTCCTCGATAAATTCCGGCCTGCTGAGATTGCTCATAAAAAAAACCCATTGATATGACCTTGATTCCTTCTACAGTTGGAGGCTGAATTTTGTTGTTGAGCACTTGAGGGACTTCTTCAGCTCCCAACATTAAGGGGACGCTGGGGCCATAAACATCAGCGTCCAACAGTCCTGTCTTCGCCCCGCTTCTAGCTAATGCGAGTGCCAAATTTACAGCAATGGTTGTCTTTCCTACTCCACCTTTCCCGCTAGCTACTGCGATAATATTTTTGACATCCGGAATTAACTCATCCATTGATATAGCACGACCTTCCATTACGCGGGCGGTAACTTTTAGATCAAGGTTTTCTACACCAATACTTGAAATTGCAGTACGGACATCCTGCTCAATGTCGTCGTTAAAAGGACATGCCGGAGTAGTAAGCTCTAATGTAAATGATACTTTGCCATCTGTGATGACAAGGTCCTTTATCATTCCCATTGATACAATATCCTTGTGCAACTCCGGGTCGACAACCTTTCTCAGAGAGGACAGGACCTGGTCGACAGTTACCATGTTATCATAAAAAATTGCCCAATAGCCTATTTAAATCCTCCAGGCACTGTGTATACTATGGGAATAGCCGTTTCACATCTTGGAACCGCTTTCTTAGGGTCACAATACTCGTATCCCCAGCAACTGCTATTTGCGCCTGGCTAACCTTGTCTCCTTCTTTAAGGCACGCGGCGTAGAGTACGGCTACAGCAAGGGCATTGGGATCTTTCCCATGTGAAATTGGGTTTTCCTTGATTGCAGTAAGCATCTCTAGTCCGCGACGGTATGTAATTTCACTGACCCTTGCTTTATTTGCTATCTTTGCAAGATATGCATTGGAATCTATGACAGGTAAATGGAGTTTCATATAACGCACGAGGAGCCGGTAGCACTTACCAGCAAATATTGGGTCGGTATTTGCCGTGTCTGCAACTTCGTCTAACGTCCTAGGAACATTTAGTTCCCTGCAGGCGGCATATACAGATGCAACGACAAGTGCACGAATCGATCTGCCCTTAATAATATGCTTATCCAATGCTTTGCGATAATTGTATGCAGACTTCTCTATTAGTGCATCACTCAATGATAGCTTGTCTTTTATGACACTGAGAACTGCGAATGCATTCTTGAGATTTCTATGGTAGCTTCTATTGTTGCTTGAGATCTTGTTCCAACGTCTCATTCTTTGTACCTTGCTCAGTTGTTCCGGACTAATTACGGCACCATTCGCGTCCACATTAGAATAGGAAATAAACGTTGAAAGTCCCATATCGTGGAAGGCAAGAGAAGTAGGCATACCTGTTCTACTTTTGCTAGCCAGATCATCGTTAGAATAGGCTCTCCATTCAGGGGATAAAGATTCAATATTGTCTTGTACTACCATTCCACACTCGCTACACACCACTTCACTATTCTCTGCATCGAACACCACGGCTTTGCTATTACATAGAGAACACTCTTCGTTGTTCAAAGTTAATTCTTGTTCATTGATATTCAAAACTAGATAAGCCTCCCAAAACTTGATTGACAAGCATAGCCTAACATAATCTTTCTCTGCATATCTTCTTTCATTGCAATGCCTTTTGACGCAGTACATATAAGGAACATGTGTACAGTGTTATCAGTCTGTCGCAATTAGTACACAAATACTTGCAAAATAGCATAAACAAACACAAATTTGATATATCAAGTATCACAATTGTCTCTTAGATTGCAGATTTGAGATCTGACGTGAACGAAGATACCCGGCCGTCGACAGTTACAAGATCGTTTCGTTTTGAAAATGAATTGTCTTCAATTTTGGAGGAAGAAGCAGAAAGAATGGGAGTTTCCGTTAATGCGTTGGTGGGGATTATCCTGCGAAGGTATTGTGATTTCACAAGATACTTGTCCAAAATAGACATGATTGTTATAAATCGGGAATTTCTCACTTCCCTTTTGGATACATTCGATGAGGATTCCATCAGAAAAATGGGAACGAAACTAGGTCAAATTATTCCTTCTGATACAATTATGTTCTGGAAGAAAGAGATTAACGAATACTCAGTTTTAGAGTATGTAGAGAAAATAATCTGCAGATACGGCCATCTTGGGACATACGATGAAATATTGCAGGCTGAGGTTAGAACCGTTGTGATAAGGCATCGCTTGGGAAAGAAAGGCTCAATTTTTTTTGAGGCCTATTTCTGTTCAGCCCTGAAAACAATGTTGGGAATTGATGCCACTTTCGAAATAACTGACTCATCATTAAAATTCGACATTCTTAACAGACCCAAAGTTTGACTTCTTGTGTGAACCAGAGGGACTTTGGAATATCAAAAGGTTCATAAATTGAACTAGTTATCCAAAATTTGTAATCAATTAATGTTTGCGATCGTACATATGTCTGACGTTGTCAGAATTCCTCCTAACAAGCTTACAAATTACCTAAGGGATACCGCAATCGGAATACTAAAGGAAAAATATGAGAGTATGATAAGTCCGGAAATAGGATATGTCATAATGATTATAGATGCTTATGCAAATTCCACAGGTAAGCTCATTGCTGGCGATGGAGCAACGTATCATAAAGTGAGTTTCAGGGCTCTAACTTATTTTCCCGTATTGCAGGAAATAGTAGAGGGAGAAATAGTAGAAATAACTGATTTTGGGGCGTTCGTTAGAATCGGACCTACCGATGCTCTATTACATCTTTCCCAAATAACCGATGATTATCTTAAAAGCGATGTAAAACAGGGAGTCATAGTAGCAAATCAAACTGCTAGATCTTTAAAAATTGGATCTCGAATTCGTTCGCGGGTGACTGCCGTAAGTTTGGGAAAAGGAGCGGCTATGGGCAAAATCGGTATAACTTGCAGACAACCATTTTTGGGCGCGACTGAGTGGATCGAGCAAGAAATAAAGAAGGCAAAGCAACCTCAACCTCCCGTTCCCGCCAAGGAGAAGAAGGGAGGAGGCAATAGGTAATGGCTAGGGAAGTAGCATGCAAAAAGTGTAAAGCTGTAACAATTGGGAAGGTATGTCCAGTCTGTAAGTCATCTGAGCTGAGTCCAGACTGGTATGGGATTATCCTGATATTCGACTCAAGTAAGTCAAAAATAGCATCACTTCTAGATATTCACGTCGCTCATAAATATGCGCTAAAGGTTTCTTAGCTCTGCTTTAAAACCAGATGATCCGTCTTACCGAATATCTCGAAAGGCGCAATTTGATAGAAAGATTCCTAGAGGAAGACATAGGGTCTGGTGATATAACAAGTAATAGCATAGTTCCTACAAACAAAATAATTAGTGCAATCATTCGTTGTAACGATCTAAGTGAATCCGTAACATGTGGCCTTAATGATGCCCAGGTTGTCTTCAATGTGTGCAATTGCGAGGCAAATCCACTTATGAACGATGGTTCCATTGTCAAGAAGGGTGATGTAGTAATGCAAATTCGTGGTGAAGCGAGATCTGTCTTAATGGCGGAAAGAACTGCACTCAATCTGATTATGAGAATGAGTGGAATAGCCAGCCTTACACGAAGATTTGTAAACTTGGTTGAACGATACAACCCTAAAGTTAGAATCGCGGGCACTAGAAAAACCGTCCCTGGCCTCCGATATTTTGATAAAAAGGCAATAAAAGCGGGAGGGGGATATCCTCATAGGATGCGACTGGATGAAATGGTCATAATTAAAGATAATCACTTGGCGGTGACGGAATCGATAGAATACAGTATTCGAACTGCCAAGTCCAAAGTAGGTTCGGCAGTGAGAATCGAATGCGAAGTAAGAAATACGGAGGAAGCCATCCTAGCCGCAAAATCTGGAGCCAACGTAATTATGTTTGATAACTTTACCCCTTCTGAAGCAGAATCAGGGATAAAGACAATAAGAGAGTTTGGGAGATTTAATGACGTAGAAATAGAATTGTCGGGAGGGATAACCCTCAGTAATGTCGTGGATTACACAAAAGCTCAACCTGATCTCATTTCGGTGGGTCAACTGACACATTCACCTGCTGCTGTTGACTATAGCTTAGAAGTTGTAAAGACTTTTGAGCAACAAAAACTATAATACTTTTTTAGTTGCAGGTGTGCTGCATTCTTTCTGAACTGACCAAGGCTTCGCTGAGTCGTGAATGCTCATGTGTATTATGATCTCATGTTAAGAGTTTTATTTCGGAATAATTGATCGGGACCCAATATCTAATTGATCACTTGAAAAATTTGTCATATAGCAAAGCTCAACCTAGATGACACATATTTGTTAAGTCAAATCCATCATTCTCTGGATTGCAAGTCGAGCCTTGTCTGCTATAGGCTTCGGTACTTTTACCTCATAGACATTATTATAAATCGAGTTGTACACTTTTTCCAATGTAATTTTCTTCATATATTTACAGCTGGCATCCTCTTTGATAGGAATAAAATCCTTAGACTTATTCTCCTTCTTCATCCGATGCAAGATCCCCGTTTCGGTCGCTACCAAGAACTGCCTAGCATCTGAAGTTTTCGCATGCTTCATCATTCCCTCTGTAGATAAAATGTGTGCCTTTTTTAGCAATTGACCAGAGGAAATATCATATAGCATAGATGACGTGCAACTGCATTCTGGATGCACTAACAACTCCGCAGAATCGTGAGTCTCTAGCATCTTATTAATATCCTGAACTCTTATACCAGCGTGCACATGACACTCTCCCGGCCAGACGAACATGTTTTTCCGCCTTGTAATTTCTGCCACATAGGATCCTAGGAACATATCCGGCAAAAATAATATTTCCTTATCAGCTGGGATACTATTTACAACACGAACTGCATTTGAAGAGGTACAACAGTAGTCGGACAACGACTTTACTTCAGCACTGGTGTTAACATAACTGACCACCACTGCATTTGGATGCTCCGTTATCCAAGCATTGAGTTCAGTTGCGTTTATACTTGAAGCTAGTGAACAGCCAGCTTCCAGATCGGGAATTAAAACTCGTTTTTCTGGACAAATTATGGCGGCCGTCTCTGCCATAAAGTGGACTCCACAGAAGATTATGGTATTTGCAGTAGTTTTAGAGGCAGTCTGGGAAAGCGCCAATGAATCCCCAACGAAGTCTGCTATCTCCTGGACCTCGGGTAACTGATAGTTGTGAGCCAGAATAACTGCTTTATTTTCTTTCTTCAGTTGGGTAATACTTTCTTCCATATCCAGAGCAGATTGTAGCATGCAACGAATAATACACCATTGCAGGACATTTAAATTAGTACAATCGAGGTTAACCTTGCCTTACGAATCTACAACGCGGCAATTATTGCCTGGTAGAGCATCATCTCTGTCGTTCTTTGAGATAGGCCCAGGTATATATTAGGCTTAATAGTGGACATCACTATGCCTACACACGGATCCCTTACGAAAGCCGGTAAGGTTCGAGGTCAAACTCCAAAAATAAAGGGAAGAGATAGGACTAGCCCAATTGCTAGGGTGCGCAACAGAATTAACTTTGTTAAGAGGTTTGAAAAAAGGAGATCCCCTGGTCAAAGAAAGCCTGAACGTACTGGACGACGATAGCTAAAATAGTACCTAAATGTGTTCCTCTGCGACTCACATTCTAATAGGTTAAAATTCATAACCATTAATCGTACCTTTAGACACATAAGGGATCTTTATAGATTGAGGAACGTGACCCACAGGTGCGAAAGAGAATAGGCGTAATAGGATGTGGAACGATAGGGAGTGAGCTTGCTTTTGCCATTGACAAGACTCATATCAAGAATGCTGTCATAGGTTTTCTCTTCGATTCAATTACAAGTGCCTCATTAGATTTGAGAAAGAGGCTCCAAAACAATCAACCGCCGATCTTCTCAAAATTTTCGCAGCTCGTATCGTCAACAGCTTTTAAGAATGCGGATATTATCGTCGAGGCGGCCTCGAGTGCTGCGGTAAAGACGTTCGCTAGGAAAATAGTTTCATTAAACAAAAGTCTTATGATAATGAGTACCGGCGCATTTTCAGATGTCAGATTGTTAGAGGAGGTATATAGCGCCGTTAATAGGCATAAAAGCCACATCTTTTTTCCGACTGGTGCAATTGCAGGAATCGACGCTTTATGCAGCGTAAGGCGCCTTCTTGATTTTGTGATGCTGACGACCACAAAAAACCCCAGATCGTTATCAGGTGCCCCATTTTTTGAACTTACTAATACAAAACCAGAATCTATAAGAGGAAGAAAGATATTGTATGATGGAAATGCACTAAATGCCATCAAACTATTCCCAACAAATGTTAATGTTGCTGTATTGTTAAGCCTGGCAGGACTTGGAACTAAAAAAACAAGAGTGAGAATAATAGCAGATCCCTACACAAATAGAAATGAACATGAAATTGTCGCGAGGGGGGGATTTGGAGAAATTTTGGTAGCGGCTCGGAATGTCCCAAGCCCACGTAATCCTAGGACGAGCTACCTCGCAGTATTGTCTGCAATCGAATGTCTCCGTCGGATGTGTGATGATAAAATCAGAATAGGAACCTGATAGGTAATTTCAATTTTGTATTTGATGCGCTCGACCATTTTTGACAGTTTATATGGGGTATTGTTTGTCCTTGGAATAAGGTATTAGTAATGAGTGAAGGAGGATTCAGAAGAAATGACAACTTCGGCCCCAAACCAGTGGAAGCAGGAAAGGAATATGACGTGCAAATAACTGAAATAAGTAGGAAGGGCGAAGGAATCGCAAGAATACAAGGTTTTGTGATTTTTGTAAAGGATGGGAAGGTTGGCCAGAACGCAAAGATCAGAATAGTACAGGTAGGAAACAGATTTGCCACTGCCGAGATTGTTGATGGGCAATCAAAGGATGTAGGCGCTGACGAAATATCAAGTTAAGTTCGATCGGTTGCCATTGCCATTGCAATGTTACGGATCTCGTACTCACGTTGAAGGAAGTATCAAGTATAGGTGATTTTAGTTTAAGAAAGCAGTAGAGGCTTGTGAACATAGTTAGATCAGAAGTCGTTCACTATTTTTCCGAAATAGTAATAATAATAGAACGTTGCTATTCTTTCCCAACATCCCGAGGTCCGAACCATTCTCTGTGCAACGGGTTACTATCTGTTTTTCATTGTCATTTAGTTCCCAAGTTTGCGGTCATTCATTTTCTCACTTCATCGATATAAAAAATAGAATCACTACTCATTCCAACCTGGTTTGAAAGTATTCGTACCACGGATTTAGACAGACTTTCTGCATTCGACCCAGATCCTTCAATGTTCCCCGGTAAAATAAGGTACAATCTGATAGTTGAACCTAAAACTTCGAAGAGTTCTTGGTTAACTGTAGCCGTATATGGCCTCAACGCGCCTCTAAATATCTCAGATCTTGCTCTAACAAGCCCGGAAATTTTCGTTCCAACAGGACTTTCAGGCCCAATCAAAATAATTTTTCCGACAGAGTTCTTATACCTGATAGGATCAAGTTCGGCGCCCGGACACATTGCATTCACCGATGCCTTTGTTACCAATCCAGGAACGTTGATAAACCTGTCAACCAGAAAATCCCATTCTTCTCTGGAAATAGAGAGTATGGGCTTATTATAATCATAGTCGCCTGTTAGATAAATGACTGCATCGATCACTCCAAATTTTTTTCTAACCTCCTGAATTCGGGTTTTCATCTGATCTTCATTAGATAAATCAAGCTCAATACATGAAAAATTCTGGAGTTCACCAGTTATATTTTGTGGAAGAAACAAAATCAGATCCCTTGCACGTTCTTGATGCAGCATTTTCGTTAAGACTTCTAGACGAGCCAGTTCCTGTCTGTTTAGTGGGTTAGCTATAACAATTACAACTTTCCCTGCAATTTGGGACGGAAATGGCGAATTATCAAGGCTAGTTCTGATCTGAGGTTTGACGGGATAGAATATACTATCACAAGGCACAACCCTGCCGTTAATGAGCCTACTTACCTTTTCATCACACAAATTTAATACAGTGTCCGCAACATCATCCTGTGAGAGGAATTCTCTACCGACGATCATATTTCTAGTATTATTTTGAATCTTCTCTGCTATTTCTTGAACCTTGCCCATTAATTCGGTTAATCTTTTAACAAGAGTTTCACTGTCTACTTCACTAGAACCGCCTGATTGTTTAATATCTTGTGCGACGTCCCTTAGGGTAGCTGAAATTAAAGCATCATCCTCGCCCAGTACGGGAAGAAGTTTGCTAAATGCATGATCAATGTGTGACGATGTTAACTCTGCGTACCCACTTATTCTGAGGAACTCAGCAGCAGCCTTCGGATATACGGTTTTATATATCCTATCAGAGTGTACCGGCCCAGGATTCGTCGCTATAGATCTTGTGTTTTTATCGGCTAGTTCCCATGCTAGGGCTTCAGCAAGCCTATTTTTTGCACCCTGAGCTGCAGTATAAGGTGTCCTAAATCTATAGGGCCTTTGCTCATGGCGGTTTTCTTCAGTAAAGAACGTAGATATTGTGACTATCTCAGAACCAGGTTCCATTAAATGTAGAGATTGTCGTGCTGTCCAAAATGTGCCAGTAAGATGGATGGCAACACACTCTTTGAACTCGGAGAAACTAGCATTTGTAAATGCCTTAACCGGTCCAGACACTCCAGCATTATTAACTACAATATCTATTCTACCAAATTCTTCCGCTACTCTTTTTATCATCTCGTCGATTCCAGATTTGTCTGATACATCGATGCCAGGAAAGGACCTAATCCTGCCGGATGACCCTACGTCTGACATTACCTTGCTCAAGGTCTTCTCCGTTTGTTCGAGTGGCCCTTTTCTCCTTCCCAAAATTATAATATTTGCGCCATTTTCCGCAAACCTCTTTGCAATTGAATAACCTATGCCCGTTCCACTACCAGTGATTAGAACAATCTTGTTTGAATATCTCAGTGATGTCTGAAGAGCGTGCTCTTCCATGGGATAGGAACATTTTGTGCATTATTAAAGTTAACTTCCGAATCCAACAAATCACTCGAATGTCAAATTTTGTTAGGGTATGTAGGAGGTATTCATGTAGTATCTATTTGAGTATGAATCAGCAGACGGTATTAGCATCTGGTATCAACATTAATACAATCGTCTTATCAAAAAGATTCCATTTGAAAAGTCTGAATATGACCTGATGAAGATTCGAAACTGTCAGTAGTCATATTGATCTCTGATTGAGCTTCTCAAATATTTGAATGTCTGATTGACAGGTCCGGGATTATTGCATAATTTTGAATATACGAATTACTTAGTTACGGTATTGTACCGACAAGTTAATTAGAGTCTAGATGGACCTTAAACAGGTGAATCCCTCTGAAGCCAAGTTCAAAATCAACATCAAGGAAGGCATAGTTGAGATAGAAGGAAGTGACATATTCGTCGAAAGACATTTGGAGAAATTTGAGGAATTATGTAAAACAGCAATACAAGAAGTTGTAGCCAGAAGGTTCGTAGACTCGAAAAAAACTAAAGGGAAATTTATACTTGAAGATAAGCCTGAGCCATACGATATCACACCGATAGCTATACGTCATACAGAAAAAACAGCAGGTAAGCATATTAACAGACAGCAAACACCACTCCCACCTATACCAGTAGATCTGAAAGCAAATCAAAATAAAATAGGGTTGAGGGAATTTTATAACCAGAAGAAACCTTTGAGTCACTACGAAAAAACAGTGGTCTTTGTATATTATCTAACAAAATTCAATAACAAACCAGAGGTAAAGTTCGGGGAAATTCTTTCATGTTATGACGAAGTGGGTGAAAGGAAACCCAGCATATTCGATATAGTTAAAAATTCGATTAGATATAAGGGATGGCTTGCCCAGGGATCTGACAAATTTGCGACAGTCTTGACTATTTCAGGGGATAATTTTGTTGGATTCGATCTTCCTCAGAATAAGGAACATGTTCCAAGCATCTTGAATCAGACACAAAATAGATGAGATCCTCATAAATAAACTATGCACGCCACCAGTCAAATCCGATGAATTGCACCTTTCTCTCTTTTGATTTGGGAATCGCAACGATAAATTGCTTCTTAACCGTTGTTGCCAATCTTCCTGCCAATACAATGGCGGTTGCGGTTATATCGGATCCTGGCTTGTATACCTGGACCAAGTACGGAGCGTGATCTATCCCTGGGCCTCGCTCGTACACAGCAAAGTCACAACCGAATTTGATACCAGGTGAAACTATATAGCCTCGATCTCTCAGTTCCTGAAAAACAAGGTATTTTGTATCAAATTCGTCGTATTGGCTTTTACAAAGGGCCTTAATATTTGGACGCGACAATCGTCTTCCATCAATAGTCCGTAATTTCAGTTTCGATTTCAGCGAGAGGTAATACCCTTCTATGAGGTCAAGAACTAGAGGCTGGGTGAATTGAATCCCTTTAGGTTTAGGTATACCCAGAGGTTTTCCGAAATATCCATTCCCAAATAATAACCTTGAGCACTCTATATTCCAGACGATTATTCTGTTTCCGACGAGCGATCCATTGAGAGGACAGATGATGGGATCAGTGCTGACGCTATCGTTTATCTTGACACCGTCTGTCACTAACCAATCGCACAACTAATACTTTATATAAATTGCTATATCTTTATTTCTTTGTGAATCTCTTCGGATCGACTTAATATGCCCATATTTTCAACCATTTATAACAGGAGCAACTGCATGATATTCCATTTAACCTTTAACGAAAGTTTTATTCAATCATTTTAATAATTTGTAATTGTATCTCGCGCAGATACACGACCACACATCATTGTAGGATCCAAGATACCTTTATTTTTTTCTTGGTAACGAAGTTAAATAATATTTATTGTAGGTAGGGGAGAGGTTAGATATATCTTATCATGAACTTGGGAGCCCAAAGATCTTTTCATAGCCCCATTTACGTTGATGCGTTGACATGATGCTTCTACATCAAATTCCCCAATTGTTTTCACCCTGATAAGAAGTATATCAGATAGTAATATTATAAGAAATTGCAAAAAGGCAATGCAAGTCAGGCAATTCGGAATTACATAGTCTAGTCAAATGGATAGATGTTGAACCACATTGGTCACTTTTCGTACACATAATCCTTGATTTCTATCAAGTCACGGAGGATGGCGCTCGCAGTCTCCATCCCTCCAGCACCTCTTCCAATAATAGTCTGCTGTCCAGAATGTTCCGAAGAGAATGTAACAGCATTTAGAGTCCCGTTTACACAAATTGGATCTAACTTAGATACCTCAACTGGCCCAACAATGAGCTTTTTATTCTCAGTCATTCCAACCAACTTTAGAGAATTATTCCTTTTTCGTGCCTCCCCAATTCTTTCAAGAGTAACCCCTGCAATTCCGGTACTTTCTACATCATGAATCGTTTTTTTCATTCCCATAACCCAGTTTGCGATTATCGAAACCTTCGCCGCTGCGTCATACCCGTCAACATCAAGTTCAGGATTAGCCTCTGCAATTCCTTTCTCCTTGGCATCTCTCAACGCGTTTTCAAATGACAGACCTTCCTCCATTCTAGTCAAAATATAATTCGTGGTACCGTTGAGTATTCCTTTGAAAGACAGAATTCTGTCACCCTTCAAACATCTTTTTGCAAATTCTAAAATGGGAGTCCCTCCGCCAACTGTCCCACTGAAACGCAACATAACGTCATTGTAGTTTGCAAGTTCAAGTAATGATGGGAAGGCCAAAGCAAGCGGACCCTTGTTTGCAGTTATGACATGTTTTCCAGACCTCATCGCTGAGATGATATTCGAAATGCCTGGCTCTCCGTCCTGTAAATTGGTGGAGGTTAATTCGAGTAAAACATCTGAATCTGTCTGTTCAACTATATCGTAATCTAATGATTTGCTTCCTTCTGATCGATAATCAACAACAGTTCCCTTTATCTTCTTAATATTCAATAATTTCTGAAGATCGATGCCAGAGGGACAGACGACTGCTCCCTTTTTATCGACACATGCAACTACCCGAGGGTTAACTCCATATGTGTTATACAAATCCGCTGCGCGGGACAGGATTAGTTTTGCAAAGCTCTGTCCTACGACTCCAAATCCAACAATTATTAGACGCAACTTAGACAGTGGTTTGGTTAATTTTGATATAAATTTAACATACTCTTTATGTTGGTACTTTTTATAGAGCAGAGTCTCCTGTTTGTTTCGTTCCTATATCATAAGCACCTACTACATCAAATACAAAAACCTTCCCAATCGACGAAGTGCCAGTGCCGATCTCAGTAAGTACGTCTTTAATTACGGATTCTGCTAATGGATCTGGGACCAACACCTCTATTTTTGTGTTGGACCCGTATTCCGGGATATATTTCATTACTCCCCTTCCTACTGAGAGAGGTTCTTGCTTTGTGCGCCCTCGCCCCTTAATATCGTACATCGTCAAACCACCTAGCTTATGCTTATGCAGTATTTCATTTATGTCTCTAACACATTCATGAGGTACAATCACATCTAATCGCTTCAAGGTACTGTGAATCGGAACAAGGCAAGAGAATAAATACGATTCGTATTAGATGAAATATTTGAGAAAACAGGCCTAGTCAACGTATGCTCTCTCAGCGTGCTGAGTTATATCGAGGCCAATCTCCTCCTCTTCCTCTTTAACCTTCAACCCTATGGTCGCGTCGATTACTTTCATGATAAGTATGGTCACAACAAAAGCCAGTGCCGCAGCCACCGCAACCCCTAAAGCCTGTGTAGCTAGCTGCCACGAATTCCCATAGAGCAAACCGTTAGGACCATTGGGATTTATAATTGTTGTAGCAACTAGTCCTATCGCAATTGAACCCACGATCCCAGTTATTCCATGTACAGAACTAACATCTAGTGCGTCGTCAATCTTAAAACGTTCTTTAATTAGTAGTATTCCAAAGTAAGACGCAAAACCGAGCACAATACCCAAAAAGAACGAGCTCTGAGCGGTGATAAATCCGGAAGCAGGGGTTACTCCTGCTAGCCCAGAGATAGCGCCATTGATAACAGCGGTAGTAGACGGTTTACCTGATCTTCTCCAGGAAAGAAATAACCACACCAGAGCAGATGTTACCGATGCAATCTGTGTCACAAGGAGTGTATTGGCAGCGAGACTCCCGGAAGCCAGCGCACTTCCTGCATTAAACCCAAACCATCCAATCCAAAGCAAACTGGCACCGAGTACCGCAAGTGGAATGTTGTGAGGAACCATAATGTCAGGACCGAAATTTCTCCTCCTGCCCAAAACTAGTGCCGCAGCAATGGATGCGAGCCCGGCACTAGTATGAATTACTATGCCTCCTGCAAAATCAAAGACACCTAGGTCGGCAAGCCAACCACGACCCCATATCCAGTGAGCCAGGGGGTAATACACTAGGACACTCCATGCTATTATGAATATGAAAAATGATGACCATTTCAGTCTTTCAGCAAAAGCCCCAGTAATGAGAAGGGGTGTAATTACGGCGAACATCATCTGGAAGGTGGCGAAAGTAACCCCTGGGATAGTGCCTGCATAATCCAGGGAATCATATATAGGAACATCTTTGAAGAAAACCCAATCCAGTCCTCCTATAATACCTCCTTGAGATGGTGCAAACACTAATGTAAATCCAAAAACGAACCAAAGAGTAGAGAGGATAGCAATACCGGAAAAGGTTTGAACTAGGACGGAAAGAGCGTTCTTGCTTCTGATGAGGCCGGCTTCGAAAAAGCCCAACGCTGGTGTCATTAACATTACTAAACCCGTGGAAATAAGCATCCAAGAGGTATCACCGGAGTCAATTGCCATCCTATGACGACAAAAATAGAACGTCAAGGAATATATAAAACCAGCAGCAGGAAATTGATCAGTCAAAGCGAGAGCACATTTTAATACGCTATTGTTTTTCCTGTTAATACCGGTGGCAAATGTTCGACGGAATTTCTTTTGTGATTTTGATCACTATAGGGTTTGTAGGGGGTATATTCGGTTCTTTAATAGGCGTAGGAGGAGGAATAATTTTCGCGCCTATTTTGACCCTTCTTGGCTTAAACCCATCTCAAACCTCAAGCACTAGTCTTATCGCCGTTACCGCTACCAGCATTTCCTCGGTATTTTCATATTCGCAGCAGCGAAGAATAAAATATAAATTTGCATCAAGTTTAGCAGTCCTATCAATACCTGGGGCAGTTATAGGTGTCTACCTTTCAACAGTAGTTTCGATCGAATTTTTCCAATTGCTTTTTTCCATAGTAATAATCTTGGCCGCAATTTACATACTCTTTAGCAATCGCATTAAGGAAGGAAAGGGTCGAACGAAATCTCGATTAAATTCTTATTTTTTGATGTATTTGTGTGCATTTACCGCGGGGATTGTTTCTAGTCTCTTTGGTGTCGGCGGTGGGATAATTTACGTTCCAATAATGCTTATACTGAAAGGTATGAATATGTACGAAGCCGCTCCTTCATCACAATTTATTATCTTGATAAGCGCGGTGACCGGTCTTATTTTTCATATCATTATGGGTCACCCTGACTATGTTTATGGACTATCATTGGCATTAGGGGCTCTTGCCGGAGGGCTGATAGGGTCTAAACTTTTAGGTCACATAAGAGAAGGAATATTGCGGATATTTCTGTCGATATCACTCCTTTTCGTATCTGGCAAACTGATCTTTGACGTCATCAATGATTTTTAGTTAGTCAATTGACAGGTCTAAATCTCGTAAAATTAATGCTATGGCATTCCCAACTCTTTTATGTAATGATCCTGTTTATAACAAAAGTCCAGAACTACATGTGTTCTAAAGATGATATCTTATGATTGATGAAAATTGAAAAAGTTACTTTAGGCAATCTATCGGCAACAGAAGTAGCAAGAGATCGAACAGACGAGATTCAAGCGGGCAATCTTTACCCATTAGAAATTTGTTATGTAGTTATACTATTTCAGGGGTGTTCGAAATGAATTAGGTTCGTATACTCAGAATTCCATGAGGTACCGAATCAAACAACCAATCATAACGAGACTGATGAACGCAATGGATCAGATGTGAGTAGTAGTTGAGCATGACTATTTGAAGAAGCATGATAATAGATAAATGGATGTGTAGATCCCACTAACCGATCTAAACATAGAATCTAAATAGGAGCCTCTAACACCGTAGGGTTAGTCGATATATCTTACTAGATTCATCTTTACAGTCGCACTGAACGAATCTGGTGAATTATTTAGAGCGTAAGTTGTGGAATAAGTCAACTATTGCATATCCGTGTTCCTGACAGACTTTATTGGCGGAGGCAGTTTCTCAAGTTTGTGAGAAGGGTACGCCAAGTAATGACGCGAAGCACCCTCCCCGCTTAGTACAATATTACAATTAATGCACCGATACCTTATTGCCAATTTCCTTTCGATTCTTATAACCTAAACATGGCTAAAAAGATATGCAAACAACATCGGCGTTCTATCGTAATCTCACAATTTCTCTATTGTCTGGCACACTCGATCTTATCTTGTATCTGTAGTGAACGGCACTGGCAATTGATTCTGATTTTGATTTTTCACCATGGTTAACTAAGACTCGCTTGGGTTTTACACGGGACACAAAATTCATTATTTGGTTGAAGTCACTATGCCCACTAAAACCGTCGATTCTTTTCGTTTCACATCTGACAGGAATAACTTTGAGTTTTCCATTCTTATCAAGCATGCTAACCTCATTCATTGTTCCATCCAGAACTCGCCTTCCAAGTGTCCCATTTATCTGATATGAAACGAATATGATTCTGTTCCTATCAGATGGAGCAATTTCCTTAAAATATTCTACAGAAGGTCCCCCTTCTAGCATTCCTGAAGTAGCCATTATTATGGAAGGGGCTTCCTCGTTTAATACGTCTGCTCTATTAGCAGGACCGTTAACCACTGTAAAGTATTCTGATTGAAATGGATTAATGCCTTGTGATACAGATTTTCTCACATCATATCCGAGATAGTGAGCATACGACATGTGTACCGCACTTGCTTCCGAAATCATCCCTTCGATGTATATCGGGGATTCCATTAACCTTCCCTCACGCATCTCCTTATCTAGAACTAACATTATTTCCTGTGCTCGGCCGACTGCGGGGACGGGTATCAAGACCTTACCTCCCCCAGTTAATGTTCTGTTGATGTTATCTGTGAACGTACGATAGACTACAGCTTGTTCTGGCATCACATCAGCACTGTTCCCGTAAGTGCTTTCAGTTATTAGCGTTTCAACTCTTGGATATATAGATAGACTACCATCAAGTAGTTGTGTTTTTGCGTATTTATAGTCACCAGAATATAAAATGTTATGGACTCCAGAAATGTTTAGGTGAACCGTAGCACTCCCCATGATATGCCCAGCATTATTTAGTGTGATGGTGATGTCGGGGGAGATGTCTGTTGGCTTCCCATAAGGGATGGTAATACAATGCTTGATTACTTCATGTACATCGCGGACTTCGAAGGGCAAATATGTTCCATTGCTTTTCGCAATTTTGACAGAGTCCATTTGAAGAAGCGTCATCAGAGGTAGCGTAGGTTCAGTGCAATATATAGGACCATTAAAGCCGTACTTGAACAAGGTGGGAAGAAAGCCCTGGTGGTCAATGTGCGCATGGCTAATAATTACAGCGTCCAACTCATCGAAATTAAAATTAAAACAGTCCAAACGGGGAAAAGCGCTCAGGGGCTCAGGTTCTGCAGGGTTAATTCCGCAGTCCAACATAACCTTGCTCTCACTGGTCATGACAATAAAGCAGGATCTTCCTACCTGCTTTACTCCCCCTAGACAAAATAAGATAACTTCTTCTCTGGTAAAATGCCTAAATTCAGAACCGCCGTCACCTTTTTCGACAACGCTCGATTTCTGATTTGAGTAATTTCCTTCAGATGAATAACTGTTTAAATTTGTTTGCCGAACTAAAAGTGGATGACGAAAGATTCTTTTTCCGAGTTCCTGAAGAAAATTATTTCTTTCTCTTGCAGAAGCTTTTAGCGTAGAGTGTATAGTGCTTATGCTAGTTGATGGAATGTGTGGAGAGAGTCTTGTGTGTGAAATCCAACCCGTGGACTGAGCAATTCGTATGACCATTTCTGCGTCTATGATTTCGGGTCTATTGACCTCTAAAACAACTTCGCCAGTGGCTTCATCGCAAAATACAGCCGAGACAACAATATCCTTGGGCAGCAATTTCGAGACTTCTACTCTGGTCTTGTCTTCTGGAAGACGAATCGAGGGATCGGTTCTCACTATAAACCTTTTCTTAAGAGATCTCGAAAGAGAGGAGAGATGATATGTCAGCTCTGTCAACGAAAACTTGGGATTTTTTGTATATATCGCAATATTGGGCCCCTCGAATTTTACGTTTGTAATCTGCGCTTCACTGGGAAGTGATTCTAGAATCGAACCTGAAATTATATTCTCTCTATCAACCGATTCCTTGTATTTTTCCTTTCGTACTCTCTTGTGGTTAGTTTCCATATTATCTTTGTCAGTTAATTTAATATTCATAATTTCACGTGCTAGCTTAAGTCCCAGTCATGATCATTACTAATTAGGGAACATGGGGTTCTGACAGACTCTATAATATAATTCTATGGAACTTTTTGCTAGTTGGAAATGGGTGCATTTATACAACAAATGCATACATTTCTACAGTGGCCAGTCAATTTGATACAACCGATTTCACCCCAATTTCACTTAAAAGCCTCAGACCCTCATCAGTAATCCTATACTGTCTTAAATCTTTAGTTACATACTTATTCATCCTTTCTAGATGATAGTAAATGGAACCCGTTGATAATCCTGTCGCATCTCTGATTTCCGAAAAGCCTGCCGAGCGATTTAATCCTGCTATGGCTTTCAAAATCTTTATCCGTGTTCTTCGGGCGCGCAGCTGGGTCTCTCCTGTCAATACTCCTGTCAACACGACTATTATCCAACAAAATTATTTATCTTTTTCTAGAGGTCCTCTAGCTGAAGTACAAAGGCTTCGCACCATTTGAAACCGATTTAGAGCTGCACATCTTTCTAAAGCAACTGTTAGAACCCGCCTTTGTTGGATCACAGGGACAAAAATTGGTAGGTTACAGCGGGGTTAGATAAATTTTCAATTATTCAGCCATGAAAGGCATGGTTTAGAGAAAAGGGATTAGGTCGACATGTTATAGAGCATTAGGATCCAGAACGTGGCTACCCATCAGCTGTTGCTAACAAACCGCTGAGAAAAATATTAATCAATGTGAGTAAAACTTATACAGATATTTGCAGGAATTTGAACGATGGCGGGGTCGTAGCGAAGCCAGGCATCGCAACGGGCTCCAGATCATAATGACAGGGCTGTGTAGTTGAAGATACCCGTGGATCAAGGGTTCAAATGGCAAATGAAGCTGCGCCAGAACATATCCCTTCGACCCCACCATTACCTCCAAAGATACCAAAAATTATGACTCATTGATTGCACGCTACTATCAGTAGTTTCAAGAGCCTCAAGGGTTCGCAAGGAAGATACTGGAATTCAGAAATGAATGCATTAGATTGACCTTTTGTACTTGTACCATTTTGCGAATCTCATCAGCCCAATTCCTGTAGCTATAACAAAAAGAGCACCTGCTACAAAAATAGGGTTAATGAAATAACTTAGGGGCATAGGTGCAGTAGATCGGTAGTCACACTTACCATCATTTGAACAGTTTTTAACGACTGGATAGGCGAGTAGTATTGAGATTAGCAGAATTAGTAGGACAGTTCCAGCTAAAGAAAAGATTGCACCTCCCCTAATTACTTTGTCAAGTCCCAACCTATGTCTTAACCTACAACTTGATTTTATTACTCTTTGCGGTGATATTACATTAGGGTGTGGGGATAAATGTATGGGAAAACCAGCTAGCTAGCCAGGTCACTTTAACTCATTTTTCAAAGGTTCGTTTTGAATCGTTTTGAATAGAGGGAAAGCAAACAAAGTGCTTCGATTCTTCGTATCAAATATTTGAGCGCGGACAGTTATCAATATCCGTTGGTGGATTTATAGGCTTATCAAAAAATGACCTTCTTTCCTGGATTCAAAATCATCTGAGGATCAAAAAGATTCTTTACTTGTTTAAACAAAGAATAAAGTCGACCACCATAGACCAGTTGAACATATTTTGACCTTGCCAAACCGTCACCATGTTCACCGGATATGGTTCCGCCATAACCAACAACTCTTTTGAACACCTTTTTTGCAAGAGCCTCCAAGAGGTTAATCTCTGATAGTTTCTCGGTATCGACCATCGGTCTAGTGTGTAAATTCCCGTTCCCTACGTGACCATACATTACATAGTCAAGTTTATTTTCTGAATAGAGCCTTTTCAAATAAAGGGAATATTCGAATAGTAGATCAGGTCTGACCACTGTGTCCTCTATCAGTCCGACAGGCCTCCTGCTACCGACAGTGAATTTCATAATCTTATTTAGAGCATTTTTTCTTGCTTCCCAGATATGCTCGATACTAATGGGATCGAACGCGGATTCCAATACTTGACCATCATCCTCAACTCTGACCTTGCACTCGTGGAGATTTGATTCGACATCGACCTTGTTATCGCCAGAAAATTCAATGAATAATAGACATCCAGACCCACTGAAGTGCATCCTTTCGCTAGATACAACAGAGCTATCGAGCATCTCTAGAGCCGTGGGAGAGAACCTCAATATAGTGGGAACGGACCGCATTGCAAGTTGCAAATCTTGGTATGCAACTACAAGTAAATTTTGGTTTAAGGGGATATCAAAAATCTTCAATCTCGTTGAGGTAACAATACCTAGTGTTCCTTCCGAAGCAACGAAAATCTTCTGGGGGTTAACACCATTATGGGATAAAACCTCATCTAAACGGTATCCACAAGAGTTCTTAGTGACCTTTGGATAATTCCTTCTAATTAGATCTACATTAGGTGATATTATTTCAAGCATTTTAGAAATTCTTTCATCTCTTTTCACTGCTGGTCCTACAGTTCCTCTAGTTCCATCGGAATAGGTTATTGAAATTTCTTGAACAAGATCGATAGTACTTCCATACCCAAGAGAATGAGGCCCGCTTGAATTATTTGCAACCATCCCCCCAATTGTGCAGAAATTGCCACTTGCAGGGTCAGCAGGAAAAAACTTCCGTTTCTTACTTAATTCGTGATCGAGTATGCCCTTTACTAATCCGGGTTGAACGATAGCATAATCGTCACCCATTTCGATTATTTTATTCATATTCGCAGAAAAATCAAGAATGACACCAGAAGACAACGATTGACCAAGGAGACCAGTACCGGCACCCCGAGCCGTAATTGATATATGGTTGTCGTTGCAGAATTTGCAGAAATTACTTACATCATCGGCGTCTAGAGGTTTGTATATGAGTTTAGGATTAAGAATAAAATGGCTTGCATCGACAGAGTAGATCTTTCTGCTCCAATCATCAGTGAGAACTTCTCCCTTTGAAATGCGTCGAAGTTCGTCCGCTATTTTCAAATCCGTAAGCTCCCTATTTCCAGGAAAGTTTCACTCATTAGCTACCATTATTCAGAATTTCTTTGATTCACCATCTTCCAACAAAATTCGTGTCTTCCAGTCATAGCCTTGATGAATAGAGGTCTTCTTTGACCCACTTAGATTCCACATACAAACCTCCATTTTTTCTTTGCAGCATACCTTATTCCTATCCTTTCCATTGAGGTGAGGTTTATTTTGGCATTACTCTTCCCAATTTCTATGTGAATTTCGCTTCGGGGATCTGTCACGTCCACTGAATTTAGAGATTGATTAATGTTCATAGCCTGACATATCTTTCCCGGACCAGAAGTCAGATCACATAAACTTTTAGTGAACCTTAATTTTCTCATTTCATCAATTCCTTCGCAAGGTTCAATAGCCCTAATTAGGACCGCACCAGCTTTCATCCTATCGGAATGAGCCGAAATATTCACGCAAAAATGGCTCCCATATATAAAATAGACATATGTCATGCCTACATGACCGAACATTGGTCGATTTCTAGCAGTTACTCCATAATATGCATGACTTGCACGATCGTTTGTATAGCCATATGCTTCTGTCTCGATAATGGTCCCAGTTAATCGTATTGGGTTTTGACTTGAAAGACCATGTGCTAAGCGAACAAAAGTCTTGCCAATAAGCGCCCTTGCCACAACCATAGTGGGACGAGAATAAAAAGATCGAGCTGGACATTTCAATTATGAATACTTGTCAGGAGGTCATATTAATACCTAAACTCATTATCGTGATTGACAATCCGGCGAAGTGAGTTTACCCCGCTAATTTGAGCAATATTCTGCGCCACTCTGTGAATTCGCTCTAGCCTAATGAGACCATATCTCGGTATTTTTCATATCTATTTTGTATATCTGTATTTGATAGGGTTAGAAGAGCCGAGACCCCAAAGTCTTGGATCGCGAAAGCCCCCATCACATTTCCGTATATTACCGCTTCCTTCATCACTCGGGGTGTCCTCTTTTTCTTCTGTGCTAAATGACCAACAAAGCCCCCAGCAAAGGAGTCACCTGCCCCAGTGGGATCTACCACAGCATCTAATGGATATGCTGGTGCCGGAAATATTATGTCCTCGAGGAAAAACACTGCGCCATTCTCTCCTGTCTTAATTACTGCAAATTCTGGACCCAGTGACATGATATATTTTGCACACTTGACTAAGTTGTATTCTCTACATAGCAATCTGGCCTCCTCCTGATTTATCACCACCCCATTTACCTGGCTCATCATCTTGGAGACTGCGTCGCGATTATGGTGTATCCAATATTCTATAGTATCACAAATAGCTAATTTAGGATTAGGAAAGTAGTCAAGGATTTCCATGTTTTGTATTGGATCATTGTTTGCTAAATAGAGATATTCAGAATCAGCATATTCTGATGGTATAACAGGCTTGAAATCGGCAATCACATTGAGCTCTGTCTTATTGGCCGTACGATGTGATAGATCGTAGTCAAATGAAGAATCAAAATGAAAACTTCTTCCTGTTGTGTTTTTGATAATACCTTTTGTATCTATTCGTTTATCAAGGATCTCTCTGTATCTTGTCGGAAAATCGGAGCCTATCACGCCAACGATTCCAGTCCGTGTAAAAAAACTAGATGAGAGGGCTGCAAATGTGGCCGCTCCCCCTAGGACATGTGATTGTGTTCTAAAAGGGGTACGGGTAGTATCCAAAGCGATAGTACCAAAGACAGTGAGCATAAGACAAATCATCCCACCTTGTAATTAAACAGTCTCCCATACTATTATAGCATATTAAATACGGTAGGGTATGATACGTATCATTTAAGATGAAAATGATAGTTGCTATAACCGGTAGCTCAGGCGTACTGTATGGAATTAGAATGCTTGAAATTCTGCAGAAATTAGGAATAAATACTCATTTAGTGCTGAGTGACTGGGGGGAGAAGAACGTTCGAATTGAGACGGGTAAGACGGTTGACTACGTTAGATCATTAAGTTCAATAACTTATGACAATTCCAATATGGCTGCTCCTATTTCCAGCGGTTCATTCCAAATCGATGGTATGGCAATCGTTCCTTGCAGCATGAAAACGGTTTCAAGCATCGCAAACGGTTATGACGACAATCTAATTTCAAGAGCGGCTGGGGTTTGCATTAAAGAATCTCGAAAACTCGTGCTCGTCCCAAGAGAGACACCTTTATCTGCAATCCATCTTCAAAATATGTTGAGATTGTGCAAGATAGGGGTTGTAATACTGCCTGCTATGCCGGGTTTTTACCATAAACCAAGAACCATAGAAGATTTGATGGATCATCTGGTTGGAAAGATTTTAGATCAGTTTGGAATTAAACATAACATCTTTAAGAGATGGGGCGAAACGGGTGGAAAGAACGCTAGGTCAGACGAACTAAAGACTGGAAGGTAAATACCCTTCAATTCTGTAATTTAACACCTTGTAGCGAGCGAGCGGCTGTGATTTCATAGCATATGTTATTTATGATCATAGCACATTAAGACACAGGCCTATGCAGAGAGTTAGAGAACGGAGAGGGAAGTACGCTTCGAGATTCACAAAGTATCAAGGTTCCAATATGATTAGTATTTGTGATCTTGAATTAGTCGGCAAAACTCTGACGGACGGTGAGCTTGTTGTTAGACTTTCCAAAGAATATTTCCAAGAACAGATTATTGAGGAAAGCCAAGCCCCCGAATTACTAAAATCCTGTTCTATAGCTAATCTGGTGGGGACAAGAATAGTAGATCTGGCCATAAGTTTGAGATTAGCAAATCAGAGTGGTGTCAAACACATTTCAGGAATCCCCTTTTTAATGATTTACAAGTTCCAGTTGTCTTAGGTGGATCCTATTATCAATAAAGGCATTGGAAATATTGTCCTAGTCTTAAGATCATAGTCTTAAGACATTTAAGTTTCTATCATAACTATATAACGATAATCTTATAAAAGCATCAGCTAACTGAGATATCATTTATACAAGAACAATTCATTTCTAGCTGGGTAGGCAAGGGACTTGAATTCATGATATTGGCATCTCTGGAATCATTTTGGTTATACACAGAGGGAAACTTAAATTCCGTAACTGGTAAGCGAGATATGGGGGTTCACATTGAGCTTTCAATATCTAATTAAGGTTCCTAACGATCGGATAGGAGTACTCATTGGAAAAAACGGTAAAGTCAAAAGTGAAATCGAAGAGAAGTGCAAGGTTCAACTAGAAATTAATAGCAGTAGCGGAGAAGTTGTTGTTTCGTCTTCAATTGAGCCACCATCTGAAATGCAACCATTTAGGGCAATAGAGATAATTTCCGCAATCTCAAAGGGATTCTCTCCACAACGAGCTAACCTGTTGCTAAGGGATGAGGAATTGATATTTCAGATAATCGATTTAAAGGAATACGCGGGAAAATCCTCCAATACTATGGATAGACTAAAAGGTCGCGTCATTGGCCAGGCAGGAAAATCGAGGAGAACATTAGAGGAGCTTAGTGGAGTATACATATCGGTTTCGGGCCACACCGTCGCCCTCATAGGTAGATTCGATGAGGTTAAACTAGCAAATGATGCTATCACAATGATTCTAAAGGGTAGTACACACAAAACAGTCTATCAGATGTTACAGCAGGCGAGGCGGAAAAATAAGCTAGATAAGCTCAGGTTATGGGAACAGGGTGATCCTGGCGTAGATTGATAAATTAATTAAGACGTGTGTCAGAACTAATACCACCTAAGAGCCCCATGACACTAAGTCCTTCAGACCTCAATGATATTGAAAAAAGGACAGCTAACTACAGCTCGAGGGCTCAATCAAATGGTCACAATAAGATTCTTGTCTTATGTGTAGACAGAGACGATGATATCGGATCCAAAGGGGGTGTGAAGACTCCTATTTTAGGAAAAGACCACTGTATCGAAGCGGGACTTAGATTGGCCATCGAAGACCCTGAGGACCCAGATGCTAATGCGATATTTGGGGCAGTTAAGGCCTATGAAAAGCTCCGATCAAAGGGCTATGATTCTGAAGTAGCTCTTGTTGCGGGAAAGAAAGATCGGGGAATAGAAGCAGACGAAAAGATCGGAAGCGAACTAAATCATGTGCTCAATAGATACCAAGCCGATGCCGCGGTTATTGTTTCTGATGGTGAGGATGATGAGGCTGTTGTGCCGGTGATACAGACAACGCTGCCAGTTATTTCGGTTCAACGAATAATTATTAAACACAGCAGGAGCGTAGAATATTCATACGCAGTACTTGGAAGATATATTAAGATGCTTGTATACGATCCGCGATATTCAAAATTTTTTCTAGGCCTTCCAGGTGCATTGCTAGTAGTCGGTGGACTCGCTACTGTTTTTGGCTTTACAAAAGAAGCTCTGGCTCTCGTTATGAGTATTTTAGGTGGAGCCTTCATCATACGAGCTTTTGATTTAGATAAGGCATTGGGTTCACTCGGAAGACCAACTCCTACAGAGTTCATAAGAATATTCTCGGTATTTGCCGGTGTGTTGATAATATTAGTTTCAATAGCCAATGGATTTTCGAGCATCCCTGGGGAAGCATTAGTTAACAAAGACATGAGCATTGCTGACGTAGTTACAAATCGTCTTATAGTAGGTAATTTTGTTCATGGTACTATTACTCTGATGTGGATCGGAATTGGAACAATACTAATGGGCTCCTTACTCAGTGACTGGTTCAAGGGAAGCATTAGAGTTATGTCTGATATCTTACGTTTAGTGGTATTGGCCCTACTTTATATCCCCATCTTACAATTTACCTCTGTCCTAACTGAAGGAACAAACCCGTTCACTCTAATATCATCACTTTTCATAGGCCTAGCTATTACACTGATAGTTGCAACTTTCTTATTCCAGTACTTCAGAAGTAAAAAAGGGGGCGAGGTTCTCAGACATTGAGGTGGATGGATCCAAATTCTGTAGGTGTAATAACATGGGCGCCAGAAAAATAAAATCGGTATTTCGTTCTTAATTTAGCATTTCATGTGGATACAAGACATTCCCAAGAAAGCCGTCGCCGATACTATTCTCAAACGTAGTGGACTTTATAATCTCTACGAAAAAAGACTCGAATCAAAAATCTTAGGGAGGACCTTACCTAATCATATTGCGATTATACTGGATGGAAATAGGAGATGGGCAAGAAATGGTCTAATCGGATTGAAGGATGGACATTTACAAGGAGCTGATAGGGCTGAAGAGTTGTTAAATTGGATCCATGATCTTGGCATAAGAATTACTACATTGTACGTATTGTCAACTGAAAACCTCGATCGATCAGACAATGAGTTAAAAAACATCTACAATTTGCTTCAGCTTAAACTACAAAGGCTATATGCAGATTCTAGAATTCATAAACGACAAATGAAGATTAAGGCAATAGGCAATGTAAGTCTACTCCCCGACTCCTTGCAGGACATTCTTATGAAGTTGGAAAAAGAAACTGCAAAATATAATTCAATGTTTTTGAATATAGCGGTCGCTTACGGGGGACAGAAGGAATTGGTTGATGCTATCAAACAAATAGCAATAGGCGTACAGACAGGCGGGATAAAGATTGAAGATATTGATGAAAGGGTAATCGAGTCCTTCTTGTATACTTCCCACCTCCCGCAGCCAGAACCGGATTTGATACTGAGGACCTCAGGGGAAAAAAGGCTTAGTGGGTTCCTCATATGGCAGAGCGCTTACAGCGAGTTAGTCTTCATGGATGTTTTCTGGCCAGAATTTCGAAAAATTGATTTGATGAGAGCAATTAGAACGTATCAATTGCGGCTAAGAAGATATGGCAAATGAATTGACGATGATAATCCTCACCCAATCTTCAAGATTTCATAACTTACCAAGTGGCTGCAAATAGTGAGGATCTCCAGATGACATGAATCAGATCAGTAGGAATAAGGCTTTATTTTAATAGCTAGAAAGAGATACTAAAGGCAAGGTATAAAAAATAATTACATGTTACTGGAAAGGTCAGCAGGAGCGGTAGTATTCTCGGATAAATCACCTGGGAATGTACTTTATTTGCTTTTGCGGTATAGTGCCGGCCATTGGGATTTCCCCAAGGGCAATATAGAAGATGGTGAGGATGAAGTTCAGGCCGCATGCCGCGAAATACAAGAAGAAACTGGCATTGAAAATGTGATGTTTTTGGAGGGATTCAACAAGAAAGTAGAATACAACTACAAGCGACACCGGCATCTCGTACACAAGGAAGTCATATTTTTCCTTGCGAAGACAGATTCGCAGAAGGTGATTCTATCAAATGAACATATCGCGTATTCATGGACCGACTTTGACAGTGCTCTTGCCAAATTAACTTATATGACCGCCAAAAATATCTTGGTCAAAGCACAAGATTATTTGAAGTCTAAATATGTCAAGTGATCTCAATACCGATTTCTAGTAAGCTTTGCATATTTTAAAAATAATGTACGTACTATAATGCTTGTTTCCTGTTACCCATACTTTTTATCAGGTTAAAATCAGATTTTGAAATTAGAATTATATGGAACAGCTAATTGTTGGAATTTTTTTGCAGCCCTTAGAGGATTAGCTGAAGCAATGATGGAACGACCGACTATAAAATAGTCGGTACCATTTTTAATTGCTTGATCCATTCTTCCTCCTTGAATCCCTATGCCGGGAGAAAAAATCGGGATCTTCCTGACGTGCGAAATCTCTTTTAGAATGTCTGATTGATTGGCACCGACAACTATTCCGTCTGCCTTTACATCAATTGCCAAAGAAAGAAACATCTTGTACAACTTAGCGATTCGACCTGTTCTATGATTGATAACCTCCGCGCCATAATACTCCCTGGTTCCAGGATGGCTCATATATGTCAAAGTTATTATCCCACAATCCCTTTCATGGGTTTGCTTTACTGCTGATTTCAGAGCGACCTTACCGATAAGCGGATTGACAATTACTGCGTCAAAACCCATCTCCAATAGATATTGGATAGCGATACGGTTAGTGTTACCTATGTCGTTTAATTTTATGTCTGCAATACATTCTAACCCGCGAGCGTGAGCCAATTCGTTAATCTCAGTTAAATCTGCTAAGGAAAGTGGTAGAATAAGATGAAAATTTAGCTTAACAGCACAGACATGTCGATATAAACCGTCAATGGATTTCAATGCAAATTTTTTTGGATCATGACTGGGAGTAGGATCAAGGGATAATACAATACGGCTGTTCTTTTGTCTAGATCTCTCAGCAATCCTTTTCTGGAAAGGTGCTAAATCTGAAACTCTAGTCATATGATACTATCAATGGATGAAAACGTGTTAGTCTTATTATCTTCAGATAAACGTATCCGTGTTCATCTATCCTGTTGGAGAAAGAGGGGTGTTCTGAACTTTGACTTGAGAATCTTAAATACCAGGATTTCGGTTCTTCACTCAGTACTACGTAGTAAAAGAAAGACAATGAGTCTGATTCTGTCAGATTTAACGCAGTTCCGATGACGAATGTTTGTTGTGTCGAATCAAGGCCTATATCTATACTTTCATCATCCTTGGAAAAGAGAAACAAAGGTAATGGAGGTTCATCAAACATCGTCTTGTATGCCGCAACTTTTGCCAAACTATAGATATCCCTAAGTTTTATGGCAGTATACCCTGACTTCTTGTTTCGTCGGGCATTTCTTAACATACTTGGGGGAAGTTTTTCAATGTTGATAATTGGGGAATATACAAAACTCGGATTACCTATCGAATCTACTATTGTTATTTCTTCTGAACTACCTATAATTCTGTATGCCAGATAGTGTCCTTGTCTTGTGATACTATTCTTCACATAATAGATGATTGGTCTTTCATTGATTATGTCAGCTTGAACGGCTAATACTTGATCTGAATTTAGAGATAAAGAGAACGTAGGCATGGGGGTACGCTCAAGAGCACAGACAAATCTCCCAAAATCATTGAGGCTGTTTACTTCGACATAGTAGGGAGACTTGACTTTCAATTCTCAATATCTTAAAACAATTGGTATTAAAGCTATGCGCTTCGGTAAAGCGTCTACTTTGTTGTTTGTTTGTTTCATTACCAGAACCCATAACAGGTCAGAGGAATTCCTCAATTAGTTAATAAACCAAGAGCCTCGTAATCTATTGTAATAACTCTATAATATTTCATAAGCCATTTTTTTCCAGGAGCTAATATCAATTCGGAAACAGGTAGGTATAGTAAAATGTTCTCTGACATACTTCTGATTGGTATAATGGTTGGCGCCTATGGTAGATGACGTAGAGATAACACGTCTAGTTGATACCGCGATTTACTATCTTGAAAAGTCCAGTGCGGGAAATGAATGGGGGGAAATTCAGGGGTTAAATTTGTGGCTTGCCTTGGTAAACGTCGAGCATGCAATTTTATGTCTTAGACTAACAGATAGAGCCCAAAGCCATTTGTCCGGTGGTCGTGGTCGTGCATTGTCTAATAAAAAAAGGAAAGAGATTCGTCCAAGAAAGAAAGACTCACCAGAAACCTATAAGATCGGAAGACCAATTCAGGAAATTACTTCAAGGCTTGCAAGCATCAAGACCACCTCCAAGGATTCAGATGAATTTCTTTCTGAATTGAGAGCCTGCAGGGACGGACTTATTGAAGCCATGAGGAGGCATTCCTCAATTTCCTGAATGTGTGTCGCCGTAAGCGATTCCAAAAATAATCCAGTCTTATTCTTGATACCTCAAGAATGTGTGGATTGCACTTTCTCTGGAATTCTTTGATTCTTAATCTCGAAAGATGTCAACCTTCAAGGATGATGATCTGTCTATTATGTCGCTCAGTTCTGCTCCTGTTCCTATTAGCGTCACCATGAGCCCAGTCTCTTGTTCAATATGTTCTATAAAGTTTCTGGCGTCCTGAGACAGTTTCGAATATTCTCTTATCCCCTTGCAGCTTGGAAAGACGACATCGAGCTTAGTTAGGGCCAGCTGAGTGGCGCTATTCAGCCGTATCGACTTAAGAGCAAGATCCATATCAAATGGAGCTGCTCTCCTCTGTCTACCTGTTACACTTCCGAATTCGCTCCACCCACGCCTACTAGCCTCAATGTTGTCGATCTCGTTTTTCAGAGGACCCTGTCCAACTCGTGTTACGTAAGACTTTAAGACAAGAAGGACTTCGTCGACTCGTTTTGGACCAATTCCGACGTCTGAACATACGGCTGAGGAAGTCACATCTTTAGATGTTACAAATGGGTACTCGCCGTGGTATAACGAAAGAAACGTTCCCTGGGTACCTTCAATAATTACCCTTTCCTTTTTATCCAGAGAATAATTGATAGCGTTGCTGACATCCTCTAAGTATTCAAGAAGTTCAGGAACTTCCTTTGCTATCTTAAGAATTCTAAGAGCTCTATCTGAATTAGCTGGCCCTGTCCCTGTTCCAGTGGTACCTAACTTCGTTTTGGGATATTCGGCATTATCTTTTTCAATATGATCGTTGGTAATAATTCCACATCCTGTGTCAACAAAAACCCGATCCTTTGCATCAAATTTTTTAACCTCGTCCATTAGGATTTGCGTATTAATCAACACTCCCGGACCCAGTAGGAGCCTAGTGGAATTGTTCATGGCTGCGCTGGGTAGCATACGCACTTTGTATGTTTTCCCATTTAGGACAAATGTGTGTCCTGCATTAGGCCCTACCCCACCGCGTGCAGCAATATTTGGGTTAAATTGTCTAGCAAGGTAAGCGATAATTTTTCCCTTTCCTTCGTCACCAAAAAACCCACCTACCACTACAACACACGGCATTGGTAAATGGTGAGATAGGTGGCTATTTAAGGCTAGTTAGAAATATTATTCTTATGAGTTAGACAAAACACAATCATTTGGGAAAAATTTCTCGCAGAGGAAAAAGCTGATCAATTGATCCGCGTCATGTTCATGCTTGCCGACAACAAGAGATATGTTTATACCTAGATACAAAAATAGCCCAATCATGAAATTAAATGGAATCTTTCTCTGATGATCATGCTAGCAAGAATATTATTCAGACACTTGTTGAATTGCCCGAGTTCTTAAGAAAGCCAATCTTAGAAAGCCGAGTTAAGGAATTTTTCTCGTTGGACATTCAGGACAAAAATGAAATAATATCAAACATTTTGAATACTCTACCTTCGTTCGAGAGTAGAAAGATATCCCCATTGGTAAAGACATGGCTCCTGGTACTATCAAATCTTGATTCAATTTTGATAGTGGAGATGCTGAGATTATATTGCAGTAAAATAAAAAATTCTCCCGATATCATTCAAAAAATGCCGATGATAGAAATTATCGAGATGTTTTCCGTACTTGAATCTACTCAAAAGAAAAAAATAGCGGATTGTTTAAAGGAAGCCATTCTGTCATTTCCTGATACAAGCAAGATAATAAATTTAATACCAGATTCAGGGTTAAAGGCGTTGCAAATGAAATAACTTGGCGGATCTTCTCACAATAAATTCTCTGACATATTTCCAATAACAGACATCCAAGTTGCCGTCACCTAACAAGGCAATTACCGCCAGAGCCAAACTAGGATTGTTATTCTTTCTTCAATATATTCAGCTAGTCATGTTCTGGCTATATGCCTATTGTGGTTAACGATACGCAGAACCTAAGTTTCTGAAGCATCAGGTCTTGGATCAGGATTTTTTTGAAATTCCCCTTCTGGCTTCTCCAAACCAAAGAATATTCTTTCGTATTTTCGAAGCAACTTTCTGTGTTCTGGAAGTGACATATCAAGTCTCATCTCATTCATCACCATGATAGCTTGGGTTGTCCACTCCTTCCAACATTCCTGACATGAAGGGTACTTACTGGCTGCAGGATCGTCGACAGTTTTTTCATCAAAGGTTTTGCCGCATTTTAGACAGGTTTTAGCCATCAGGCTCTGTAGTTAGCATTTGTCTATTTTATGCTTACCCTTCTGACATTCTTGATGTTGAAGCGAAGTATCATTAATTCCAAAAATTCCTAGCTCTCTCGGCGGTCGGGATGGCTTTTATCATAGCTTGTCTGATTTGTGTCGTGAAGGTTTTTCCCGTTCTTCGCGTTCTTCCTTTATTTTATTGTAAGAGTGGAATTTCTTTGCATGATCTCGCATCTGTTCCATTCCTTCAAATTTGATATCACATTGTTTGCAGTGATAGAAAATACCTTTACCGTGAACTATCTGAGTATGTTGCATCAATTCCTCAATCTTGTGAAATCTCCTGCCACACTTGTCACATCTCCTCCTGCGAATTAGAGAAGATAGAATATACAATATTGCAATTAATTAATCTGGTTTATATTATTGTTGTTAATGTCATCTAACTATTTATCTGCATTTTTATTTTTGCTCTTCAAGTTCTGTTCGTCCCAACATTGTCTACACAGTTGACCATCTATTCTCCATCGTTGTTTTGGATTGTAACGAATAAATCCCATTTTTCTGCCACATATTGCACAGAAGTTCAGTTTCCTATTAAATTCTGTTTCCGTCTTTTCATAGCATTGAGGGCATAGAATGATCCCCGCGTCCATGTTCCACTTCCACTCAGGCCTTTTCCTATCCTTGACTGAAACAATTACGGTTTCACATAATCGACATGTGCTCTCTTCTTTTTCTCTTTGAGCTAATTGTTGCTTCTTATCTTCCTCGGCTTTTAAAACGAACTCCTTTGTCCTTTCAATGTGACAATCACCACAAAGCAGCCCGGTCATTTTCCATTCAGCGGACGGTTTGTATTTGTGCCCGGTAAGCTCCTTGTGGCAATCGATACAAAGTACGGGCGCCGTATTCCTGGTTTTTTTCCCAAAACCGTGAAGCCTAAAACCCTGAAGGAATCGCAACTCTTCTTTTATCTATTCCAACTTCGGTATAAATAGTAACTTCAGGAGGTTCACCCACAAGAGACCAATTTTACAAGCCGTTTTGTGCTTATTGAATTAATAAAGAAATGCAATGCATTGCTTTCTGAATTATTTCTATAACTTCAAAATTAGTTTTCTAAAATATATAAATGTGAACTTAAGACCAACATTTTATATCAACAATTTTAGCGTTTAATGGACACTGTAATATTTAAAACTATTAATACCAGAACAATAATAACTCGGCTCAATGAACAAGAACGTTTTCGCAGGTGTTTTTGCGGGCGTCTTAGCAGTGGGTCTTCTCCTAGGGCCAAGCCTTTCATGGATGACTCCAACTGCAGATGCTCAAGCACCACAAGGAAAAGTGAAACCAGTACTCTTGGTTGCAAAAGAGGTAGTGGTTGATGTCGCTCCAGATAACGCACTTCATCCAGGTGGAATCAAATACAACGCCATGACATTCAATGGCACAATTCCAGCTCCGGTGATTGCGGTAGATCAGGGAGACACTCTAAGAATAACATTAAGAAACGACGGAAAGGCAATCCACAGTCTTGACTTTCATGCAGGATTAGGACCGTCAGAAGCTACGGGAAGCGGAGCTCTCAAACCAGGTGAATCCAAGACATGGGATCTGAAAGCTGACGAAGCAGGTGCATTCATGTATCACTGTGGAGCTGACGGACTCAACGGTGTATGGGAGCATATTGCTAATGGAATGTACGGTGCTGTTGTAGTACACCCAACAAACGAAAGACCAGCCAAAGAATTCTACATTACATTTAGCGAACTCTATAATACTGCAGATCAAGGTCCATTCAAGGGCGCTAATGCTACTGGCAGCTTCGACCTCGTTAAATTCATCACAGACCAGCCTGATCTTGTAATGACAAACGGAATGGCTCACAAATATGTTCCATCTATAGGTACAGTTTCAAAGCTACCACTTAATCCAGATGCACAGGTTTTCAAAGTGAAACCCGGTGAATTAACAAGATGGTATTTATTGAACCCCGGTCCAAATGACGGCGTTTCATTCCATTTCATAAATGGTCAGATAGACGTACATGACGGCTTCATTAAGGATAGATACGGAACACAATTGATGAACGACGAGACATGGTGGGTTCCTCCAGGATCTGCATCTGTATTTGAATCTGTATTCCCCGAAGAAGGTCTCTACGTAGGTGTAGACCATGCAATGAAGGATGTCGTAAAGGGTGGAGCATTCGCTGTACTAGCCGCGAATAACTCAACAGCCACAGACCATCCACCAGGCACTTGGGTAGCACCTAAAGGTAGCCCGATTGTATCAGGCAATGCTACCTCTGCACCAACTTCGGCAAACGCAACTGCGTAATGACAAGACCGACCAACAACTAACTAACCTTTCCTTTCCTTTTTTTTGTACAATTTCAATTCTATTCGCTCACTCATTTTTATAATCGAGTATAGTGTCAGGACGTGTTCTAGCGTACGGGTCAAGTTAGATTTGGTTTGAGATGTTGAGCTATTCCAAAAGTGTCAAATGAAAAAATCTGACAATTCGCGACAAAATCTGATTATTCGAATGTCACAAAATCCTTTAATAAGGAGGGACCTATAACTGGTCATATTAGTAAATGAAGAAAATTGAAGCCATAGTACCCCACGGAAGGGTGGATAGGACATTCGAAGGTCTGAAACAATTGGGCCTTGGAGGTCTTACGTATTATGAGTCTAAAGGTCGAGGACAGGCACCGAGACCAAAGGTGCATGGCGGAAGAGGAACTACAAGTTTTACTCCCGAATTCAACATTAATGCTTTGTTAGTTCTAGTGGTAGGTGACTCCATGGCAGACAAGGTGGTTGAGAATATAGTAAGCAACACTAGCACCGGACTTGCAGGCGAAGGAAAGATATTTGTTTCAAAGATTGATGACGCGGTAGATATTGGATCTAAAACGAGAGGAGAAGCTGCAATCTAGTACAGCTAAGCTCGCATCACATATTTCATATCACATAATATTTTTTCATGTTTGATGAGGAGCGGCTGTCGGTTGGGCCTGCATCTACAATTACAAAGATTTTGATTTTGTTCTGAACGAAAAGTCTTTTCATCTATAGCTAGCCATATTGTCTTTGATTTTGGGAGATAACTGTAACATATCTCTTGACAATTTCTATGAAATGATTGTCACAAGATCTAGATAGAGGAAACAGCATCAATTAGCCCATGATCGTAATCTCGATACTGAGGAAAGAGTTATAATCTAAGTTCCTCTATAGGTAGGCATGAGTTTTGATAACGATAGAGAAGAAAAAAGAACCTTACCTATCTGCTTTTCCTTAGAGCAGATAGCTTTCCTAGAGGAATTTGCCAAGAAAAAGGGAATGACAAGCTTTAGCCAGGCTGTAGAATACTTAGCCAAACAAAACACTCGTCAGTAACGATTTCCTTTTTAGGTGACCTGAAAGTAAGTATAGAACTTTTCATTTTAGCACGTCATTAGATAAGTCATCAATTCATGATCATAGAACGTTTATTTCGCCACCAAAGCCTAGTTTGAATCGCGGCAAGTATCTCTGCTTGCTAGAGGGGCAGACAACCAATATTTACAAAGTGTCGTTTTAGAGAATATGAGCTGTTTAACGAACAGTTCAAGAGCCCTTGACCCGCACGATCTTTACTCTGTCCAAGACCTGCCAGTATTCTACTTCTCCTCCCTGTCTTACCTTGTTTCTTATTTCTTCTTCTATAGCTGACGTATCAAATACTTCGAATGTTTCCAGATCCATTATTTGTAGGGTATTACCTGAAATAGATATGACTTGCCCGCTTCTTTTGTTTATTAATGGAACTTCGACATTGGCAGAGACGGGTGATACGAGACTATGTTTTGAGCCGTCAAATACACCTATGGCAGCGACTCTGGCCTTGGCAGAGCCGTGTTTACCTGGCTTACTGTGATCATAGGATACAATTCTGCAAGGCTCACTGTCAATGATTATGTACGACCCTACTTTTAGACTGCCGAGGTCCATTGGTTTGCTCAATGTAATATATCAGAGATTAGGAAATATTGTGCCTATTTAACGGTTCTGTTTCCTGCAAACTTTTGGATCTATTGGTCTGGCATTGTTAATTTAGCTTTTCTAGAACAGATAGACTCACAAGATTATTAAGAGAAATTCCTTTTCTAGCTACATCTCTTCGAGTCTTGTCGCAATATTTTAGATCGCTTTGATGTGTCTTGTCCCCTTCCAACTCTAGAACCACAATATTCTCTGTATATGGAAACGCAAATTTCAAAGGTCCTGTTGACAAAAATTTCATGTCACCCAGGCTGGCCTTCTTTACTCGGTCTCTTTTGGCAAGAACATTTGCAAAGTCGCTAATTTCAGACTCGGTATGCCTGTATCGGGTATAATACAAAGAAATGTAATTTAACCTATCTGTGGCCCTCTCGAAAAGAGAATCCCTCAAATTAAATATAAAAATCGATTTGTCTGAGCTGATTTTGCCTATTTCCTGTGTGATATCGCTAGGATCACCAAACGATGCAACGATATAGTGGTAGGCTTTGTTAGGAAAATAAGCCATGCAATCTGAAGAAAAGGTAGCAGTAACAAAATAAATGTCTGAAATATTAAAATACTGTTTCCAATTATCCAGGGAAAGGTTTGATGTTGTAGGCGCTTCATGAGGTATGCAAACGTATCCGTGGACATATGAGGCAGTACAGGCCAAACTCAGTTAGAGTGTATTGACTAAGTATTTATACTAATATGTAATAAAGTTGATACAAGCTACAAAATTATTCTAGTATTACTTTCTTTCATATCAAGTTGTCCCCTTAAAGGGGAACATTTTACTAAATTACGCCGGTCTTTTGGTGCTTTTAGCGACATGCCATTTCACAGAATCAACACCAGTTAGCTTCTTCTTGTAAAAAGGCAAAAGTGAATAACAATAAATCAGACTAGCAGCTCCTCTTGGGTTCTGCATAAAACCCTTTAGGGCCGCCATTAATCCAATTCGTAGCGGCAATCGAGTACAAAGTTCTGTCTCCATATTCTGGATCTGGTTATGCCCTACTGCGGCCCTTAGCACTTGAGAACTGAAATCCGCCATATTATCCGGTGGGCTGAAATATACCCGTGCTTGGTCATTATACATTACGTCGAAACCGAGTTCAAGAACCTTGCACTGAAGATATAGATCTAGAGCGATCACATCCTCTGGTATCGAGATCTCCTTTGCTACGCGGGATGAAACAGATAATGCCCTGCCCATAACAGTATATTGGCTCAATCTATTCTTTCTTACCCACCTAAGCCATTCGGCAATAAATCCAGACGCTCTAGATACAGTTGACTTCTCTTGCACTAATGGTATTATGTTTGACGCACATAATCCTAAATTGTCACGTATCGAATTAACTAGATACGCAGTGGTGTTGCTATCGATCTTTATGTCGGCATCGTACAAAACAATTATGTCTCCTTTTGCCTCATTGAAAATTTCATTCCAGGCGGCTGAAACTCCCCTTCGGTTATCATGATGTAACAATTTGATATTGACCGAAGAACATTCCGCTGCGATTCCTTTTACTATACTATGAGTGCGGTCGGAGGAGTCATCTGATATAACAATCTCTGTGATTGCAAAATCATGCGTTGTGTCGATTCTATTATTCCTAGTTGTATTAATATCATTTGTATCCGCACTCTCAGGGTGGTCATGGTCTTGGCTTTCAGACCAGTTTTCTGATTCGTTTAATTCAATTATGGATTTAATGAGATTTGAAATATTCTCCTCCTCATTATAGGATGGGATTCCAATGGTTACACTTTTGTAGTATATTGGCTTCGCAACTCCTTGACTCGTCTTCACAGCTTAAGCCGGATGATCTATATAATACCTGTCACTTTCATTCACTGCTATCAAATTCAATAGGTATTCATAACCTTCAATCATACCAAAACTGCAGGATTGCAAAAAGCTCAGATAACGGGGTCGATGATAGAATACTATGCTCATTTATTCAGAAGGGTGGGATTAAGTAAAGACCAACTCATCTATCCGCTTATTGTCTCTGGATTGAATAGTAATACCAACTTTTCTGAGGGAAACAACCTGTTTGGGATGGTCAAAATTGCGGAGAAAGATGCGGTTCAGCATGTTCAAAAAATTATTGATCAAGGGATATCATCGGTAATTATTTTCGGAGATCCAGGTATTAGGGATTTTGGCGCGTCCTATGCATTTCGTAGCGATGGTATAGTACAAAATAGCATAAGAAAAATCAAAAAGGAATTCGGAAGATCGGTTTCTGTCATAACCGATGTCTGTATATGCCAATACAATACAACTGGCCATTGCGGATTACAAATTAAAAAACGAGATGGGACTACAGATGCTATTGATAACGATATTGATAACGATAGTACACTAGATTTACTTTCTAAGATAGCGATCAGTCACGTTGAATCTGGAGCAGATATTGTAGCACCTTCTTCAATGATGGACGGCCAAGTGACTAAGATTAGATCCTCCCTTAGAGATAAGGGTTTCAAGAACGTTAAAATTATGGCATTTTCTGCAAAGCATGCTTCAACACTCTATTCTCCTTTCAGAATTACAGCGTACTCTAAAAATTTCAATGACTCTAAGAACATGGACAAATCAACTTATCAATTAGGATACAGTAATCCTAGACAGGCGATTCGAGAGGTTCAGGCTGATATTCATGAAGGAGCAGATATGATAACGGTAAAGCCTAGTCTTGCATATTTAGACATAGTGTCGAAGATAAGGGACAGCTTCGATGTGCCAGTGATAGTCCATAATGTCTCCGGAGAATGCGCCATGATAAAGGCAGCCGCTAGAAATGGCTGGATAGACGAAGAGGAGTGGAAGGTCACCATTATAGCGGCAATAAAGAGAGCAGGAGCCCACGGCATAATTTCCTATTTCGCGACTGACATGCCAAAATATCTAGACGATAAGGCGGAGTGATGTAACTGAGGCATTAGCCCACTTTGTCATATTTAGATGATATGTCTGGTTAAGAATAAATTTAGGGCCCAGAGGCTCGGGCGAAGCAGACTATTCAGAACCTGAAACATCTGACTTCTAATCATTATTAGTGAATTTACTCGTAAGCAAGACCGCGTTTCTTTGAAGTTGACAAGCAGATGATTTTCCTTCACTTGTTTCTCTTATTCTAGACGACGCGAATTATCAGCGCATAGTGCTAACCGAATCCGTTCCTGGAAATATGGTAACAAGCAACGGGAGTAGCTGTGGTTAAGCACTGAAAACAGGACACTTCTATAGGTAGGTGGAATAAGCGCAAGTTTGCAAATAATATCAATTAGCCCTCTGTGTAAGAAACTACTGTGATAGAACATGTTATAGCGATCCATTGGGTGGACTGCAATCAGGACTATCAAAATTGGCCTGTTGCTTCAACTTGTTCTCATTCGTTGAACATCCTGACCTCCGTGTCTTTTTTTTCTCTCCACCTGTATTTCTGAAGTGTCGTAGCAATAAATTCAACATCTTCTGTATTTTTGGCAAGCTTGCCTATTGCCAACACGTCACGAAGATCCCTTGTCTGCATGGTCGACCATACGACTCGGGCAACCTTTGTTGAAACAATTTCATCTAAATCGTGTCTCTTGTGTAATAGTTTTCGTGTGACCTCCAGGAAGCTCTCCCATGTGTATTCGGGTAGCTCTAATGTTAAAAATCTGCTTTTAAGTGGCCCGACAAGGCAGCCAACATCATTAGCTGTAGCAAAGACTTTTACACCCTTCAATCCAATGCTTCTTGTCTTTCCAGCTTTAGTACAAGACAATATGCCGCTTTCCAGTAAGCTAAGTAATGAATACTGGTCATTTTTCTTTAGTTTATCAATTTCGTCGATACATATAACCTGGGTGTCTGGATGTTCAAATAGGTAATCGACTAATCCAGGTCCTGAACTGTTTGTTGCATCTATGAAACACACGTTTAACGCTTCTTTTTGTATTGACAATAAAAATATAGTCTTTGAAGATGCTGGTGGTCCCGATAGGAGTACGTTACAGCTATCTTTTACAGTAAGACATTTCGAGAGCAGTTCTTTTAAATCGTCGTATCCAATTATGTCTTCAAACAATAAGTATTTTTGATGACCGATATACGGCGGCTTTAGGTTTGATTTTGCTCTCGATTCTGAGGAAATCTGTTCCAAGCTGAAACTGAATTTATCGAAGTCGACTAGATCTTCCTTATCTCCATATGTGAATTCTTTTCTTGATCTCAGCTCATCCATACCGTGTTCTGGGATACCGCCATCTAGATTGAGGGCGAATTTCAGATTATCAAGTCCTCTTTCTAAAATTGATTTAAACATCTATCACACCCTCTAATACAGGATAATATCGTAGTGGCTGAATGCAACAAAGAAAGCACTGCTCCAGTATTCACGACCTCCTTTCATCCAGGCTTCCGAACAGCAAATTCTATGTGGTTTATACACATATGTATGTAAAGCACAATATCTATAAAAGTATTGTGGTTATGTGTATTCTTGTTCATCCTTATTAAGTGGGATAACGTATTATGTGTATGGGAAGAATAGACATAATCCTTCCTGATAGTAAGGAGAGAGAATTGCGCATGGAAGTAGGCAGACGCGTGGGCGTAAGGCGCGGCGCTTTGACTAATGCAATCATAGAAGCGATTGATATGTGGTTAAAGGAAGGAAAGGAGAAGAGAAAATGAATGGGAAGAAATGGATATCCAACTCTAAAACTTAGTCCTTTTAAATTTTCTGCATTACTACACATTCCGTTGCACGTGCATGAGGTAGGTAGTTTTTATAATTGTACTTTTGCGTTTTAAGTCGGGTAAACTTCTGAGCCAAATCCACGTCAAATCCACGTCAAATCCACGTCAAATCCACGTCAAATCCACGTCAAATCCACGTCAAATCCACGTCAAATCCACGTCAAATCCACGTTAAATTGAAATCGAGCATCATATTGCGATTGAAGGAAATTAGGAGACCAATATTGAAATGGTTATAAATCTACTTTCACAGAATCTGTATGGGTCACGAGATTCCAAGGCCTATAAAACGAGCCGTTATCCGAAAATGGCTCGAAGGCGAGTTTAGAGATACAATAGCCAAAGAACTGCAAATAAGCCAGGGTGCAGTAAGCGGTATTGTTAATGATTTTAAGAAAGATGACAAACAATTTGATTTGCTAAGAGAAGTTGCCGTAAAAATAAAAAAACTGGGAATGGACCCTCCATCGTTTGCTCCTTTAGTTAGACTTTATGAAATTCTTATAGGAAACGGCGCGCTTAATGGACCTACTGGACGGGAATCCCTTGAAATAGTACAGAACCGGATGGAGTCTCTAATTGTATCTATGGAAGTTCTATGTTATAAGAAAAATATAGGCATCGAGGAGTTAGCCAGTCTTGTGGCCAACATGTACAGTGCATCGGAGACATTCTCTATCCCCCTTGATAGATTCCCGGCCCATATAGCCGAATTAGAAGACAGAATCAGTGTTCTAACAAGAGAAATGGAAAGGTTAGAAGCAAAAAAGATAGATATGTTTGTAGATTATAACATTACCTCAGATTCACTCCGGGCATACGAAGCCGACCGGCCGTTAATTGAAAAGATTAAGAGGCTTAAAGAAGAGTTAGCTTGTGCGGAAGAGGCCCTAACAACCGAGAGATGTTTGAACCAAATAGGGGAAGAACTAGAGTGGTCAGTGGACGAATGCGAGCTCATTGGGATCAACGCGAAACTCTGTAACAGGTCCTATTACAAAATTAATGGAACAGAAATTATGACTATTAAACTATTAAGAGAATTGGTAACTGAAGTTTTTCACCGTCCAAGCCAATATCCTGAATCGATAAGGGAGATGATGCGTGAGTACAGATCACAACACAAAGATAGGGAACCACAGCACACACGACGTTTGAATTAACATTATACTATGAACCGAAAGAGATACAAGAAAATTTAACCATGTTTAAGCCAAGCATTCTTATGCAACTAGTTAAAACTTCTGTGAATACTTCTATTACGTGGAGCCTAAGTTCCGCAATCAGTTACGGGACGATAAGTAGAAGTCGACTCTCCACCTGCGCTTCCCCTTACACCGAACCTTATAAGGACCTGACGAAGATCATTATTGGCATCACCTTCAAGTAAAGAGGGAAAAATTGCACGGGATGAGGAGGAACACAAAGACAAAGATAGCGATGGGTGAAACAAAAACGGACAACTCGTTGTCGTCATAATATTATCGTCGCCATAATATTGTCATTATCATTGTCAATGAAATACCACTCGGTTCAAGATACATGTACTAATCCGATGAATATTGTCACCCTTAGGTATTCACGGAAGGTTCTGAGTCTACATCAAAATGGGAATATCCTATCTATAATCAACAAGATATTGACGAACCCTTTAATTACAAGATTCGGACGAATCTCTTCCTATTCCAGATAATTTAGTTCCACGCAATGGGACCGGGTTTACCATCTAATTAATTGAATCTATGCCACTTTGAATCTTTCCTGCCAATCCCCTTCCTCGTTCAAGGTTATTGGCCTATGTGCTTGCTCCAATGCCGGACTCAAAATTGTTTGCTTCTACCGTTGGGTAAACTCGATCATAATTCGTATTACTTTCTAATTTCGGAGTACATGAAGACGCAACCCTTTATGCATAGCGTCCTACCGGAGCAAAAGTAAATGAATGTCCTTAATTTCAGTCCCCCACAGTGCAGCATGAACTTTGAGAGTTAGTGATCGTCAATTAGTAATATGCTTACTTTTTGCAAACCCACTCAATCGAAGTATGCGATACAGCTTATTGAACTGTTTATAATAGAGTTTGATACTACTCTGTTCAGAAGTCCGGGCTCAAGCAAATATATCCCGTAGTCTGCTCCGCTAATCTCGTTATGATGTACGGTATTGTTTCCCGATCTATCACTTATTTCTATCCCTGCTTCACCTCCATAAATGTTATTTCCATATACTTCGTTATTATCTGATAATGTGTGGATAGCTATCTGAACAGTATTTCCACCTACTGTATTGTTTCTGATAACAGATTTTGTAATGTTTTTGTCTAGCATTATTCCTCTGTCATGATTATTAAAAACCATATTGTTTTCGACTAATATATTGTAGCAGTACCTGGAACAAATAATACCATGCTTTCCATTGTCAAATACGGTGTTATTTCTTATAACTAAGTGGTGAGTTCCGCTATGTGGGTCAATACCATATAAAGAATTATTGTAAAATTGATTACCTTCAATCGTTATATTATATACTCCAAATTCATAATTTGCAGAGTAAAAGCCATACCACAAATTGTGTATTTTATTATTTCTTATAACGCTATCAGCACCAGCATAGTAGGATAAGCCGAAACTTCTTGAAGCGTTATATCCTAGATAGGCTATCTCAGAATTCGTGATATCGGTTTCGGCAGAGGAATCTGTTCCCTCCACAACTCTAATGTAACTTCGAGGCATCTTACCATTTTCATTAGTTTTTGAAAAGGTATTGTTTTTTGTGTCCCACCCAGTTATTTTCACAGAATCTACGTACATTTTTCCGCGTACTTCTATAAAGTGAGCATCCCCACCTGTTGAATTGATTTTTAACCAAGAAGAGTCTGACGAGTTGATATAGAACGTGGATCCATCATTCACTCGAATGTTTGCATTTAAGATCCAGACCCCGGGCCTCTCTTCAACCAAAATATCGGGCTTGTCTAGATTAGTGTCTACTTCTGTAAGATTTGTAGATTTACAACTTATTTTAATAATTCTCTCCGGTAGGATATAATCGACACAATCTTCAACCTCTCTACTGTTATCAACATCTATTGCCATTTTATTAATGTCGAAAAAAGAGGAAAACAGGCTGATCACGATAGCTGTTACCAGCAATAAGATACGAAGTAGTACCATCATCGAATTAGCATTACCGGCGGCTGTATAACGTTGACTAACACTAAAGTTTTTTCTCGTGTAGGTACGGGGCGTAAAACTATTGCTAATGGTATCGAATCAAATTCAAAATTTCGATTACATCATTATATCCACGAGATGTCACTTACAAGTATAGCATAGGTCAAACCTTCCAAGACGCAGGACTTTAGGTGATTACCCATTAACATTAGCATGTTTTCCAAGTTTAGAACTTCCACGCCTCTTGTGCCTTAACAAGAATATTCCGAGGACAAAGCCCCCAATCAAACTAGATAATAGAATCAGGTTGGCATTAGAAGCCATTGCCTTTTTCCAAGGGACTAGGATGCCATCTTGCTTCGCCTTGTCAGAGATATCTCCGGGTATTTTTAGGTTAACCGTATGCAAA
>Ga0209382_10000056_pt1 | contig 150140 bp, 147 predicted proteins | sample SoiMetdeltSBSDD5_FD_187599 | JGI IMG/M metagenome (GOLD analysis project Ga0209382, IMG submission 187599) | Bulk soil microbial communities from a Populus tree surrounding site in Tennessee, USA - Soil MetaG P. deltoides SBSDD5 (SPAdes) (version 2) | ecosystem: Environmental > Terrestrial >... | reverse complement strand
TGCGTCGACGAGGGCCCAGATGATGAAGACAGTGATGAGGATTCCAACGATGTAATACGCGGCTTCCACAACGCCTCGTTTCTGAAAAGGGTGCGGGAAGCATACGATGCGAGTTCGTCGCACCGGGGGAGGGTGGGGCAAGCTGCCGGGATGAGCGATCTCTTCTCCATCGCCGGCAGGACCGCCGTCGTCACCGGGGGATCCCGGGGTATCGGGCTGATGATCGCCCGGGGCTTCGTCGAGGCGGGGGCCAGGGTCTACGTCTCGTCCCGCAAGGCCGACGTCTGCGAGCGGGTGGCGGCCGAGCTGTCCGAGGTGGGGGTGTGCGTGGCGCTGCCGGCCGACCTGTCGACCGAGGCCGAGTGCCGCCGCCTGGCCGACGCGGTGGCCGAGCGGGAGCCGAGCCTCGACATCCTGGTGAACAACGCCGGCGCCACCTGGGGCGCGCCGCTCGAGCAGTTCGACGAGGCCGCCTGGGAGCGGGTGCTGGCCCTGAACGTGAAGGGCGTGTTCCACCTCACCAAGTTCCTGGTGCCGCTGCTGGAGAAGGCCGGTACGGCCGACGAGCCCGCCCGGGTGATCAACGTCGGCTCGATCGACGGCCTCCACGTGCCGGTGCTGGAGACGTACTCGTACTCGGCGTCCAAGGCCGCGGTGCACCAGCTCACCCGGCACCTGGCCAAGCGGCTGGCCCCGTCGATCACAGTCAACGCCATCGCCCCCGGGCCCTTCGAGTCGAAGATGATGGCGGCCACGCTCGACGCCTTCGGCGACCAGATCGCGGCCTCGGCCCCGCTGAAGCGCATCGGGCGGCCGGACGACATGGCCGGCACCGCGATCTTCCTGGCCTCCCGGGCCGGGGCCTTCCTGACCGGCGCCGTCATCCCCGTGGACGGCGGAATCGCCACCGTCGCCTGAGCGCACTCAGCACGAGCGGACGTCGGCGACGGAGGCCTCCGGTACCGGCGCCAGCGCCGCGGCCGGGACGATCCGGGCGGCCGCGAGCGCGAGGGTGGCGGCCACTCCCGCCACGGCCAGGAACGCCCAGCGCAGGCCGGCCGTCTCGGCCAGCCCGCCCATGGCCAGCGGCTCGGCCAGGAACCCGAGACGGGCCGCCAGCGACACCGTGGCCGCGCCGGCCCCGGGGGCGACGCCCGGCAACCGGGCCGCAGCCGAGAACGCCAGCGGGAAGAACCCGCTCGCCCCGGCTCCCGCCACCACGAGCCCGGCGGTGAAGGCCACCGGGTGGTCGACCACCACCCCCAGGCCCAGGCCGGCGGCGACGAGGGCCATCCCGCCCCGCAGGACCGCCCGACCTCCGAACCGCTCGGTGAGGTGGTCGCCGGCCGCCCGCCCCGCCAGCATTCCCGCCATGAAGGCGGCGACCCCGAGCGCGGCCACCCCGGGGCCGGCGCCCATCCGCTCCAGGCGCAGCGCCGACCAGTCGGTGGGCGCCCCCTCGACGACCGCGCCGCCGACGGTCGCCGCGGCCAGCACGACCAGCGGCCCCGCCCAGGTGAGCATCGGAGCCGGTCCGCCGTCGGGGGTGGCCGCCGCCGTCGCCTGCACCCCTGGCACAAGGCCGCCGCGGGTGATCCACACCGCGACGGCGATCACCGCGCCGGTCAGCGCCAGTTGGGCCGTCAGCGGGACCCCCACGCCCGCGGCCAGCGCGGCGGCGCCGGCGCCAGCCAGCGCGCCCACGCTCCACAGGCCGTGGAGGCGGTGCATCACCGAGCGACCCGAGAGCGCCTCGTAGGCACCGGCGTTGGCGTTCATGGCGATGTCCATGGCGGCGTCCGCCGCGCCGATCAGCGCCAGTGCGGCGGCCAGCAGCAACGGGCTCGGCGCCGCGCCGGCAAGCCACAGGCTGGCGCCCAGGGCGAGCGCAGCCACCACCACGACCGTGCGGCTGCCGACCCGGCCCACGAGCCGGCCGGCGACCGGGCTCGCCAGCATCGCACCGCCGGCCAGGCCCACCAGCACGAGCCCGAGGCCCGCGTCCGACAGGCCGAGCGACGCCTGGCGCTCGGGCAGGCGGGGCAGGAAGCTGGGCCCGCCCAGGCCGTTGGCCACGAAGGCGACGGCGACGGCCCGGACCGTCGGGCCGGTTCGCTCGCGTCGCTCGCTCACTCCTCGACGATCGCCAGCGCCCGCACCGGGAACGAGCCCATGCCCCGCACCGCCGGCGGCACGGCGTAGAACCGGAACGGCCGGTCGCCGATCCGGTCCAGGCCACGCAGGTGCTCGACGATCGGAATGCCCGCGCCCAGCAGGGAGGTGTGGATCGGCCGCTCGCCGGTGCGGGTGCCGTCGATGTTGACCGAGTCGATGCCCACGACCGCCGCGCCCGCAGCCACCAGCGCCTCCGCCGCGTCGACGCCGAGGTAGGGGTGGCGCTCCGCGTCGCCGTACGCATCGGTGCCCCAGTGCCGGTCCCAGCCGGTCCGCACCAGCACCGCCCGCCCGGCCAGGTCGAGCCCGCCCAGCGCGCCCGCCCCGACCTCCTGGGCGCCGGCGGCGTCCACCACCACGCCGGGCACGCCCGCCACCCGGGCCGGGTCGAGGCCGGCCAGGTCGTGGCCGTCGGGGAACCGATGGAACGGCGTGTCGAGGTACGTCCCGGTATTGGCCACCATGTCGATGCGCCCGATCTGGAACTCGTAGCCGGGCGCGTAGCGCCGGCGGGACGCCTCCCGTGACACGTGGTCCGAGATCGCCGGCCCGGGCAGGCCGGGGTACGTGATCGTGCCGTCGGCGATGTCGTGGCTGAGGTCGAGGACGGGCATGACCGGCGGTCTAGCCCATCGCGGCCCGCGTCACCGAGGGACTTGCGACCAGGGCAGGTCCTTGTCCACCCGGGGCTCGCCCGGCAGGCCGAGCACACGCTCGCCCAGGATGTTGCGCTGGATCTCGGAGGTGCCGCCCTCGATCGAGTTGGCCCGGGCCCGCAGGAACATCTTGCGGGACGACCCGGGCGGCCCCGTCAGGCCCAGGTTCTCGGCCCGCCGCAACTCGTAGTCGAAGCCGACCAGGGCGTCGGCCCCGAGCAGGTCGACGCACAGCTCGTAGATCGCCATGTTGACCTCGGCGAACTTGAGCTTGGCGATGGAGCCTTCGGGCCCGGGGTTGCCGGCCCGGCGGTTCTGGCCGGCCCGGATGTTGGTCAGCCGGAGCGTCTCGGCCTCGATCCACAGCCGCATCAGCCGGTCGCGGGTCGCCGGCCGCCTGTCGGCCACCTCCTCCTGCCAGATGCGCACGGCCTCGGCGATGGCGCCGGATCCACGGGGCGGGGCGCCTCCCCCGCCGCCGATGCTGGTCCGCTCGTTCATGAGCGTGGTCATCGACACCCGCCAGCCCTCGCCGGCGTCGCCGATGCGGTCGGCGTCCGGGACCCGCACATCGCTCAGGTACACCTCGTTGAACTCGGCCTCGCCGGTGATCTGCCGCAGGGGCCGGACCTCGACGCCGGGGGCATGCATGTCGAGGGCGAAGTAGGTGAGGCCCTTGTGCTTGGGCGCCTCGGGGTCGGTGCGGGCCACGAGCATGCCGCGGTCGGCGATGTGGGCCAGCGTGTTCCACACCTTCTGGCCGTTGATGACCCACTCGTCGCCGTCGCGCACCGCCCTGGTCGCCAACCCGGCCAGGTCGGACCCGGCGCCGGGCTCGCTGAACAGCTGGCACCAGGCGTCCTCGCCGGTGAACGTGCGCCGCAGCAGCCGCTCGCGAATCTCTTCGGAGCCGTTGGTGACGATCGTGGGACCGGCCATTGCCAGGCCGAAGAAGTGGCGGACCCCGGGCAGCGGGGCGCCGGCGCCGTAGAGGCGGGCGTCGACCTGGCGCTGGAGGTTCGGCTTGACGCCCAGGCCGCCGTAGCCCTCGGGGAAGTGCACCCACGCGAGGCCGAGGTCGTACTGGCGGCTGCGGAACTCGACGGGGTCGGTGGCGCGGGGGTCGAGCTCGGCCAGCAGCTTGTCGACGCGCTCGCCGACGAGGGATTCCGGATCGGTCATGGCAGCACCGTAGTTGAATCTCGGTTCATGTCGGGGAGACGGACATCACCTCCCGCCGCGACCGTATCCAGTGTGATGGCCTCCGCGGCGCTCATCGTGGCGTCCGAGATCGACTGCCACACGGGCAGCAGGATGTCGTGCCTGACGCTGGCCTCGACCCCGTTGACCCCGTCGAGCGTGCGGATCACGTCGGCCACGGTGATGTCGCGGGCGGGGCGGGCGAGCCAGTAGCCGCCCTGCCCGCCCCGCTTGGAGGCCACGATCCCGGCCCGCCGCAGCTCGGCCAGGATGTTCTCGAGGAAACCCTTCGACACCCCGTGCCGCCCGGCCAGCACCTCGCCCTTCACCGGCCGGCCCGTCGACGCCAGGTCGACGAGGGCGCCCAGCCCGTAGGAGAGCCGGGCCGTGACCCTCACCGGACGGGCCCCGACAGGCCCCAGCGCCGGGCCACCGCCCGCTCCAGCGTCCCGAACAGCAGCGAGTCGACGAGGATGCCGAGCACGAGGATGACCAGCATCATCGCCATCACGCCCTCGGCGTTGGACAGCGTGCGGTTGATGTTGAGCAGGCCGCCAACGTTGGGCTTGCCCGCCACCACGGTGATGATCTCGCCGGCCATCAGGCTGCGCCAGGCGAAGGCCCAGCCCTGCTTGAGCCCGCCCACGAACCCGGGGAGCGAGGCCGGCAGCACCACGTGCCGGTAGGCCGACAGGCCCCGGGCCCCGAGCACGCGGCCGGCCCGCAGCAGGATCGGCGAGATCTGGTCGCTGCCGCTGATCAGCCCGTTGGCCACGGCCGGGGTCGTGCCGATGACGGTCACGAACAGGATGGCCGCGTCGGAGAGCTGGAACAGCAGGATCGACCACGGCACCCACGCCACCGACGGCATCGTCTGCAGACCCGTGATGAGCGACCCGAACGCCGCCCGCAGCACCCGGATGCGGGCCACCGCCAGGCCGATGGCCGTGCCCAGCACGACCGCGAGGGAGTAGCCGATGGCCGCCATCCGCATCGTCCGGAGCACGGCCTCCTGGAGGATGCCCTCGGACCACATGTCGCCCAGCTCGCGGAACACCGCTGACGGCGGGGGCAGCAGGTAGGTCGGCCGCCAGCCCGACCACACGACGAGCTGCCAGATGCCGAAGAAGATGGCGATCGCGCCGAGCTTGGGCCACGTGGCCCGCCACACGCGGGCCAGCCGCGACGACTGGGTCTTGGCCGCGAGCTCGAGGGCGTCGAGGCCGGCGAGGTCCTCGTCCAGGCGGGAGAGGATCTCGGCCTCGTCAGTGGTCGACGGCATGGCGGCGCACCTCCTTGCGCAACAGCTCGGTGATGTGGGCCGCCATCGACGACACCTCGGGCTGCTCGATCGCCCGGGGCCGCGGCGCGTCGACGTCGACGGTCGCGGTGACGTGGCCGGGCCGGCTGGACAGGACGACGACCCGGTTGGCCAGTCGGGCGGCCTCCCGGACGTTGTGGGTCACGAACACGATCGTGAGGTCGCGCTCCTGGTAGAGGCGCTCCAGCTCGTCGTGGAGCACGTCCCGGGTCATGGCGTCGAGGGCACCGAACGGCTCGTCCATCAACAGCACGTCGGCGTCCTGGGCGAAGGCCCGGGCCAGGGCGACCCGCTGGCGCATGCCGCCCGACAGCTCATGGGGGCGGCGGGTCGCGAACTGCTCCAGGCGCACGGTCTCGAGCAGCGACCGCACCCGGTCGCGGCGCTCGGCCTTGGGGACCTTGCGGAGCTTGAGCGCGAGGTCGACGTTCCCGGCCACCGTCAGCCACGGGAACAGGGCGGAGTCCTGGAACATCAGCGCGGTGCGCCCCTGGACGCGCACCTCGCCGGCCGTCGGCTCGTCCAGGCCGGCGAGGAGGTTGAGCAGGGTCGACTTGCCGCACCCGGACGCGCCGACGACGCACACCAGCTCGCCCTCGGCGACTTCCAGGTCGACGCGGTCGAGGGCGGCGACCGCAGAGCGGCCGCCGCCGAAGACCTTCGTCGCCCCCCGCACCTCGACCGCCGGTGGACTGGCCCGACCCCCCGGGGGAGCCGGGGGATCGGGCGCGTCCACGATCGTGGTGGGTGGGTGGGTGCTCACAGGCCCTGGACCTCCTCCTCGCCCCGCTCGGCGAGCAGCTCGTTGAGGATCGTCAGGTCGTAGATCCCGTCCAGCTCGACCGGATCGAGCAGGCCGACCTCGATCGCGTCGTCGGCCGACTTCTGGAGCGAGGCTGCGACCGGGTCAAAGGTGAACTCGAGGTTCTCCCAGGCGCTGGCGATGACGTCGTCGCCGAGGCGCTTGGTGGTGATCTTCTCGATGCCGTCGTTGGTCACGGTCTGGGCCCGGGCGGCGTCACCGTTGGCCTCGTCGATGGCGTCGAGCAGGCCCTTGACGAGCGCCTTCACGTTGGCCGGGTTCTCCTCCAGGTAGTCGCTCCGCACCAGCAGGTGGGTGGTGACGAACCGGCCGTCGGTGTCGGTCCACAGGTCCGACTCGTTCACCAGCACCTTGCCGCCGCCCTCGTTGATGAGGCGGGTGGCCCACGGCTCGGGGACCCAGGCGCCCTGGATGTCGCCGGACTGGAACGTGGTCAGGGTGTCGGCGTTCTCCTGCGGCGTGATGGTGACCTCGCCGCCGCCGGTCACGTCGGTCTCGATGCCCTCGTCGGCCAGCCAGGCCCGCAGGGCGACGTCCTGGGTGTTGCCGAGCGACGGGGTGGCGAGCGTCGCGCCGACCAGGTCCTCGGCCGAGTCGATGTCCTGCGCCACGACCAGCGAGGCGCCGCCTGACGTGGTGCCGGCCACCAGGGTGACCTCGCCGCCCGACTCGGCGAACGCGTTGATGGCCGGGTTGGGCCCGATGAACGTGGCGTCGATGGATTCCGAGAGCAGGGCCTCGCTGGCCTCGGTGCCGGAGTTGAACGTGAAGGTCTCGAGGCTGGCGTCGCCGAGCGTCTCGGCGAAGATCCCCTCCTCGACCCCGATGATGGCCGGGGCGTGGGTCACGTTGGGGAAGTAGCCGAGCTTGAGCGAACCGCTCGGCTCCTGCTGCGCGGTGGTGTCGGCTCCCGCCGCGTCGCCGGTCGAGGTGTCGTCGTCGCCCCCGCAGGCCGCGGCCGTGAGCAGGAGGGCGAGCCCCAGGACCGCGGACTTCCTAGCTATTCCGATGGACATAGTCGGATATCTACACGCGGCCTTGGCGTCGATGCAAGGCTTTTTGGTAATTGTGATCGAAAAAGTCATCTTTAGGTTGCGGTTCGGCCCAGTCGCCGGTAGAAATCCTGACTCAAGTGATCGGATTTGTACTGGAGGCCGCCGCCGTGCTCACCGCGACCACCGACCGGACCACCGAGCTGACCGTGCGCCCGCTGACCGGGACGCTCGGGGCCGAGATCAGCGGCGTCGACCTCGGCCGGCGGCTCGACGACGCCACGGTGGCCGAGCTGCGCGCGCTGTGGCTGGGCTACAAGGTCCTGTTCTTCCGCGACCAGTTCCTGCTGCCGGAGGAGCAGGTGGCGCTGGCCCGCCGGTTCGGCTCGCTCACGCCGGCCCACCCGGTGGTGCCGGGCCCGCTGCCCGCCCTCCCGGAGATCCTGGTGCTCGACAGCCGGCGGATGCGCGCCAGCCGCGAGTACGCGCCCACCCGGGCCCGGTCACGGGAGGCCGGCTGGCACACCGACGTGACGTTCATGCCCACGCCGCCGGCCGGGTCGATCCTGTCCGCCCAGGTGGTGCCGGAGGCCGGGGGCGACACGCTGTGGGCCGACACCCAGGCCGCCTACGAGCGGCTGGAAGAGCCGGTGCGGCGGCTGGTCGACGGGCTGACCGCCGTCCACGACGGGCGGCGGGTCTTCGGGGGCTTCCTCGCCGCGGGCCGGCCGATCCGCTGGGACGGCGAGGACTATCGGGACCTCGACCCGGTCGGGCACCCGGTCGTGCGCACCCACCCCGAGACCCTCCGGCGGTCCCTGTTCGTCAACCCCCAGTTCACGTCCCACGTCGCCGGCCTGCCCGAGCGGGACGGCGCGGCACTCCTCGATGTGCTCTACGCCCACATGACCTTGCCCGAGGTGACCGTGCGCCACCGCTGGCGGGCCGGGGACGTCGCCTTCTGGGACAACCGGGCGACCATGCACTATGCCACGCTCGACTACGGCGACGCCGACCGGGTCATGCACCGCGTGACCCTGCGGGGCGACCGGCCCGCCTGACGGCACCCCCCGCGCGGCCGGCGGGCGCCGCCCCCTCCGACGCCCGCCGGCCGCCCGCCCCTCCCGTCGCGTTCATCCCCTGCCTGCCCTGCTCCCCACGGAGACCCCGATGCTGACCGCCACCCCGTCCGTCACGCCGCTGCCTGCGCCCGTGCTCGCCGACATCGTCGGCGGGCTGGCCGCGGCGTGCGACCTCTGGCGGGGGCTGGTGCGGCACGACCCGGACGGCCGGCATCCGGTGCGGCTGCTGGCGACCGAGGCGTACGAGGTGTGGCTGATCGGTTGGGCCCGGGGCCAGGGCGTGCGGGTCCACGACCACGGACCGTCGGCCGGCGCCTTCGTCGTAACCGAGGGCGAGCTGACCGAGGTGCTGCCCTGCCGGGGCGGCGGCGATGCGGTCGAGCGGGCGCTGGGGCCCGGTCGGGTGCGCGACCTCGCGGTCGGTACGGTGCACGACGTCGTGAACCGATCCGACACGACGGCCACCAGCCTGCACGTCTACTCGCCCGGGCTCACCACGATGACCTACTACGACCCCACGACGCTCCTCCCGATGGAGACGGCCACGATCGTGCCGGAGCGCCCGGCCCTCGGCCCGTCCGCCGGCACCTACGCCCTCCACCCGGCTCGCCGCCGGGACCGCCCGTGACCGGCGCCGGCGGCCCCGTGGGCGCCGGCGCCCGGGTGGATGCGCTGCTCGCGCAAGCCCGGGCCGCGATCTCGCCGCGGCCGGGGCCCGCGGGGCTCGCCGCCGTGTGGGCGGGCGGCGGCCTGGTCGTCGACATCCGCCCCGTCGAGCTGCGGGCCCGCGACGGCGAGATGCCCGGCGCGGTGGTGATCGACCGCAATGTCCTGGAGTGGCGCCTCGACCCGACCAGCCCCCACCGCCTGTCCGGCGTCACTGGGCCGGATCAGCCGATCGTGCTGTTCTGCGACGAGGGTTACGCCTCCAGCCTGGCGGCGGCGGTGCTGCGCTCCCTGGGCCTGACCCGCGCCACCGACCTCGACGGCGGCTACCAGGCGTGGAGGTCGTGGTCGGGCAACGGCGGGTCCGGCAGACCGTGACGCTCGTCAGGTGCCGAGGATGCGGGCCTTCTGCGCCTCGAACTCGGCCTCGGTGAGGACGCCCTGGTTCTTGAGGTCGGCCAGCTGCTGGAGCTGGGTGATGACCGCGTCCTCGCCGGCCGGCGCGGGGGCGGGAGGGGGTGGCGGGGGCGCGGCCTGCGCCGGGTAGGCCTCGGCCTCCGCTTCCTGCTGGTACTTCGACTGCTGCCGCCTGGCCACGCGGCCCGACACGGCCGTGGCCGTGCCCGCGACCACCGCCGTGCGGGCTGCCATGCCGATGACGCCGGGTCGTCCCATCCTCATGCCTCGTCGCATCAACACTCGTCCGTTCCTCCCTACACCGCCGCTCGGACGGCCTCGACCACGTCGGCCGGTATGCGTTCGCCGGCCACCAGCTGCCCACCCGCGTTCCGGATGGCGTCGACGATCCGCTCGGCCCACAGCTGCTCCCACACCAGCAGGGCGGCAGAGCTGTCCGGCTCCAGCGCCTCGGCCGCCAGCTCGAAGTCCTCGTCGCTGAGCAGCGTGCCCGCCTCGCCGTCGAGATCGTCCAGGCCCAGGTCGTCGGCCTCCTCCAAGGCGTCGATCTCGAAGGCGGCGACGTTGCCGTCGGCGTCCTTCTTGATGAACACCAGGTCCACGATCCGGATGAGGCCGCCCTCCACCAGCTCGGTGAGGGCTGGCATGATCTCGCCGGAGAAGCGGTTCCCGGGGAACGAGATGATCACGTACTCGACCGGTGCCGTCATGTCCTCAGCGTGCAGCTTGACGGAGCGCGGTCGCATCACCCACACGGGGTGACCGTTCGTCGCTCGCCATCCGCTCCGCCGTCCGGCTCCGGATACGACGCATGAACCTCGGACCGACCGAACTCATCCTCGTGCTCCTGGTGGTGCTGGTCCTCTTCGGGGGCTCCAAGCTGCCGAAGCTGGCCCGCTCGATGGGCCAGGCCCAGAAGGAGTTCCGCTCCGGCCTCCGCCAGGGCGTCACCGACGACACCCCCGACGCCGCGTAGTCGGCCGGGCGCTTCGCCCGATCCGGCTTAGCCTGCGGCGCATGGAGACGCTGACGATCGGGTCGCTGACGGCGTCCCGGGTGGGGCTGGGGTGCAACAACTTCGGGATGCGGATCGACGAGGACCGGTCGCGGGAGGTGGTCCACGCCGCGCTCGACGCCGGGATCGACTTCTTCGACACCGCCGACGTCTACGGGGGCACCCGGTCCGAGGAGTACCTCGGCCGGGCGCTCACCGGGCGGCGCGACGAGGCCGTCGTCGCCACCAAGTTCGGCTCGGCGCTGGGCGAGGGCGCGGGCGGCGCGAGCCCGGCGTGGGTCGCCCAGGCGTGCGAGGACAGCCTCCGCCGGCTCGGCACCGACCGCATCGACCTCTACCAGGTCCACCAGCCCGACCCGAGCGTCCCGATCGAGGAGACGCTGGGCGCTCTCGACGAGCTCGTCCTGGCGGGCAAGGTCCGGGAGGTCGGCAACAGCAACTTCACCGCGGCCATGATCGACGAGGCTGCCGACGCCGCGGCCGCCAAGGGCAGCGCGAGGTTCGTGACCGCGCAGAACCACTACAGCCTGCTCGAGCGCCGCCCGCAGGCCGAGGTCGTGCCCGCCTGCGTGCGCCACGGGCTGGTGATGCTGCCGTACTTCCCCCTGGCCAGCGGGCTGCTGACCGGCAAGTACCGCCGGGGCGAGGCGCCGCCCGCTGGCACCCGCCTGTCGCTCATGCCGGCCGAGCGGGTCGACCGCGTGCTCAACGAGCGCAACCTCGACCTCGTCGAGAAGCTGACCGGGTGGGCCGAGGCCCGCGGGCACACGATCCTCGACCTCGCGTTCGCCTGGCTGGCCGCCCAGCCGGCGATGGGCCCGATCATCGCGGGCGCCACCTCTGCCGATCAGGTCCTGGCCAACGTGTCCGCCGTCGCCTGGGAGCTGGGGGGCGACGAGCTGGACGAGATCGACGCGATCCTGGCAGGAACCTGACGCGGAATTGCAATATCGGCGGGCCCCGCCGGCATTGCACAAGCCGTGAAAAAACCCTACCGTGCCGGCCGTGAGTGAGACATCCGTCACAGCCGCCGCGGACACGCCCCGCGGCGCCGACGACGTCCCGGCGTCCCAGGACGGCCGCCTGACCCGGGCCGCGCGCACGCGGGCGGCCGTGGTCGACGCACTGCTCACGCTGAACGAGAAGGGCAACCTGCGCCCCACGGCCCGCGACATCGCGGCCGAGGCCGGCGTGTCGCTGCGCTCGCTCTACGTCCACTTCGACGACCTCGAGGCGCTCATGGTGGCGGCCGCGGAGCGCCACACCCAGCGCCTCGCCGCCCTCCTCCCGCCCCTCCAGGTCGAGGGCGGCATCGACGAGCGCCTCGAGGCGTTCCTCGCCCGGCGGTTCACGCTCCACGAGGTCGGCGGCGGCGTGCGGCGGGCGGCCGTGCTCCAGGAGCCGTTCTCGCCGACGCTCCAGCAGGCGATGGCCAAGGGCCGCAAGGCCGGCCGCGCCGAGATCCGCCAGGCGTTCGCACCCGAGATCGAGGCGGCCGGCCCCGACCTGGGCTCCCGGCTCGTGCGGGCGCTCGAGGTCGCCACGAGCTCGGCGACCTGGGAGGCGCTGCGGGTCCATCAGCAGGTCCCGGTGGAGGAAGCAACCGATCAAGTGCGCCAGATGGCGTTGGCCTTCCTCGCATGGTGGGGATCGCCGGCCCGCGACGACGGCCCGCCAGGGCGCTAGCAGGACAGACCGACAACCATGGGGAGTTAGGGAGTGCGATGACCGCGACGATCGATCGCACGCAGTGGGGGGGACTAGGCGACATCGGGCGCCGGCTCGCGTGGCTGGTCCCGCTGGCCGCACTCGTGCTCGTCCAGCAGCTGTTCTTCAGCGCTCCCTTCGGGATCGTCGTGAACGGGGCGCTGGTCGGCGGCCGCATCGCCCTCATCGCGCTCGGCATCGCGCTGATCTACCGGGCGAACAGGATCGTCAACTTCGCTCAGGGCGACCTCGGCGCCGTGCCCGCCACGCTCGGCGTGATGCTGGTCGTGGCCTGGGGCTGGAGCTACTGGTTCGGCCTGGTGATCGGCCTGGCCGCCTCCATCGTCCTCGGGGTGCTGGTGGAGACGCTGATCATCCGGCGCTTCTTCAAGGCCCCCCGGCTGCTGCTGACGGTTGCGACCATCGGCCTCGCCCAGGTGCTGGCCGGCGCTGCGCTGTTCCTGCCCCGGGCGTTCGGGGACGAGGGCTTCGGCACCCGGCTGACCCAGCCGTTCGACGCCACGTTCCGGATCGATCCGGTCACGTTCAACGCCAACGACATCTTCACCATGATCCTGGTGCCGGCGTGCCTGGTGGCGCTGGCCCTGTTCCTCCAGCGCTCCAAGGTGGGCGTCGCCATCGTCGGCGCCGCCGAGAAGGCCGACCGGGCCTTCACGCTCGGCATCCCCGTCAAGCGGCTGCACACGGTGGTGTGGGTGGTGGCGTCGGTCCTGGCGTACCTGGCCATGTACCTGCGGGCCGGGGCCGTGGGCCTGCCGATCGGCCAGGTGCTGCCGGCGACGTTCCTGGTCCAGGCGCTGGCCGCGTGCGTGCTCGGCCGGTTCGAGCGGTTCGCGACGATCGGCGCCGCCGCCATCGGGCTCGGCATCGTCGACCAGGCGATGACGTTCCAGGACTGGGCCCGGCCGGCCTACAACGACGCCGTCCTTTTCGCCATCGTGCTGGTGGGCCTGCTGCTGGTGCGGCGGCCCAAGGCCAGCCGGGTCGACAGCGACGCCTCGTCGTCCTGGGAGGCCACCCGGGAGATCCGCCCGGTGCCGCGGGAGATGCGCACGCTGCCCGAGGTCCGGTGGGGCAGGGCCCTGCTGTGGGCGGCCGTCGCCGTGTTCGTGCTGACGCTGCCGATGTGGCTGTCGACCAGCCGCATCAACCTGGCCACGATCATCGTCATCTTCGGCATCGTGGCCGCCTCGCTGGTGGTGCTCACCGGCTGGGCCGGCCAGGTGAGCCTCGGCCAGATGGCGTTCGTGGGCCTCGGCGCCGGCGTGGGCGGGGCGCTCACCGAGCTGAAGGGCTGGGACATGGCGCTCGCCATGTTGGTCGCCGGGGCGGTCGGCGCCGTGGCGGCCGTGATCGTGGGGTACCCCGCCCTGCGGCGGCGGGGCCTCACGCTGGCGGTGAGCACGCTCGCCTTCGGCCTCTTCGTGTCGTCGTATCTGCTGAACCGGACCGTCTACCCGATCAACTTCCTCGGCGTCGAGATCCCCGACTGGCTGCCGAGCCGCCGCTTCGACCGGGGCACGATGCTCGGCATCGACGCCACCAGCGAGACGGCGATGTTCTACATCGCGCTGGCGGTGCTGGCGCTGTCCCTGCTCATGGTGATCGGGTGGCGGCGCAGCCGGACCGGCCGGGTGCTGATCGCCATCCGCGAGAACGAGAAGGCGGCGCTGGCCTACGGCGTGAACGTGAGCCGCACGAGCCTGGCCGCCTTCGCCTTCTCCGGGTTCCTCGCCGCCATCGCCGGCGTCCTCTACGTCCAGCATGCCAACGGGCTCAGCGCCGACCCGTACCTGCCCCAGCGCAGCCTCGAGCTGTTCACGATGGTGGTCATCGGCGGCCTCGGCTCGCTGCCGGGCGCCCTGCTCGGTGCGGTGTACGTGCAGGGCGTCGACTTCTTCCTGCCGGCCGAGTGGCAGTTCCTGGCCACCGGCGCCGGCCTGCTGCTGGTGCTGCTGCTGATGCCGAGCGGCTTCGGCGGCGTGCTGGCCGACGTGCGCGACGGCGCCCTCCGCCGCATCGCCCTGCGCCGCGGCCTGGTGGTGCCGAGCCTGCTGGCCGACGTGAGGGTCGAGGAGGTCGCCGAGGCACCGCCTGAGGAGGACGTGCTGGCCGCGGCCGGCGAGCTGGCGGAGGAGGCCGAGGAGGCGGAGGCCGCCGAGCCCGAGCCCGCCGGGGTGTCACCTCCGGCCGCCGTGGCGGGCAACGGGCTGGACCCCGGCTCGCCGGCGGACGGCGACGGGGCCGACGGCGACACGGTGAAGGCCCGGCGATGACCACCCACGACGTGCCCCCCACCGACGCCACGCCGCCCGCGGCCGTGTCCGGCAACGGCGGCGAGCCGGCCGGCGACGGAACCGAGAACCTCAGCAAGTTCGAACGCTGGAAGCTGCGGACCGGCGGGGGCACGTCGCTCATGCCCCTGGCGGTGCTGTTCGGGCTCAACGCCGCGGACGAGCTCGACCGCAACGCGTTCGGCGTGCTGCTGCCCGAGATCCGCGACCACTTCGGCCTCGACACGAGCGGCATCCTCACCGTCGTCTCCCTGTCGCTCATCGCCGCGCTGCTCATCGCCCTGCCGATCGGCTTCTGGTCGGACCGCCTGCCCCGGCTGCCCATCGCGCTGACCGGCGCCGTGGGCTGGGCGGTGTTCTCGGTGATGACCGGCCTGGCCCCCACGCTGCTGTGGCTGGGCATCTCCCGCGCCGGTGCCGGCCTCGGCCGGGCGGTCAACGAGCCGGTCCACAACTCGCTGCTGGCCGACTACTACGACATCCCGGTGCGGCCCCGGGTCTACGGGGTCCACCGCTACGCCAACGCCCTCGGCCAGTTCCTCGGCCCGCTGATCGGCGGCATCATGGCCTTCTACTGGGGCTGGCGGTCGCCGTTCCTCTTCTTCGGCGTGGTCACGATGATCTTCGTGGTGATGGGCCTCAAGCTCCGGGAGCCCCTGCGGGGCTACTGGGAGCGCAAGGCCATGGGCATGTCGCAGGCCGTGGCCGAGACGGAGGAGGAAGCGCCGAGCTGGGCGGAGTCGTTCCGGATCATCTGGCAGGTCCGCAGCCTGCGCCGGATCTTCTTCTCGCTGCCGTTCGTCGCCATCGCCGTCGTCGGCCTGGCCACACTCGGCGGCCTCTACTACGACGAGGTCTGGGGGCTCAACGAGGCGGAGCGGGGCATCGTGGCGGCGATCCTCGAGGGCGGCGCCCAACTCGTAGGCCTACTCGTCGGCATCCCGCTCGCGACCCGGCTGATGATGAAGGGCGCCGGGCACGTGATGCGGTTCCTGGCCGTGATCACGGTCTTCATCACCGCGGCGTGGGCGGTGTTCGCCCTGGCTCCGTGGTTCCTGCTCGCCATCGCCGCCAACGCGGTCATCTCCGGCAGCTTCTTCCTGCTCGTCCCCGGCATCTACGCGGTGATGTCGCTGGCGGTTCCGGCCAAGGTGCGGTCCTTCGGCTACGCCATCGGCACGCTGTGGATACTCCCCGGCCTGCTGCTGCTGCCGGTCGTGGGCACGCTGGCCGACTCGTTCGGCATCCGCACGGGACTGCTGCTCGCGGCCCCCGTCTTCATGCTCGGCGGCTGGTTGCTGGCGTCGGCCGGCAACTTCGTCGAGCACGACATCCAGCAGGTGTGGAAGTCGACCGCGGCCCGCTCCGAGGTGGCGCTGCTGCGCAAGCAGGGCAAGGTCAAGCTCCTGCTGTGCCGGGACATCGACGTGCACTACGACAACGTGCAGGTCCTGTTCGACGTGAACATGGAGGTCGACGAGGGCGAGATCGTGGCCGTGATGGGCACGAACGGCGCCGGCAAGTCCACGCTGCTCAAGGCCATCTCCGGACTGGTCCAGGCCAGCGGCGGCGCCGTGGTGTTCGACGGGCGGGACATGACCCACACGCCGCCGGACGAGATCGCCGGCCGCCGGGGCGTGGTGGTGGTGCCCGGCGGGCAGGGCGTGTTCACCCAGCTCAGCGTGGGCGACAACTTGCGCCTGGCCGCCTGGAACCGCAAGGCCCGCTCCCCCGAGGTCCGGGCCGAGACCGAGCGGGTCCTCGACCTGTTCCCGATCCTCCGGGACCGCTTCCACGAGCCCGCCGGCAACCTGTCCGGCGGCCAGCAGCAGATGCTGACCCTCGGCATGGCCTTCATCAGCAAGCCGCGGCTGCTGATGATCGACGAGCTGTCGCTCGGCCTGGCGCCGGCCGTGGTCAGCCAGCTGCTCGGCATGGTGCGGTCGCTGCGCGACGAGGGCACCACGGTCATCCTCGTCGAGCAGTCGGTCAACGTGGCGCTCACCGTGGCCGACCGGGCCTACTTCATGGAGAAGGGCGAGGTCCGCTTCGAGGGCGCGACGAGCGAGCTGCTGGCCCGCCCCGACCTGCTCCGCTCGGTGTTCCTGCGGGCGGCGGCCGCCGAGGTCGAGAGCGAGGAGGCCGACGCACCGGCCCGCTCGGGACTCCGCGAGGGCGCGCCGGTGCTCGAGGCCCGGGACGTGACGCGGCGCTTCGGTGGCGTGCGGGCGCTCGACGGGGTGTCGTTCGACGTGCGGCCGGGCGAGATCCTCGGCTTCATCGGCCCCAACGGCGCCGGCAAGACCACGCTGTTCGACGTCATCTCCGGCTACACGCCGGCCGACGGGGGGTCGATCCGCCTGCGCGACCGCGACGGCGAGCTCGTCGACCTGCACGACGCCCCGACCTACGTCCGGTCGTGGCGCGGTCTCGGGCGCTCGTTTCAGGATGGCCGCCTGTTCCCGGGGCTCACCGTGGACGAGGCGATCGCGGTGGCGCTGGAGCAGCACGTCGACGTGCGCGACCCGATCGCCGCCACTCTCCACCTGCCCTCGGTCAGCGACTCCGAGGAGAAGGTGCGGGAGCGAGTCGACGAGCTGATCGAGCTGCTGGCGCTCGGCGCCTACCGGGACAAGTTCGTGCGCGAGCTGTCGACCGGCACGCGGCGGGTGGTCGACCTGGCGTGCGTGCTGGCCCAGGGGCCGTCGGTGCTCCTGCTCGACGAGCCGTCCAGCGGCATCGCCCAGCGCGAGGCCGAGGCGCTCGCGCCCATGCTCCGGCGGGTCCGGGATCAGCTGGGCGCGAGCCTGCTCGTCGTCGAGCACGACCTCCCGCTGCTGGGCTCGATCTCCGACCGCATCATCGCCCTCGACCTCGGGCGCATCGTCGCCGAGGGCGCGCCCGCCGACGTCATCGAACACCCCGCGGTGGTGGCCTCCTATCTCGGGACCGACGAGGCCGCCATCACCAGATCAGGTGCCACGACAGCCGGCTGACGGTCCTCAGCCGGGAGGCCCACAGAAAGGAGCCGTCGATGTCCACCACCGACGAGACAACCGCCAAGGGCGAGGGGCAGCCACCCTCCCGCAAGCCACCCGGCTGGCAGAAGGCGGCCAAGCGCTACGGGCCGATAGTCCTGGTCGTGGTGCTGATCGCCGCGGCCGTGGCCATCTTCGGCGGCGGTGGCGGCGGGGATGACGACGAGGCCTCCACCGACTCCGGCGGCAGCAGCGTCGACGAGCTCATCGAGTCGGGCCCCATGACGTGGCAGAAGGCCGAGCTCACCGGCGAGGACGTCGACTGGGGGCCCACCTGTGACACCACCACGGGCCGCATCATGCTGCCGACGGTCTACGCGCCCCCGTGCGTCGAGCCGTTCACCGGCGACAACGGCGGCGAGACCTACCAGGGCGTCACGGCCGACGAGGTCAAGGTCGTCCAGTACCTGCCCGATCCCGCATTGGACCCGCTGATCACCGCCACGGTCCAGGGCGCGGGCGCCGAGGTCAACGTCGAGACGGCCCAGGAGACCTCCGCCAACTTCGTCGCGCTGTACAACAAGCTCTTCGAGCGCTACGGGCGAACCGTGACCGTCGAGACCTACATCGGCACCGGCGCCGGCTCGGACCTCGAGGCGGCCAAGGCCGACGCCATCGCCATCGCCGAGAAGGAGCCGTTCGCGGTCATCGGCGGCCCGGCCCAGGCCAGCCCGGTGTTCGCCAGCGAGATCGCCTCGCACGACATCGTGTGCGCCCTCGGCTGCGCGGTGGCGCTCCCCGAGGAGATCGTCGACCAGTACAAGCCCTATCTCTTCCAGGCGGGCCCCACGCCGGACCAGGCGACGGCGCTGGCGGCTGAAGCCATCGGCAACCTCGCCGGCCCGGGCAAGGCCGAGCTGGCGGGCGACGACGCGACCCGGGCCAAGGACAGGGTGTACGGGCTGCTGCACTACGACACCCCCGATGGCGACCACGAGCCGGTGTTCGAGAAGTTCCAGCAGGAGCTCTCCGACAACGGCATCGAGCTGGCGACCGACGTCGAGTTCACCCTCGACCTGGCGAACTCGCAGGTGAATGCCCGCACCAACATCGGCAAGCTGATGGAGGCGGGCGTGACCACGATCATCTACTACGGCGATCCGCTCACGCCGGCCTCGCTCACCGAAGAGGCGACGGCGCAGGGCTACAACCCGGAGTGGATCCTGGGGCCCAACGCCCTGATGGACACCACGATCTTCGCCCGCCAGACCGACGTACAGCAGTGGAAGAACGGCTTCGGCATCGCGCTCGTGGGTGCCCGGGGCGAGCGGTCGACCAACGGCGCGTTCCAGATCCACGAATGGGCCTACGGCGAGCCGCCGCCCAACAACACGGCCAACGTCATCGAGCCGCCGGTTCGCAATCTGTTCACCGCCATCATGCTGGCCGGCCCCGACCTGAACCCCGAGACGTTCCGCGACGGCCTGTTCCGGTACCCGCCGTCGGGCGGCGGGCCGACCGAACCGCTGAACTCGCGGGGCAACCACGACATCTGGCCGGACGAGGACTGGGGCGGCTCCGACGACATGGCCCTCATCTGGTTCGACCCCGAGGCCACCGGCGAGGACGAGGTCGGCAACGAGGGCGTCGGCATGTACCGCTACGCCAACATGGGCGAGCGCTACACGTTGGGCAACCTGCCCACCTCGTTCGAGGAGGCCGGGCTGTTCGACGTCGCGAACTCGGTCACCGTCTACGACCAGGTGCCCGAGGAGGACCAGACGCCGGACTACCCGCCGCCGCAGTGACCTGAGCGTCCCGGCGTCCCCCGGCGAGGGCCTCACGGCCGGGGGACGCCGGCGGCGTACTACAGCAGCTGTCCGACGGCGTGGATGAGCAGGCCGGCCAGGCCGCCCACGACCGTGCCGTTGATGCGGATGAACTGGAGGTCGGGGCCCAGCAGCAGCTCGAGCCGGTCCGCGGTCTCCCGGCCGTCCCAGCGGGCCACGGTGCCGCTGACCATGGCGGCCAACTCGTCGCTGAACTGCTCGGCCACGTAGCGGACCCCGGTCTCGATCCCCTGCTCGACCCGCTCGGCCAGAGCGGGGTCGTCGCGTAGCCGCTGCCCGAGCGCCACCAGCGTCTCGGCCAGGCGCCGGCGCAGCTCCGAGTCGGGGTCGTCGGCCTGGGCGCGCAGCCCGGCCTTGACGTCGGACCACACGCCGGCGACCCAGGCCCGCAGCTCGGGCTGGGCCAGCAGCTCGTGCTTGAACTCCTCGCCCCGGGCCCGCATGGCCGGCGAGCGCTGGAGGTCCATGACCAGGCGCCGAACCCTGACGTCGAAGTCCCGCCGCAGCTCGTGGTGCGGATTGTCGGCCACCTCGGACAGCACGTGGCGGGCGCCGTCGAGCAGCCGCTCGAAGATGCGGTCCTCGGCGGCCTCGGGCAGCCACCAGGGCGATTCGTCGCCGAAGCGCTGGCGCAGGTTGTCCCGGTTGTCGGCGAGGAACCGGTCGAGGGCGTGCAGCATCACGTCGAGCAGCTCGTGGTGGCGGCCGTCCTCGGTCATGACCGCCAGCGCCCTGCCGGCCAGCGGGGCCAGCGGCGTGGTCTCGATGCGGCGCCGGGCCACCTCCTCGAGGGCCTTGTGGACCTCATCGTCGCGCAGCAGGTCGGCGGCGGTGACCGTCGCTTCGGCCAGGTGGCGGGCGAGGCGCTCGGCGTTGGCCGGCGCCGCGAGCCAGGCCGCGAGCCGGGGGACGACCCGGGCGGTCCGGACCCGCTCGACGATGATGTCGGGGGTCAGGAAGCTGGTCTGGACGAAGTCGCCGAGCGTGTCGCCGAACTGGTCCTTGCGCGCCGGGATGACCGCGGTGTGGGGGATGGGGATGCCGAGCGGGTGGCGGAACAGGGCGACGACCGCGAACCAGTCGGCCAGGCCGCCGACCATGGCGGCCTCCACCATGGCCTCGGCGTAGCCCACCCAGCCGGCGTCGCCGGCCCACAGCTGGAGGGCGAGGAAGACGGCGGTGACCGCCACCAGCAGGCCGGTGGCCCGCCGCCGCATCCGAGCCAGCTGGGCCCGGCGGGCGACCGTGTTGGCGGGCTCGGGCGGCCGCGTCAGGACGTTGACCATGGCCGTGGGTGTACCCGATCGGCGCCGATGTAGCGTTACATCATGCACCGCACCCAGGTCTTGCTCGAGGAGCACCAGTACCGGCGGCTCAAGCGCGAGGCCCAGAACAGCGGCCGCTCGATCGGCGAGCTCGTCCGCGAGGCGATCGACGAGAAGTTCCAGCCGTCCCAGGAGCGGGTGTGGGCCGCCCTCGACGCCAGTTGGGGTGCCTGGGCCGATCGCGACGACATCGGCGACGGTGCCGGATACGTCGAGCGCCTGCGCACCCAGTCGATCGACGACCGCCTGCGCCGGCTCGGATGGGAGTGATCGTCCTCGACACGTCGGTGCTGATCGACCACCTGCGCGGCGATCCCCACGCGACGACGGCGCTGGCCCGCGCCCGGGACGCCCGGGCCGACGTGTGCGCCTCCGTCATCACGAAGGCGGAGCTGCTCGTCGGCATGCGGTCCCCGGGCCACCCGGCCACGCAGGCCCTGCTGGAGGCGCTCGACTGGGTGGCGGTGAGCGAGGAGATCGCCGACCTCGCCGGCGCGACCGCCCGCCGCTACCGGGCCTCCCACCAGGGGCTCGGCCTGGCCGACTTCCTGATCGGCGCCACCGCCCAGCACCTGGGCGGCGAGCTGTGGACCCGCAACCCGAACAACTTCCCCATGTTCCCGGGTCTGCGAGCGCCCTACTGATGGCAGCGGTCACCGTCGTCGGCGCCGGCGTCTCCGGGCTGACCACCGCGCTCCGCCTGGCCGAGGCCGGCCACGACGTCGAGGTCGTGGCCCGGGAACGTCCGCTGGCCACCACGTCGGCCGTGGCCGCGGCGCTGTGGTTCCCGTACCGGGTGCTGCCCTACGAACGGGTGCTGGCCTGGTCGGCCGCCGGCTACCGCGCCTTCGCCCAACTGGCGGACGAGCGGCCCGAGTCCGGTGTCGTGCTGCGGTGGGGGACCGAGCTGCTGCGGCGGGAGCCGGGCGACGAGTGGTGGACGCCGGCCGTCCCCGCCCTGGAGGTCACGCGGGACGTCCCGGCCGGCTACGCCGCCGGGTGGCGGTTCCGGGCCCCGGTGATCGACACGGGCCACTACCTGCCGTGGCTGGCGGCCGAGGCCGGGGCGGCCGGCGTCACGATGGTCGAGGAGCCGGTGGAGGTGGCCGACCTCCGGTCGCTGGGCCCGCTGGTCGTCGATTGCGCGGGCATCGGCGCCCGCGACCTGGTCCCCGACCCCGCGGTCGTGCCGGTGCGGGGCCAGGTGGTGGTGACCGACCCGGTCGGCGTCGAGGAGTGGGTGTCCGACGACCTGGACGACCGAACGCTCACCTACGTCATCCCCCGGCTCGACGACGTGGTGGTGGGCGGGACCGCCGAGGAGGGCGCCTGGGGCACCGAGCCGGACCCGGCCGTGGCCGAGGCGATCCTGGCCCGGGCCGCGGCGCTGGTCCCCGCTCTGGCCGGCGCCCGCGTCCGGGCCCACAAGGTCGGGCTGCGGCCGGGGCGGCCGTCGGTCCGGCTGGAGGTCGAGCGCCGGGGCGCCCAGACGATCGTCCACAACTACGGCCACGGAGGCGCCGGCGTCACGCTGTCGTGGCCGTGCGCCGACGAGGTGGTAGCCCTGGTCAGCGGTCCCTGAACTCGGGCGTGCGCTTCTGCACGAACGCGGTCATGGCCTCGGCCGTGTCCTCGCTGAAGCTGGTCATGATCTGGGTGCGGTTCTCCAGGTCGATGCCGGCGTGCAGCGAGCCGACCTCGAGCTGGCTCCACATGACCTCCTTGGTCATGCGCACGCCCAGCGGGCTGTTGGCGGCGATCTCGGCGGCCACCTCCACGGCGGCGTCGACCACCGCGCCGTCCGGCACGACCCGGGTGACGAGGCCGAGCCGCAGCGCGGTGTCGGCGTCGACCAGCCGGCCGGTGAGCAGCAGCTCGAACGCGGGGCCGGCGCCGATCAGGCGGGGGAGGAGCCAGCTCACGCCGATGTCGCAGCCGGACAGGCCGACGCGGACGAAGGCGACGTTGAACTTCGCCGAGGCGGCGGCCACCCGCACGTCGGACGCCAGCGCCAGCGCGAAACCGCCGCCGGCGGCCGGGCCGTTGACCGCGGCGATCACCGGCTGGGGCAGCGACCGCAGCCGCGGGACCAGGGCGGCGATGTGCTGCTGGGTCGCCAGGCCCCGCTGGACCCGGCCCCGGTCCTCGGTCCCGGGGACCGCGGCCCCGTCCACCAGGTCGAGCCCGGCGCAGAAGCCGCGGCCGGCGCCGGTGAGGACGACGACCCGCACGCCGGGGTCGGCGGCGATGCCGTCGAGGACGGTGTGGAGGTCGCGCACCAGCTCGTGGCTCATGGCGTTGAGCCGCTCGGGCCGGTTCAGGGTGACGAGGGCGATGCCGGGTCCGGGATCGGAGCGTTCGACGGTGGCGGCCATCCGGGAAAAGTATCCTCAATGCGGGCGCGGCGTCAGAACCGCAGCCGGGCCCGGACGGGGCGGTGGTCCGAGCGGACCTGGGGAACGACCTCCGCCGCCACCACCTCGACCGCGCCGTTGACCAGGATGTGGTCCGTCTGGCTGTGCGGCCGGGGCGACGGGTAGGTCCTGCCGCGCACCGCCCGCCGCCAGCCGCGGCCGGCCATGCGGAGGGCGCACCATCCCCACATGTTCATGTCGCCGGCGAACGCGCTCGGCTCGCCCGGCCCGGGCAGCGCGGCCCGCAGCGCGGGCGCCAGCCGCCACACGGGATCCTTGAGCAGCGGCATGTGGGTCCCGGCCACGGTGAACGCTCCACCCGCGTCGACGACGGCCCGGACCACGGCCCGCCGGCCGGGGTCCCGCGGCAGCTGCGGCCGGACCGGCACGACCTCCGCCCGCAGCACCGGCAGCCGGGACAGCACCGCCAGCACCCAGTCGCCCTCGCCGCGGGAACCCTCCCGGGCCACCAGCCGGACCTGGTCGTGGCACGACGCCCGGGCGACCGCGAACGTCCCCGCCACCTCGTAGCCCAGCGCGGCGGCCACGGCGAGAACGTCGCCCTCGTCCACGTCCGGGACCCAGGCCTCCTGGAGCACGAGGACGTCGGCGTCGATCTCCTTGCAGGCGGTGACGACGTCGTAGAAGGGCGCGGCGTGCCCGCCGGCCCCCCGTCCCATGTGCAGGTTGAGGCTCCCCAGCGTCAGCTCGCCCACGGCCGCCAGGTTAGGGCCGCTGGTCCGCCGGGAACCTCATGTCGCCCTCCGGCACCCCGTCGGGGAACCGCAGGAACATCATCTGGGCCGCGTGGGCGACCAGCGTGCCGGCCCGGTCCCACAGTGCGCACTCGACCGAGGCGTAGCCGTCGGTCGCCCGCCGGGCCCGCATGTGGCTGAGCAGCCACGGCCCGGTGGCGACGTCGAGCAGATGGACCGTCAGGTCGGCGCTCGGCGGGTAGAAGTCGGGCCGGCCGGGGCCCATGCGCTGGCCGACCGACGACGGCATGAGGTCGGACAGCGCGACCACGGCCCGCGGGTCGAGCGTGCCGTCGGGGCGCAGGGGCGGCTCCTCGAACCTGTACCAGAAGGCGCATTCCGACGATTGCGACACGTACGGGTCCCACGGGGCATGGCCCATGGCCGGCCGGCCCTCCACCTGCTCCCAGAAGGCGAACGGCGGGCCCTCCTCGCCCTCGACCCCCTCGGGCACCGGATCCCGGAACGACACGCAGAACTCGGGGCTCGACAGGTTGGGCCGCCGCAGGTCGGTGAACTCGAAGCCCGGTTGGTCGGCCCCGAATACCGCCACCGTGACGTGGCCCGGACCGCCGCCGTCGGGCCGGACGGTGGCGGTGGCCTGCGACATCGTGCGGCCGCGCCGCAGCACCTCGACGTCCACCGTGACCCGACCGGCCGGGACGGCCGCCGCGAACACCGTGGTCTGGGTGCGGAGGTGCTGATCGGGCCGGCCGAGCTCGGCCGTCATGGCCGCGGCGGCCAGCGCAGCCATCACGCCGCCCTGAGGGACGGTCGGGCAGTTCCAGCACCCGTCGACGTCGACGACGTAGCGGCCGGTCGTGCCGGGGTCGGGCGCGAGGCGCGCCATCTGGTCGGCGAAGGTCGGGGAGCCCACGGCCAGCATTCTGGCCGTTGCCCCGGGCGCTTCCGCTCTCGATTTCGGTACCGTGGGGCCACAACCGACCACGCGGGAGCTCGGGCGACCGGGCTGAGAGGGCGCAGCGGGCGCCGACCGCCGAACCTGATCCGGGTAATGCCGGCGAAGGGAGTGATGCTGCATGGGCAGCCGACACAAGACCTACACCACAGGCGCGCGCCCCGACGTCCGGGTGCCGGTCTGCGAGGTCACGCTGGACCCGCCGAACGAGCCGGTCCGCCTGTACGACACGAGCGGCCCCGGCAGCGACCCCCGCGTCGGGCTCGATCCGCTGCGATCCGGCTGGATCCACGAGCGCGGCGACGTCGAGCACTACGCCGGCCGGGTCGCCACCCTGCGCGACGACGGGCGGGCCTCGTTCCGGGCCGGCCGCTCGGCCGCCGAGCCGTTCCCGGGCGAGGGCGCCGACCGGCCCCGGCTGCGGGCCGCCTCCGGCCGTACCGTGACCCAGCTCCACTACGCCCGGCGGGGCGAGGTGACGCCGGAGATCGCGTTCGTGGCGCTGCGCGAGGGCCTCGACCCCGAGCTGGTGCGGGACGAGGTGGCCCGGGGCCGGGCCATCATCCCGGCCAACGTCAACCACCCCGAGTCCGAGCCGATGATCATCGGCAACCGGTTCCTGACCAAGATCAACGCCAACATCGGCACGTCCGCGGTCACGTCGTCGGCGGCCGACGAGGTCGACAAGCTCACCTGGGCGACCCGGTGGGGCGCGGACACGGTCATGGACCTCTCCACCGGCCGGGACATCCACACCACCCGGGAGTGGATCGTCCGCAACAGTGCCGTGCCCATCGGCACCGTGCCGATCTACCAGGCGCTGGAGAAGGTCGACGGCCGGCCCGAGGACCTCAGCTGGGAGGTGTTCCGGGACACGGTGGTCGAGCAGGCCGAGCAGGGCGTCGACTACATGACGGTCCACGCCGGCGTGCGGCTCCGCTACGTGCCCCTCACCGTCGACCGGGTGACCGGGATCGTGAGCCGGGGCGGGTCGATCCTCGCCGCCTGGTGCCTGGCCCATCACCAGGAGAACTTCCTCTACAGCCACTTCGACGACCTGTGCGAGATCTTCGCGGCCTACGACGTGGCCTTCAGCCTGGGCGACGGGCTGCGGCCGGGGTCCATCGCCGACGCCAACGACGAGGCCCAGCTGGCCGAGCTGGCGACGCTCGGCGAGCTGACCCGGGTGGCGTGGGGCCACGACGTCCAGGTGATGATCGAGGGGCCCGGGCACGTCCCCATGCACAAGATCAAGGAGAACGTCGAGCTCCAGCAGGAGCTGTGCGGCGAGGCACCCTTCTACACCCTCGGCCCGCTCACCACCGACGTCGCGCCCGGGTACGACCACATCACCTCCGCCATCGGCGCGGCGATGATCGGGTGGTTCGGCACCGCCATGCTCTGCTACGTCACCCCCAAGGAGCACCTCGGCCTGCCCGACCGCGACGACGTCAAGCAGGGCGTGATCGCCTACAAGATCGCGGCCCACGCCGCCGACCTGGCCAAGGGGCACCCGCAGGCCCAGGCGTGGGACGACGCGCTGTCCAAGGCCCGCTTCGAGTTCCGCTGGCAGGACCAGTTCGACCTGGCCCTCGACCCGGACACGGCCCGGGCGTACCACGACGAGACGCTGCCGGCAGAGCCTGCGAAGACCGCCCACTTCTGCTCGATGTGCGGTCCCAAGTTCTGCTCGATGGCCATCACCGAGCAGGTCCGGGCCTACGCGGCCGAGGGCATGGCGGCCAAGTCGGCCGAGTTCGCCGCCGGCGGCGGCCAGGTCTACCTGGAGGAGCCGTCGGTGCGGAGGGAGCCGGACTCGGTGCCGGCAGCGGCCCCGGGCTCGACGTGACTGCCGGGGCCGTCGCGGACCGGCAGCTCGGCCGGCTCCACGTGCTGGTCGACTCGCTGATCGTGGCCGAGGCCGCGCTCGAGGCCGGCGCCCCGACGCTGCAGATCCGGCTCAAGTCCGGCAACGACGGCGACCGGTTCCGGCTGGCCCACGCCATCGCCGAGCGATGCCGGGCCGCGGGCGCCACCTGCCTGGTCAACGACCGGGCCGACCTGGCGGTGGCCGTCGAGGCCGACGGGGTCCACGTGGGCGCCGACGACCTGCCGGTCCGGGCGGTCCGCCGGGTGGTGGGTCCCGATGCCCTCGTCGGGGGGACCGCCCGCGATCCCGAGACGGGCCGCCGGCTCGTCGGCGAGGGCGCCAGCTACCTCGGCGTGGGGCCCGCGTACGCGACCGCGTCCAAGGTGGGGCTGCCCGACCCGATCGGGGTCGAGGGCGTGCGGGCCGTGGTGGAGGCGGTCGACGTGCCGGTCATCGCCATCGCCGGCATCACCGTGGCCCGGGTCGACGAGGTCATGGCCGCCGGCGCCTACGGCGTGGCGGTCATCGGCGCGGTCATCGACTCGCCCGACCCCCACACCGCCACCCACGACCTCATGCTGGCCGTGACCAAGGCCGTCGACGCCCTGGGCGGTGAGCGCGGGTGACGGCAGGCGCGGTCGTGGTGGTCGGCGGCGGGGTCATCGGCCTGTCGTCCGCGTGGCGGCTCGCCCAACGGGGCGCGGCGGTCACGGTGGTGGACGCCGACCCGGCGGCGGCGGCTTCGGACGTCGCCGCGGGGATGCTGGCCCCGGTGACCGAGGCCCGGCTGGGCGAGGAGCCGCTGCTGGCGCTGAACCGGGCGTCGTGGGCGCAGTGGCCGGACTTCGCCGCCGAGGTGGCGTCGGCCGCCGGCCGGCCGATCGGCTACCGGTCCGACGGGACGCTGGTGGTGGCGCTCGACGCCGACGACCGGGCGGCCCTCGACGATCTGGCCGCCCGCCACCGGGTCATGGGCCTGGACGTCACGCCGCTGCGGGGCCGGGAGGCCCGGGCCCTCGAGCCGGGGCTGGCTCCGGGCACGCGGGCCGGGCTCCTGGCCGCAGGCGAGCGGTCGGTCGACCCGCCGGCGCTCGTCGCCGCCCTACGGGTGGCCGCGTCGTCGGCGGGGGCCTCGCTCGTGGACGGCACGGTCGCGAGCATCCTCGCGGCCGGCGACGGGGTGTCCGGGGTCGAGCTGGCGGGCGGGGAGCGGCTGGACGCGGCGACGGTGGTGCTCGCCGCCGGCTGTCGCAGCGGGTCGATCGACGGGGTGCCCGGCGCCGCCCGGCCGCCCGTGCGTCCGGTCAAGGGCCAGATCCTCACGCTGCGCCAGGACCCCGCCGACCCGCTGGTGTCCCGCACGGTGCGGGGGCTCGTGCGGGGCTCCAGTGTCTACCTCGTGCCCCGGGACGACGGCCGGGTCGTGGTCGGGGCGACGGTCGAGGAGCGGGGGTGGGACCGGCGGGCGACCGCAGGCGGTGCCTACGAGATCCTGCGGGATGCGCTGGCGCTGGTCCCCGGCCTCGACGACGCCGAGCTGGTGGCGGTGCGCACCGGGCTGCGGCCGGGGTCGCCCGACGACCTGCCCATGGTGGGGCCGTCCGCGGTCCCCGGGCTGGTCGTGGCCACGGGACACCACCGCAACGGCATCCTGCTCACCCCGATCACGGCCGCGGCCGTCGCCGCCGCAGTGCTGGGCGAGCCGGCGCCGGCCGAGGTCGTCCCGTGCGATCCCCGGCGGTTCGCCCCGGCGGAGGCCAGGTCGTGACCGCCGACCTGCGGGTCACGGTCAACGGCGACGAGCACGCCGTGGCGGCCGGGACGACGGTCGCGGCGCTCGTGGCCCAGCTCGGCCTGGAGCCCCGGGGCATCGCGGTGGCCGTCGACGGCGAGGTGGTCACCCGCCGGTCGTGGGGCGAGCGGGCCCTGGCGGCGGGGGAGCGGGTCGAGGTCCTGTCGATCGCGCAGGGAGGATGACGATGGACGATCCCCTGGTCATCGCCGGCGAGCAGTTCGGGTCCCGCCTGATCCTCGGCACCGGCGGGGCCCCGAACATGGAGGAGCTGGAGCGGGCGCTGGTGGCGTCGGGCACCGAGCTGACCACCGTCGCGCTGCGCCGGGTCGACCCCCGGGCGCCGGGGTCGCTGTTCGACGTGCTGGACCGCACCGGGATCCGCCCGCTGCCGAACACGGCCGGCTGCTTCACGGCCCGGGACGCGGTGCGCACGGCGCAGCTGGGCCGGGAGGCGCTGGAGACCGAGTGGGTGAAGCTGGAGGTCGTCGCCGACGAGCGCACGCTGCTCCCCGACCCGGTGGAGCTGCTGGACGCGGCCGAGCAGCTGGTGGAGGACGGGTTCGTGGTGCTGGCCTACAGCAACGACGACCCGATCCTGGCCCGCCGCCTCCAGGACGCGGGCGTGGCCGCGGTGATGCCGCTGGGCGCCCCGATCGGGTCCGGGATGGGGATCCGCAACCCGTACAACCTGGCCATCATCCTGGAGTCGGCGACGGTGCCGATCGTCCTCGACGCCGGCATCGGCACGGCCTCGGACGCGGCGCAGGCCATGGAGCTCGGCTGCGACGCGGTCCTGCTGGCGACGGCCGTGACCCGGGCCCGCAACCCGGTCCAGATGGCCACGGCGATGCGCCACGCGGTGGAGGCGGGCCGGCTGGCCCGCCTGGCCGGCCGCATCCCCCGCCGGCTGTACGCGGAGGCGTCGACGACGTTCGAGGGCCGGGCCGACCTGTCGTGATGCTCGTGGTCGTGACGGACCGGGCGCAGGCCGCCTCCGCCGGCCGGCCCCTCCGGGCCACGGTCGCCGCCGCCCTCGCCGGCGGCGCCCCGACGGTGCTGCTCCGGGACAAGGACCTCCCGGCCCCCGACCGTGTCGGCCTCGCCCGGGACCTGCGGTCCCTGACCGCGGACGCGGGCGCCGCGCTCTGGATCGCCGGCGACGTCGAGCTCGCGGCCGGCGTCGGCGCCGACGGCGTCCACGTGGCCGCCTCCGACCCGTGGCCCGAACGCTCCGGGATCGCCGTGGGGCGGTCGTGCCACACGATCGCCGAGCTGCGCGCGGCCGAGGCCCGCGGCGCGGCGTGGGCCACCTACTCGCCGGTGTACGTCACCACCTCCAAGCCGGGCTACGGGCCGGCGCTCGGCCCGGACGGGCTGGCTGCGGGGTGCCGGGCGGTGCCGGGGCTGGCGGTGCTGGCGCTGGGCGGGGTCGGGCCGGGGCGGGCGGGCGACTGCGTGCGGGCCGGGGCGGCCGGCGTGGCGCTCATGGGTGCGGTGATGGGGGCCGGCGACCCCGAGGCGGTCGTGCGGGCGGTGGCGGCTGAGCTGGCCCCGCTACGTTCCCCGCTGTGAGCACCGACACGCCCCCCGTGGCCCTGACCATCGCCGGCTCCGACTCCGGCGGCGGCGCCGGGATCCAGGCGGACCTGCTGACCTTCGCCGCGCTCGGGGTCCACGGGACCAGCGCGATCACCGCGCTCACCGCCCAGAACACCGTGACGGTCACCGGGGTCCACGTGCCGCCGGTCGCGTTCCTGCTGGCGCAGGTGGACGCGGTGCTCGACGACCTGCCGGTCGCCGCGGTCAAGACCGGGATGCTGGCCACCGAGGAGATCGTCCGAGCCGTCGCCGACCTGGCCGCCGGGGGACGGCTGCCGCAGCTCGTCGTCGACCCCGTGCTCGTGTCCTCCACCGGGGCCCGGCTGCTCGACCCGGGGGCCGAGCGAGCCTACACCGATGCGCTGTTCCCGCAGGCCCTCGTCGTCACGCCCAACACCCGGGAGGCGTCCGCCCTGCTCGGCCGCCCGGTGGCGACCGTGGCCGACGCCCGCGACGCCGCCCGGCAGCTGACCGAGCTCGGGCCTCGCTGGGTGGTGGTCAAGGGCGGGCACCTGGCCGACGACGCGGGCGACGCCGTGGACGTGGTCTACGACGCCGCGGGCGACGAGGTCACCGAGCTGCGGGCGCCCCGGATCGCCACCTCCAACGACCACGGCACCGGCTGCACGTTCGGCGCCGCCACCGCCGCCGGGCTGGCGTCCGGCGCCGATGTCCCCCGCGCGCTGGCGGCGGCCAAGGCGTTCGTGCATGCCGGCCTGGCCTCGTCCGCGGGGTGGCGGCTGGGGGCTGGGCACGGGCCGGTCGGCAAGCTCGGAGCGTGGCGAACGCCCTGAGCCCGTGCGGTTACCCCCGAGTAGCGTGAGGGCGAGGTGGAGCAGGGGATCGCGGCACGTGTGGCCGAGCGTGCGCCGGCCGGCGTCCCGGATCCCGTCGCGCCCCTGGCGCCGGTGCCGAGCCCCCGGCCCCACCGCCCGGTCGCCCGCCGCAACCTGATCCTGGCCCGGGTGTCGCTGGCCGCGGCGCTGACCCCCGTGGCCGTTGCGGCGTTCCGAGCCGTTGCCGGCGGGTGGGTCCCGGTGGGGGAGTCGGCGCTCGTTGCGGTACGGGCGCGGGACGTGCTCGCCGGAGCGTCCGGCGGCGGCGTGCCGCTGGTCGGGCCCTGGGCCGATACCTCCGCTCAGCTGGGCATCGACGTGTACCACCCGGGACCGCTGCTCTACGACGTGCTGGCGGTCCCGGTGCGCGTCGCCGGTGCTGCGGGCCTGGTGGCGGCCACCGCGCTGATCAACGCGCTGGCCATCGCGGGGATCTTCACCGTCACCCGCCGGGTGGCGGGGTCCACGATGGCCGCACTGGCGATGGCGCTGGTGACGGTCCTGTGCTGGGTGACCGGAACCGCGGCGCTGGTCGAGCCGGGCTACCCGGGCACGGTGGTGCTGCCGTTCGTGCTGTTCCTGGTGCTGACGTGGGCGGTGCTGTGCGGGGAGGTGTGGTGCCTGCCGGTGGCCGTGGCGGTCGGTGCGCTCGTCGGCGGGACGGACCTGCGGGTCGCGCTGTTCGTGCCGGTGCTGCTGGCGGTGGGCGCGCTGTCGGTGGCCCACGCCACGTGGGGCCTGCCGGTGCGGCGCTGGGGGCGCCCCGCCGCAGTCCTGGCCGCGGCCGGCGTGGTGGCGGTGGTGTGCCTGGCCCAACCGGTGGCCGAGGAGCTGAGCGGCGACGGCGGCGGGAACGTGATCCACCTGTGGGAGGGCGCGGCGGAGCGCACGTCCACCCTCGACATCGGCACGAGCGCCCGGGTCCTGGCCAGGGTGGTGGCCCTTCCGCCGTGGTGGGTCCGGCCCTGGCACGCCGACGACCTCGGCGTCGGTCCCGGGGGCACCCCGGGGCCGCACCTGGTGCTGGCAGTCGTGGCCCTGGTCGGCATCACCGTCCAGGCCGGGCTGCGCCTGCGGGACGCCCGCCGCCGCGACGACCGGATCACCGCCTCGGGCCTGCTGGTGGCCCTGGTGTCCGCGGCCCTGGCGCTCGTGACGGTCGAGCTGCTGCCGACGACCCGGTTCGGCACCGCCGTGCCCCAGCTGCGCTGGCTGTGGGGGGTCGGCGTCTTCGTGTCGCTGGTGCTGTTCGTGAGCGGCATCCAGGACCTCCCGACCCCCCGCGGCGGCCGCTGGTGGCCGGCGTCCCTGGCGGCCGGCGCGTGCATCCTCGTGGCCGTCGCAACCTTGCCGGCGACCGACCGGGGCGCGGTGGCGACGACCGCGGCGCACGTGGCCGCGGAGGACATCACCCGCGAGCTGGCGAGGGCCGACCTGCGCGGGCCACTGCTCGTCGTCTGCGACGAGCAGCTCCTCGACCCGTACTGCGAGGCCGTGATGGCGGAGCTGTCGCTGGGGGGCGTCCCGTTCGTGGTCGACGACCCGGACCGGGTGGCCGCCCTGGGCGACGGCCGGCGGCCCGCCCGCGACGAGGACGTCACGGGCACCCTGACGGTGGCGGCCGGCGACGACACCCTGGCGAGGCCCGGCGGGGCCCGCACGGTGGCGGACCACAGCGCACTGTCGGAGGACGAGACGGAAGAGCTGGAGGACCTCCGCGGCGCGCTGGCGGTGGCCATCGCGGTGGGCGACGTGGCCCTGAACGACCGCGGCGAGGAGCTCGCCCGCGAGGGCACCCTGATCTCGGTCGACCCGGATGGCCCGAGCCTGCACATCGACTCGGAGGCCGCCCTGGCGGTGCGCCCCGAGATGTTCGGGGCGCACCGCCGCGACCTGGTCGCGATGGTCGACCACGACCTGGTCGACGCGCTGTCGCCGTGGCGCGGCACCCTGGACCGCTACCGCGAGCTCCAGGACCGCTGGGACGCCGCGACGGTCACGGTCTACCTGGAACCCTGAGCGCCGCCGCCAGGCTCGCTGCCGTTCTGAGTCTCTGCGGGCAACCCGCGGCGCCCGACGGGGCCGCCGCGGACGTGGCCGAGCCTATGCAGCGATGCCTGCCTGGGGTGGTGCTCGGCCCTGAGGGGCGGGTCGCGGTGGACCTGCCCGCGCGAGTGCGGCCGGCTCGCAGCCGCGTTCAAGCTCCCACGGGCAGCCCGCCGCGGGCGTGGCCGGGCCCGTGCAGCCAGGCCTGCCCGGGCGGGCACTCGAGGGCTCGCTCGCAGTGCCGGCACGCCGCCCCTGGGGTCGCGTCGGCCGGGTCGAACCCCCGCTCGGTGGCGATCACCCGCTGCCGCACCACGTCGACGACCAGCCCGCCGCCCGCCGCCAGCACATCGTCGTCGACGGCCAGGCGCAGCCGCTCCCCGGTGTCCCCGGCCGTCACCAGGACCGCCTCCGGCGCGATGCCCCGAGCCAGCGCCCCCGCCGCCGCCTCGAACGTTGCCCGGACCTCCACCGCACCGTCGTCCCCGCCCGCCGGCCGGTGCACCACCAGCGAGAACCGCCCCGCCCCGCTCACCCGCCCCAGCCGGGCGTCCGCCCCGCCGGACACCGACACGCCCGCCACCCCGGCAGGCCGCCACGTCAACGTCCCCTGTCCGGCGTTCAGCAACCCGAGGTCGGCGGGCAGCGGCCAGCCCATCACCCGCAGGAACCCGGCCAGCCACCGCGACGCCCCCGCCGCCGTGGCCGCCAACACGGCGGCGTCCCCGTCGTCCCGGCGCTCGGCGACCCACCCGGCCACACCGTCGGCGGACAGGTCGCGGCAGGACCGCATCCACTGCCGCACCGTCCCCAGCGGCGCCGGCGGTGGCGCGGCGCCGGACCCGGGCCGCTCGTGGTCGTCGAGGTAGGCCAGGAGCGCCGCCCGCGCCACCGCCCCGGCCGCGGTGGCCGGCGACCATCCCGGGAACCCCCACCCGTCCTCGCCCTGCCCGCGGTAGCGGGCGGCGCACCCGGCCACGTCCCGCGCCGCGACCCACCCGACGTGCACGCGTCCCACCCCCACGGGCCCCGCGGCCAGGACCGCACCGAGCTCGTCCGCCACCCGCCGGCGCAACCGGTCCGCCGTCCCCACGGCATCCCACCCGCCACGGGTCGCGCTGGTCATGCCGGGACCTTGGTCGCCCGCCACGACGTCCCCGCCGGGCAGTCGGCCCGCACGGGGCAGTGGTCGCAATACGGACCCGGGCGGGCCGCCGGCGCCTCGCCGACCGCCAACGCGGCGGCGACCTGCATCGCCTCGTCGAGCCGCTCGGCCGCGTGGGCCAGCAGGGCGGGGCGGATCGGCTCGACCTGCGTGGTCCCGTCCGCCACCACCGTCACCGCCGCCGACGGGGAACGGCCGTCGCGCAGGGCGACGAGGATGGCGTACAGGTGGGCGTCGGCCCGCATGCCGTCGTACCAACGCCCGCCCTTCACCTCGACCAGCACCGCCGGTCGCGAGGTCGGCGGTCCGCCGAACGCCAGGTCGACCCGCCCGCCGACCGTCACCGCCCCGTCGGCGAGGCGGGCACGGACAGGCTCCTCGACCCGCGGCCACCAGTCCGGCTCGACCGCCGGCCATCCGGACGTCAGCTGCGCGACCCGCGTCCCGACGTCGGCCAGCAGGGCCGCCCGGGCCGCCGGGGCCAGCGACGCCAGGTGGTCGGCCACGCCCTCGTCGCCCGTGGCGACGAGGAATGCCACCGCCGCCTCCACCGTCGCCGCCCGCTGCGGGACCAGCGTGGCCACCTTGGCCGCGGCGTCCACGATCAGGCCCGCGACGACGTCGTCCGACCCCGACGACTCCGGCGGCGCCAATGCCCGGCGCGGGCACCGCAGCAGCCAGGTCACGACGCCCTTGGTCAGCCGCAGCGGGGCGTCGGGCGTCCACCCGGCCACCGCCGCCGCGGCCCGGGCGGCCTCGTCGAGCCGCAGCCGCAAATGGTCGATCTGCTCGGCGTCGTCGGCGGGCACCGCCACCGGGCCGACCGCGCCGGCCAGCACGTCGGCCAGGGTGCGGGGCGGGGGGTCGGCCACCGCACGATCGTAGGGACGCCCGCCTGCCGGGCGAGGGACCCGCCCCGCGGGCGACGTCAGCCGGTCATGCGGTCTGCGCCGTCCGCTCCGCCAGCCACCGGGCCTCGGCCTCGCCCTGCGGCGTCGACGGCGGCCCGTCCACCCACGGCCACAGCTCGTTGGCGATCCGCCGGAAGTTGGCCGTGGCGTGCAGGTCGCCCAGGATCGCCATCAGCCCCAGGTTGATCCTCTGGATGATCACGAAGGACGGCGGCAGGTTGGCGGCCCGGATGATCGGCCCGTACTCGCCCGTCGGGTCGAAGTACCGGGACGCGGCCTGGGTCGACCACTCCGGGGTGATCGTCACCGTGCGGTCCTCGATCACGAACTCGTAGAAGTGCCGGTAGTACTCCTGCACCTCGTCGTTCGACACCGGCGTTCCCGGCCGCAGCAGGCCGATCCGCTCGATGACGTGCCGGAACCGGGCCGTGTCTCCCTCGAACACCATCGCCTGGAGCATGTCGGCGAACAGGTCGACCTCCTCCGGCGTGAACTGCTTGACCAGCCCGAAGTCGAGGAACGTCACGTGCCCTCCCGGCCGGAACAGGTAGTTGCCCGGGTGGGGGTCGCCGTTGAACGCCGACAGCCGGTACAGGCTGCGGAACACGAACCGGTAGATCGTCTCGGCCGCCAGGTTGCGCTCGTCCTGGTCCCAGGTCAGCACGGTGTCGAAGCGGACGCCCTCGGCCAGCTCGGTCGTGAGCACCCGGGCCGTCGACAGCGCCGGCACCACGTCCGGCACATGGATGAACGGGTGTCCCCGGTAGAAGTCGGCGAACAGCTGGGTGTTGCGGGCCTCCCTGACGTAGTCGAGCTCCTCGACGACCCGGGCCCGGATCTCCTCGACCAGCGGCCCCGGCTCGAACCCGGGCAGTGCCAGGCCCATCGCCCCGAAGATGACGCCCGCGCTCTCCAGGTCCGATCGGATCGCATCGTCGACCCCCGGGTACTGGACCTTGACCGCCACCGCCTGCTCGTCGCGTGTGATCGCCCGGTGGACCTGCCCGATCGACGCCGCGGCGATCGGCTCCGGATCCCACTCCAGGAACAGCTGGTCGGGCGGGGCGCCGAGCTCGCGCTCGACGACGCCGGCTGCCAGCTCGGCGGACATGGGGGGAGCGTCCTGCTGGAGCCCGGCCAGCGCCTCCCGTACGTGGTCGGGCAGCCCGATGTCCAGGTAGGACGCCATCTGACCGAGCTTCATGAAGGCGCCCTTCATGTTGCCGAGCGTCTCGGCGACCTGGGCGGCGGTCCGCAGTTGGAACTCCTCGTCCAGCTCCGCCTGCCGCTCGGCGCCGGCGAAGACGCGGCGAGCACGGTGCAGCGCAAAGTCCGCCCCGGCCCGGCCGCCCGTGCGGGCGAGCTCGACCCGGCGCTGGTTGCGGGTGCGGCCCCGGACCGGGTGGGCGTCGACACCCGCTCTGGTTCCGGCGGCATCTCCGGCCCGCCGCTGGGCGGCCGCCCGGGCCCGGATCACGGCCACGGCCGCGCCGGCGATCGCCCCGGCCACGACGGCGCGGCGGGCCGCACGGCGCACAGTCGATCCCCGCTCGCTCACGGGCCGGACGATACCCGCCGTAGCACAGGGGACTACCAGCCGCGGTAGTGCGGGTCCCGGCGCTCGACGAACGCCTGCACCCCCTCGTTGGCGTCCTCGGAGGTCATGTTCAGCTCCTGGGCCAGGGCCTCCTCCCGGAAGGCGGTGGCGCGGTCGCCGTCGAGCGAACGGTTGAGGAGGCGCTTGGTGAGGCCGAGCGCCCGCGTCGGCCCCGCGGCCAGGCGGCCAGCCCACTCGGCTGTCACCTTGGGCAGCTCGTCGGCCGCGACGACTCGGTTGACCAGGCCCAGGCGCTCGGCGTCGCCGGCCCCCAGGTCGTCGCCGAAGAACATGAGCTCCTTGGCCCGGCTCAGGCCGACCAGCCGGGGCAGCAGCCACGACCCTCCGCCGTCCGGGACGAGGCCGCGGCGCACGAACACCTCGATGAAGCGGGCGCCCTCGGCCGCCACCACGAGGTCGCACGCGAGGGCCAGGTGGGCGCCGATGCCGGCGGCCGTCCCGTTGACCGACGCCACCACCGGCTTGTCGCAGTCGAGCACGGCGGCGACCAGCCGCTGCGAGCCCTCGGCCAGCATCCGGGACACGTCGCCGACGACCTTGTCGGGCGCGCCGGCGGGCCGCTCGGCGCCGGGCCGGGTCACCCGCAGGTCGGCGCCGGTGCAGAAGTGGCGCCCGCTGGCCCCGAGCACCACGGCCCGCACCTCGACCCGGGCGGCGGCGCCGGCCAGCAGCTCGATCAGCCGGTCGCGCTGGTCGGGGGTGAGGGCGTTGGCCGCCTCGGGCCGGTTCAGCGTGAGCCACAGGACCCCGCCGTCCTCCCGCACCAGGAGCTGGTCGTCGAGGGGCCTCTCGTCGGTCATGCCCGCACGGTAGCCCAGGTTTCTGACGGATCGTCAGATCTGTGCCGTCGCCGACACGTCCTGGGGCAGGCCGCACTCGAGCACCGCGGCGTCGCCGTCCCGGCGCCGGCGGAACGCCAGGCCCGCCCGGCGGAACGTACGGGCCAGCGCCTCCTCGCTGTGGCCGTCGGCGACCGCCCGCAGCCGACGAACGTCCCCGTTGCCGGCCAGCAAGGCCAGCTCGGTCAACAGCAGCGTCCCGATGCCGCGGACCTGGTGCCGGTCCTCCACCCCCACCACGATCTCCGCGTCGCGGCCGATCGGACCGACCTCGTAGCGGCCCACGCCCACGATGTCGGCCCCGACGAGCGCGGCGATCGCCACGTGGTCCCGCCCGTCCGAGCGCACCAGGGCGTCGGCCACCTCGGCCCCGGCGGCCCCGTCGAGGAAGCTGCAGCGCTCGTGGTGGGCCACCAGGGCCTCCCGATCGCCGGCGCCCAGGTGGCGGAGCCGGACCAGGCCGCCGTCGGTCAGCACGATCAGGCGCTCCAGCGTCGTGGGCGGGCGCCGCGCGGGGGCCGGTGGAACGGCCACGGCTGGGCGGGGGGCGGACCCGCCGCCCGGGCCGGCCGCAATCTGGGAGGCAACGCGGAGGACCGCCCGGCACCGGGCCACCTCGGTGGCGGTGAAGCGTGGCCCGCGGCGCGTCAGGACGGCGAACGCCGGCACGCCGTCGTGGTCGTGCGGCACCACAGCCAGCCACGGCTCCTCGCCGGCGGCGGGGCCCACCGGCGCGGGACCGTCCCATCCCCGCCCGATGCTGGTAACGCCGCGGGCCACCGCGTCGGCGAGGGGGGAGCCCGGTGGAGCGTCGGCGGACACCGCCGTCTCGATCCGCACGTCGTCGACCGGGATCACCCGGCGGATCGCCTCCACGACCGCGTCCGGCCGGGCGCTGGCCAACAGGCATACCGCCGTGTCGAGGGCTCGCACGACGTCGTCGACCAGCACGTGGGGATCGGCGTCGTCGAGGTGGAGCAGCGCAGCCCCGCAGCGGGCGGCTGCCGCCGCCAGCTCGTGGCCACGCTCGTCGGGAACTTGGACGACGAGCCGGTCGACGACCGTGGACTCGCCGCCGGCGTGGACGTCGAGGTGGAGGATGTTGGCGCCACACGAGGCGAGGTCGGCAGCCACGGCCGCGAGGTTGCCGGGCCGATCGGCCAGTTCGACCCAGAGCTCATGTCGACCCATGCGGTGCGCGTACCTCCCTCGTCGGGACCACGATGCGTCGGCTCCGTTGCCGGCTCCTCAACGCGATGCGACCAGTCTGCGAACAGGATCTGACACTGATCTGACGTCTTGATGGCCGGGCGTGATGGCGTCAGCTCAGCCGGCGGCGGGCGTGGGCGATCACAGTTCGGGCGGTGCGCTGCCGTCGGGTGCCGTCGGGCGACAGGCCGTGCTTCAGGCGGGGACGGGCGATCACGGCCGTGACGGCCCGCTCGAGCGCGGCGGCGATGTCGGACCGCGGCAGCGGCGGCCGTGGCGCGCGGGGCGCCATGGCGATCGGGCCGTCGCCCTCGCCCTCCAGCGCCAGGACCCGACCGTGCGGCCGGCGGAGCGCCTCGGCGAACAGGTCCGTGAGCCTGGCGGCGGTCGCGTCCCAGGTGAACGACTCGCCCCGGACCCGCAGCGCCTCGGTCAGCTCCTTGGCGGCCACCACGTCGTGCAGCAGGTCCCACGCCGAGTCCGCCGCCGCGGCCACGTCGAACCCGTCGAGCACGGGGATGCCGCCCGGCATCACCTCGTCGAGGCCGCCGCGGCGGGTGGCCAGGGTGGGCACGCCGTGCGCCGCCGCCTCGAACGGGACGAGGCCGAACCCCTCGACCGTCGACGGGTACAGCACCAGGGCCGCCCGCCGGTACAGCCAGCGCTTCTCGTCCTCGCTCACCGTGGCGAGCGCGGCCACGTCGGCCCGCAGGTCGCCCGGCAGCCCGAGCAGCAGCTCCGCCTCGCGGGCGAGCGAGTTGCCGTGCGGCGGCGTCGGCCCGGCCAGGACCAGGCGCCCGTCCCAGCCGCGCCGCCGGAGCTCGGCCCAGGTCCGGAGGGCGAACGGCCGGTTCTTGTGCAGGTAGGACGCACCCAACACGAGGAGGAAGCCGTCGTCGTCGGGCACGCCGGCGGGCCGGGACTCAGCGTCGTCGCCGTCGGCGAGGTCGGCCCCGCACCACACCACGGCCTGCGCCGCGCCGGTCGGCACCAGGCCCTGGGCCTCGGCGGCCCGCCGGCTGGCGTCGCTGATGAACGCCACGCCGTGGGCCAGCTCGAGCGTCAGGCGGGTGACGTCCCGGTAGGCGAACCAGTCGTCACGGGTGCCGAAGTAGGCCGGGGTCTCGAAGGCGATCGTGTCGAGCTGGTTGACCACGAAACGGTCGGCCAGCCGGGTCAGGACGGCCAGGTCGGCGAGGTCGGTGACCTGGTAGGGCCGGTAGACCAGGTCGACGGCGCCCGCGTGTCGGTCGAGGTCCGCCCGGTCGAGCTCGACGAACTCGACGTCGAGCTCCGAGCGCAGGGCGTCGACGTAGGGTGGCGGGCTCCGTGGCACGAAGGCGACCAGGCGGTCGATCCCGGGCTGGCCGGCTAGTGCCCTCAGCGTCGCCGCCACGATCTGCTGGGTGCCCATGCGGTCGGGGCCGAGGCACAGGGCGTCGACGCCGACGCTGAGGCCGAGCAGCGACCGGCGGGCGGCGGCCAGGGCGTCGGCCAGCGGGGAGGCAGGGTCCCGCTCCGCGGCGGCGACCGAGCCGGCGTACCACGGGTAGCGGCGGCGGACCACGGCCTCGTGGCGCTCCTGGCGTTCGACGACCTCGGGCGAGGCCCCGAAGCTGCTGCCGCCCCGGTGGAAGACGAACACGTCGTCCGCGCACACGTGGCGGAAGCCGTGAGCGAGGGCCCGCTGGCTGAAGTCGACCTCCTCGCCGTAGCCGGGGGAGAAGGCCTCGTCGAACGGCCCGACCAGGTCGAGGGCGGCGCGGCGGACGTAGACGCAGTGCCCGACGGCGGTGGGGATCGTCGGCCGTAGGCGCAGGCTGCCGGCGGCGACCCGGCGGGCGGCCTCGGCGGCGGTCAGGCCGGGCGGGAGGGAGCGATGGGGCCGGTTGCGGTAGGGGACCGACAGGATCGTGCCGTGGTTGGTGAGGGCGGTGGCGGTCGCGACGCTGTCGGCGCTGGTGGCGGCATCGGTGAGGCGCCCCAGCCACTCGGGGCCGACGACGACGTCGCTGTTGACGAGGACGACGTCCCGGCCGGGGCTGGCGGCGAAGGCGTCGTTGCAGGAGCGGACGAAGCCGACGTTCGTGGCGTGGCGGAGGACGACGACGTCGTGGCGCAGGGTGGCGCCGTGGGCGTCCAGCAGATCGATGACGCGGCGGTCGAGGCCGGCATCGTCGATCACCAGCACGCCGATGCCCGGCGGCGTGTGGTCCGTGATGGCGGCCAGGCACTGGACGACGTCGTCGTAGGAGTCGTAGGCCGCCACCGCCACCACGGGCGAGGGCGCGTCGGCGAGCAGCGCTCGCGCCGCCTCGACGGTGGTCGCTGTCCTGACCGGCACGGGTGCCTCTCTCGTGGTGCGGCCCGGGCGGGCGGCGTGGCGTTCAAAGGGCGAAGCGGCCCCAGCGGGAGGCGACCATCAGGTCGGCCTGCGCCGGCGAGCCGAACCACCTCGCGCGTTCGTTGACGAGGTCGACCTCGACAGTGTGCATCCCCGGCATGCTCGGTACGCGGATGAGCGCCTCCAGTATGCGTGACTCGCCCGGGGGGATGTCACCGGGAAGGGGGGTGAGGGCCCAGTCGGTGACGATCGCCCCGGTCACAGGGTGCCGGAGCCGGGCCCCGACCCGCAGCTGGACACCGGGCGAGTCCCGGTGCGGGAGCGGTGCGTCGCCCTCGTTCGTGACCGCGACGGCCAGGAGGGTATCGTTGCCGGGCTCGGTCCGGCGGTCACGCTCGACCACCCGGAGCGTGACCCGGTAGCCCTGGGCGGCCAGCGGGTCGGGCGGGCGGTGGGCGACGACCTCGGCGGCGGTCACCAGCGGGAGGTCGTCGGCGATGCCGGGGCGCGTCGCAGGCTCGGCGCTGCCACGGGCGGCCACCACCTTCTCGAGGGTCGCGCGGTCGTCGTCGGGGACCAGCTCGGGGGGCAGCGTGGCGAAGTGCTCGGGGACGTAGAGCGTGTCGTTCATCGGCCCGCCGCCCACGGCGACGAGCCCGGGGCGGAGCGCCTCGTACCGCCGGACCCGCGCCCGCCGCTCGGCGAACGAGCTGAGCACGCAGGCGAGGTGGTACAGCGGCTCGTCGGCGTAGCGGGCCGGAAGGGCGGCCCGCGCCCCGCCGTGCACCGACGTGTCGAAATCGAGCTGCGGTCCCCGCACCAGGAGCCGGCGCTGGTAATCGGGCCACCACGGGCGTTCGGCAAGCCAGTGGCGCTCGTCGGGGAAGCACCAGCGCCGCGCCAGGCGGAACTGGGCGCTGTCGGTGTCGGCCACCCACCCCGGCAGCGCGGCGACGAGGGCGGCGCTGGGGACCTCGTCGCCGTCGAGCATCAGGACGTGGTCGTGGCGGCACAGGTCGACCAGCCAGGGCCGGGCCGACTCGGGCGGGTCGTTGTACTGGAAGCGGACCACGGTGTCGGCCACGTCCTGCAGCGGCGCGGTGGTGGCCGGCTCGACGCGGCTGTCGACCGCCACGACGATCTCGGCGGCGACGTCCCGCAGGGTCGCGAGGGCGGCCGCGACCATGGCGGGGTCGTCGGCGGTCAGGCAGCACACCGACAGCGGGGCGGCACCGGTCACGGCCCCTGCTCTCGGGCGAACGCGGCCCGGGCCAGCTCGGCGGCCGTGGCGGCGTGGGCGACGGCGAGCACGAGGGCGCCGAGCTGGTCCCGGTCGGGTTCCTTCCGGGCGGCGATGCAGGCGGCGGACTCCCGTGCCTCGGCGACGGCCCGCCGCCAGCGCTCCCGCCGGCCGGGGTGGTCGCCGGCGAGGCCGAGGCGGGCGTTGGTGAGCCCCTGCCCCCAACCCCGCCGGAGGAGCCATCTCCGACCCATCCGCTCGGGCAGCACCTGCTGGACGACGGCGGCCGCGGGGACGTAGAGAACGGACCAGCCGGCGGCGGTCAGCCTCCGGGTCATGTCGGGCTCCTCGCCCGAGAGCAGCCGAGCGCCGACCCGCCCCAGCCGGGGATCGAAGCCGCCGGCGTCGAGGGCCGCAGCCCGCCGCACGGACATGTTGGTGCCGTAGGGCCCGTGGTCGCCGGGGAAGGGCCGGGCCTCGTCGCCCAGTTCGAGGACGCTGTACCACGGGAGGAGGTCGTCCCCCAGCCACTCCGGCCGCCCCGCCGGCCACACGAGCCCGATAGGACCGCCGGCCATGCCGATGGCGAGGTCCTCGTAGGCGGCCAGGTGGGACCGGGCCCAGGTCGGCGGCACGAGCGCGTCGTCGTCGACGAACAGCACCACCTCACCCTTGGCCGCCTCCAGCGCCGCGTTGCGGGCCCGGGACAGGCCGGCGACCGACTCGGTCACCACCCGCCGCCGGTCCCCGGCCCGCTCCCACTGCCGCAGCACCTCGGCCGTGCCGTCGGTCGACCCGTTGTCGACCACGAGCGTCTCGAGCTGGTCCGGTTCGGCCAGCTGCCCTGCGAGGCTGGCCAGGCACTGCGGCAGGATGGCGGCCCGGTTGCGGGTGCAGACCGCGATGGTGCCCGTGATCACGGGCCTGAGGTTGGCACGTCCAGCACGTCCGCGGCGATGAGCTCCTCGAGGTCGCGGTCGCCCCACCACGACAGCTGGAGCGCCTTGACCCGCCGGAAGTAGAGCTGCACGTCGTAGTCGACGGTGAACCCGTTGCCGCCGTGGATCTGCTGGGCGGTGGCGGTCACCTGGCGGGCCGTGCGGCAGGCGAACAGCTTGGCCATCGGTGCCAGCCGCGCCACGGACCGGCCCGTGGCCCGCGCCCAGGCGGCCTCGTGGACGAGCGTGCGGGCTCCGTCCAGCTCGGCCTGGCGGTCGGCGAGGTAGTGGGCGATCGCCTGGAAGGCCCCGATGGGCTTGTCGAACTGCTCGCGGTCCTTCGCGTACTGGACCGTGATCTCCTGCACGTAGCCTGCCGCCCCCACGGCCCAGGCCGCCAGGAGGATCAGGGCGTCGTCCCGCACCGCCTCCCACGTGTCCCACCCGGACTCCGGAGCCCCGATCCGGGCGCCGTCGTCGACCTCGACGCCGTCCAGGTCCACCCGGTACTGCGCGTCCGAGGCGACGGTGAGCTGCTGGGTGAGCGTGACCCCGGGAGCGTGCGGGTCGACGAGGAACAGGTCGATGTCCCGCAGCCCGTCGCCGGTCCGCGCCAGCACGAGCAGCTTGGTGGCGGCCGCCGCGAAGGCCACGTGCCGCTTCGTCCCGGTGAGCGCCCACCCGCCCCCCTCGGCCGGCCGAGCCGCCGTGCGCACGCCCGCCGGCCCGAACCCGCCGTCCGGCTCCAGCCACGCCGGCGTGAGGATCACGTCACCGGACGCCACCCCGGGCAGCCACGCCGCCCGCTGCCCATCGGTCCCGCCGGCGACCAGCGCCCCGGCGCCTGCCACGCAGCTGGCGAAGTGGGGCGTCGGGGCCAGCGCCCGGCCCAATTCCTCGTAGAGCACAGCGCCTTCGAGGGCGGTCATCCCCGACCCACCATGCTCCTCCGGCACCAGGAGCCCGGCCAGGTCGAGTGCGGCCAGTTGCTCCCACAGCCCGGGCGCGTAGCCGATCGGGTCGTCCTCCAACTCGCGCACCACGCTCAGGGGAGCGTGCTCGGCGCACAGGCTCCGCACCACCGACCGGAGCATGTCCTGTTCCTGGGTGAACTCGATGTCGAGCATCGGTCTCCTGCAGCGGTCGTCAGGGCACCCACTGGTCGCCGGTGCGGCGCCAGGGGTTGTCGTCGGGGGACAGGGGCAGGGCGATGCGGAGCGAGGCGGTGGTGCACAGCCGCCCGCCCGCATGCAGCTCGACGGCGACGGATGCCCACCCGCACCCGGCGTCGTCCACGTCCACCGCGTCGACCACGCCGGTCAGCGTCATCGTGTCGCCGGGGTAGACGGAGTCCCGCATGCGGAACCGCACCCGTCCGAGCCGGCCAACCGGGCCGGTCCAGTCGGTGGCGAACCGCTCGAGCCACGCCTGCTGGTTGGGCGTGTTGAGGAAGATGTCCTTGGCCCCGTTGCGCTCGATCGCGAAGTCGCGGTCGTGGTGCATCGGCCGCCAGTCCCGGGTGGCGAGCGCCCCGAGCACCACGGTCGTGGCGCTGACGTCGCAGACCAGGGCCGGCAGCCTGTCACCGAGGCGGACATCGGGATGCAGCACCGCCCCCGCCACCCACTGCCCGGCCCCACGCGCCGGAAGGTCCGTTGCCACGTCGGCGCCGGCCACCACCACCTCACCGCTCACCCCGGTCGAGGCCCCAGCGCTTCCCGACGCCTCCCCTCTCCGGTAGCCGAACCCGGTGAACGTCTCGACGCCGACCAGCACGCCGTCCTGGTTCCGGTAGGGCACGTCGATCACCCAGAACCGCCCGGTGCCGAGCTTGGTCGTCTTCGGCTCGCTGAGCGACCGGAGCACCTGCGAGGTGCTGATCACGTCCCCCGGCCGCACCGGCTCGTGGAACGCCACCTCGCTGTCGCTCATGACCGCTTCGGGCAGCTCGAGGGCGTCCTTGAGGTCGAAGTGGACCTGGAGGGGCAGCCGGGGCGCCGGCTGGTCGGGCTGCCAGTGGTGGGGCCGGAACCACAGGGACAGCGTCGAGGGCGGGGCGATCGGCCCGCCCGTGAGCCGCTCGGCCACCCCGTCGTCCCAGAACAGCGGGTTGCCGTTCTCGACCGATGCACAGGACGTCCAGATGTAGCCCCGCTCGACCGGGAAGTCCGCCGTCTCCGGGTAGCGGGTCTCGCCGACCCAGCTCGTCACGTCGGCCGTCGTCATGCGATCACCCCGTCGGCCGCCAGCGCCTCGACCCGCTCGGCCGGCATGCCGGCCTCCTCCAGCAGAGCGGCGGTGGCCGTGACCGCCGGATCCGGCAGGTCGTACGACTCGCGCCGGACCGTCCCCGCCAGCAGCGGGCCGAGCTGCCGGAACGACGCCGACCGGGGCCGCTCGGCCGACACGACAGCACGCCGCGCCACGAACTGGTCGTCGGCCACCGCCTCCGGGATGGAGAGCACGGGCGCCACGCACGTGTCGGCATCGGCGAGCAGCGCGACCCACTCGTCCCGCTTCCGCTCGGCGAACACCCGCCGCAGGTCCGCCCGGATCTCGTCCTGCACACCGTCGTCGGTCTGGCGGTCGCACCAGCGGTCGAGCCCGAGGGCCCGACACAGGTTCGCCCAGAACACCGGCTCGATCGCCGCGATCGCCAACCACCCGCCGTCCCCCGCGGGATAGACGTCGTAGCAGGCGTACCGTCCCGTGAGGATGTAGTGGCCCGGACCGGGCTCGACCCCCGTCGCCAGGTACTCGTCCACGTAGAGCGACAGCATCCACAGCACGCCGTCGGTGACCGCCACGTCGAGCCGGCTGCCTTCGCCGGTGCGCTGCCGACCCACGAGCGCCGCCAGGATCGCGGTGGTCGCCGCCATGCCGCCCGCCGCGATGTCGGCCACCGTGGCCCCCGGCAGCGCCGGCCGTCCCTCGCCGTCGCGCCCGCTCATGTGCAGGTAGCCGCCGACCGCCAGGTAGTTGAGGTCGTGGCCGGCCCGCTCGGCGTGCGGCCCGGTCTGCCCGTAGCCGCTGGTCGAGCAGTAGACGATGCCCGGGTTGGCCGCTCGTGCGGCCTCGTAGCCGACGCCGAGCCGGTCCATCACGCCGGGCCGGAAGCTCTCCAGCACGACGTCCGCCGCCGCCACCAGCCGCAGGAAGGCGTCCTTGCCGGCCGGTGCCTTGAGGTCGATCTCCGCCCGCTCCAGGCCCCGCTGCCCGCTGTAGGCGTGGAGCGGGGGCACGAGTGGCGTGGATCCCGCCCGGGGCGGCGCACCGACCTTGACGACCCGGGCGCCGTAGTCGGCCAGTAGCCGCGAGCAGCGGGTGGCAGGCCCCACGGTGGACAGGTCGAGCACTGTCGTGCCGGCGAGCGGTCCGTCGGCCGTGGCCATCAGAAGTTCTTCGGCAGGCCGAGCTTGCGGGTGGCGATGATGTTCTTCTGCACCTCCGACGTGCCGCCGCCGATCGTGTCGATGACCGTGTAGCGGTAGGTCGACTCGGCCCGGCCCGCCATCGGCGCCTCCTCGGTGCCGACCCGCAGCGTCGCGCCCGGGCCCCCGATGTCCATGGAGGCGTCGGCCAAGCGCTTCGACAGCTCGGTGGCGAAGAGCTTGTACTCGGACGCCTCGGCCCGAGGCGGGTCGCCGCCCTGCATCGATGCGTGCACGAAGCGAAGCCCGAGCACCCGCGCCACCTCGCCTTCCGTCACGAGGCTGGCGATCCGCTGCCGGATGACCGGGTCCTCCCGCAGTGGCACGCCGTCGCGGGTCCCCGTACGCACGTGCTCGACCAGGAGGCGGAGCCGCTCCTCGATCTGGCTGTACGTGAACATCGTGAACCGCTCGAGGTCGAGCGCCTGCGCGATGTACTGGAAGCCCCGGTTCAGCTCGCCAACGACGTAGTCGTCGTGCACGAACACGCCGTCGAAGAAGACCTCGTTCGTCCGCTCGTCGCCCATCGTCCAGATGGGCCGGATCGTCAGGCCGGGATCGTCCAACGGCACCAGGAAGAGCGTGATGCCGTGGTGCTTGGGCGCGTCCGGGTCGGTGCGAGCCCCAACCCAGTACCACTCGGCGAAGTGCGCCGACGTGGTCCACGTCTTCTGCCCGTCGAGCCGCCAGCCGTCGCCGTCCCGCGTGGCCCGCAGCTGCATCGCCGCGGCATCCGAGCCGGCGTTCGGTTCGGAGTAGCCGACCGCGAACTCGACCTCGTTGCGCAGGATCTTGGGCAGGAACTCGGCCTTCAGCTTGTCCGAGCCGTACCGGATGAGCGTCTTGCCGATGATGCCGACGCCCTTGCCGATCTGCGGCGCCCCCCGCCGAGCCAGCGCCTCGTTGAGCAGGTACTCGTAGACCCCGTCGCCCTCGGAGCCCCCGTACTCCTTCGGCCAGGTCATGCCCAGCCAGCCCTGCTCGCCGACCTCGGCCATGAACGCCCGCCGCTCCGGGGTGTCGCAGATCTGCGCCATGTTCTCGCGCGTCGGCTCCATGACCTCGCGCGCCTGGTGCGCATCGAGGAACGTCTCCACCTCGGCGAGGAAGGCCTGCTGCTCCTCGGAGAACTCGAAGTCCATGCGCCTTCCCCCACGACCAAATCTGACGGACCGTCAGATTAGCAGAGGGTCGGGCCGGCGAGCGGCCTCCAAGGGGTGTCTCGATCACTCCGACAGGGTCCGATGCCATCAGCACGAAAAAGAGCGTATGCGAACTTGTGTTCGAGAGCAACACATGTCTACGATCTTTTTCGTGATCTCGCAGTGCTTGTCTCGCATCACGAGGCGTTCGACCTGTTTCCATGTCGAGCGCGCCCATACCCACCGGGTGTCCCGGCGTCGTGCCCCCCGGCTGGCAGTGACGCCTCCGGACGCCGCAGGGGGTTCAGGCGATGACGCCTTCGGCCCGCAGCTTGGCGATGTCGGCGTCGCCCAGGCCCAGCTCGGCGACCAGCACGTCGTCCGTGTGCTCGCCCAGCCACGGCACCCGCGACTCCGGTCCCTCGGCCACCGCCGACATCTTCACCGGGTTGCCCGGCACCAGGATCGGCTCGTCGACGTCGTCGGTGCGGGTCACCTCGACGAGCATGTCCCGGGCGGCCACGTGAGGGTCGGCGATCACCTCGGACGGGGTGAAGCACGGGCCCGACGCCAGGCCGGCGGCACTCAGTGCGGCGGCAGCCTCCACCTTCGTGCGCGACGCCGCCCACGCCTCGATGGCGGCGCGGACCTCGTCCATGTTGTCGATCCAGCCGCCGGACGCGGTGAAGCGGGGGTCCTCGTTCCAATCCGGCCGGCCGATCACCTCGGCGAGCGCGACGAAGTGCTGCGGGCGCACGGCCTGCAGCACGAAGTAGCCATCGCTGGCGGCGAAGGTGTCGACGATCGCGTTGATCTCGGATTCCACCGTGCCGTGGATGCCCATGGACCACAGGTTCGTGACGATGTCGGTCATGGCCATGACGGCGTCGAGCATCGCGACGTCCACCATCTGGCCTCGGCCCGTGTGGTCGCGGTGGCGCAGCGCGGCGAGCACGCCGATCGTGCCGAAGAGTGCGGAGCTGATGTCGCCGAGCGCGCCCACGGGATTGGCCCGGGGGGCCCGCCCCGGCTCGCGCCGGTACTCGTAGATTCCGGACATGGCCTCGACGATCGAGGCATAGGCGGGGCGGGACCGGTACGGCGTGTCGCCGACGTTGCCGAAGCCCGACAGCGACAGGTAGACGGCGCCCGGGTGGCGCTCGGACACCTGGTCGTAGCCGAGGCCGAGGCGGTCCATCGTGCCGGCCTTGAAGTTCTCGCACACCACGTCGAACCGGGGCACGAGCGACAGGAACAGCTCGCGCCCGTCGGGGTGCTTGAGGTCGATGGCGACACTCCGCTTGCCGAGGTTGTTGCGCAGGAACGTGGCGCCGATCGGCCGCCCGTCGGGATCGAGCATGTGCGGGAACGACCCGCGGCCGGTCTCGCCCGTCCCAGGATGCTCGACCTTGACGACGTCGGCGCCGAGCCGGGCCATGAGCTGTGTGGCGTACGGGAGGGCCTGCATCTGCTCGGCGGCCAGGACCCGCACCTCGTCGAGCGGCTTGCCCCAGCGGGCTGCATCCGCGTTGGCGACGTCACCCAGGCGCATGGAGGCATGGTAGGGACGGATGTGACGGATCGTCAGATCCCGCAGGCCGAGGTCACGAGCCACGGCCGGGCGAGATGGGGCCGCGGGAGGCATCATTTTGGTGTGGCGCTGACCGCCGAGTCGCCGCGCCTGGCGCGGCGGCGGGACCTGGCGCCCGTGCTCGGGATCGCGGCCGGCGTCCTGGCGCTGCACCTGGTCCTGAGCGGGCGCTACGGGTTCCATCACGACGAGCTCTACCTGCTGGCCGCCGGGCGGCACCCGGCGCTGGGCTACGTCGACCAGCCGCCGCTCACCGCGCTGATCGCCCGGGGGCTCACGGCGGTCGCGGGGGAGCATCTCTGGCCGCTCCGGGTGCTGGCCGGCGCCGCGCACGCGGTGCTCGTGGTCGTCGTCGCCGGCATCGCCGCCGGGCTCGGGGGCGCCCGCCGAGCGGTCGTGCTGGCGGCGTTGGCGGCCGCCGTGACGCCCGCCTTCGTGGAGGCGGGCTCGCGGTGGGGGCCTCTGTCGCTCGCACTCGTGTGGTGGTCGGCGGCGGTGCTGGGTGTGGTGCTGGTGCTCGGCGGCCGGGATCCGCGCTGGTGGCTGGCGGTCGGCGTCATGCTCGGGCTCGGCCTCGAAACCACGCGGGTGGGCGGGCTGGTGGCGATCGGACTGGTCGCCGGCCTGGTGGTCGTCCGGGAGGCTCGCCCCCACCTGCGCGGCGGCTGGTTCTGGGCGGGGATGGCCACGGCGGTGGCGGCGTGGCTGCCGAACGTCGTCTGGCAGGCCCAGCACGGCTGGCCGCTCGCGGACGATGGGCACGCCGGCGCGTGGGCCGGCGGCGACGGCCCGGCGGGCTTCGTCGTCCGCCAACTGGTGATGGCCGGGCCCGCGGGGCTGGTCCTGGCGGCGGCAGGTCTCGTCTGGGCCTGGCGGCACCCGCCGTGGCGGGCGTTGGTGGTCGCCGTGGCCGTGCTCGGCACCGCGCTGGCGCTGTTAGGTACTGCGGCGGCGGAGTTGGTGCCGGCCTATGTGGTGGCCCTGCCGGCGGGGGCGGTCGCGGCCGAGGCCTGGGCGGCCAGGGACCTGCACCGCTGGCGTCAGGCGGTGGGCGGAGTCGTGGCGAGCGGGGTCGTGTTGTTGCCGGCGACGGCTCCCGTCACGTCGGTACGCACCTACGGTGACCTCTACCACGAGGACATCCACGCGGCTCTCGGCGAGGAGATCGGCTGGCCGGACACCGTGGGCCTGATCGCTCGGGTGTACGAGATCCTCCCACCGGAGGAGCGCGAGGACGCGCGGGTCGTGACCGCACGGGCGGGCGAGGCGGGAGCGATCGACCTCTACGGTCCGTCACGGGGCATGCCGCGGGGCACGGCGTTGTCAGCGGACGCGGGCGCCTCGGCGTGGTGGCCGGACGGCGAGCCGGCGGGCACGGTGATCTTCCTCGACTACTCGCGGCAGGATCTGGCCCCGTACTGCGATGCGATGGGGCCGATCGCCATCGTCGGCAACTCGGCGAACCTGGTGAACGACGGGTTCGGAGCGACGATCTCGATGTGCCGGACGATGCTGGTCACTCCGGCCGAGCTACGGGAGGCCCTGCGTCGTGGGGGATAAGTCGGCGATTCCGGGGATTCCGGGCCGCAGCGGCGGGATGTGACGATCCGTCAGATTCGGCTTTACCCTGACGCCATGACCGCCCGGGGGATCCTGAGCTACGGGGCGTACCTGCCGTACCGGCGGCTCGACCGGGGTGCAATCCGAGCGGTCGCCGGATCCGGTGGAGGCGCCGGTGCACGGACGGTCGCCTCGTACGACGAGGACACGACCACGCTCGGCGTGGCTGCGGCCCGGCGGGCCCTGGCCGCTGCGCCCGAGGGGGTGTCGCCCGGCTCGGTTTGGTTCAGCACGGTGAGCCCGGCGTACCTCGACAAGACCAACGCCACGGCCATCCACGCTGCGCTGCGCCTGGACGACGGGGTGACGGCGTTCGACATGAACGGCGCCGTGCGGTCCGCCGTCGGGGCGCTGCGAGCGGGGTTGGGCTCCTCCGGGCCCGCGCTCGTCGTCGCTTCCGACATCCGAACTGGGCGCCCGGGGTCGAGTGACGAGGCTGACGGGGGTGACGCGGCGTCGGCGCTGCTCGTCGGGTCGGACGACGACGGGCCGCTGGTCGCCGAGGTGCTCGGGTCGGCCGGATTTACTGAGGAGTTCGTCGATCGGTGGCGGGTCCCGGGGGAGACGTACTCCCGGATGTGGGAGGAGCGGTTCGGGGAGGGCCGGTACACAGCCCTCGGTGCGCGGGCGTGGGACGACGGGCTGAAGGCGGCCGGGCTGGTCGCGGACCTGGTCGACAGCGTCGTCGTCGTCGCCGGCCACAAGCGGGCGGCGACGGCTCTGGCCCGCAAGATCGGTATCGGTGCCAAGCTCGCCGGGGGACTCGACGCCGGTGTCGGGTTCACGGGCTCGGCGCATCCGGGGCTCGCGCTCGCAGACGCTCTCGACCGAGCGGAACCCGGGAAGGTCATCGCCCTCGTGGTGCTGGCCGACGGCGCCGACGTGTTCGTGCTCCGGGCCACCGACACCCTGCCTGGGCGGCGGCCGGCCGCCAGCGTGAGGGAGCAGCTGGACGCGGGGGCGCCCGTCGCCTACGGCAAGTACCTCGCCTGGCGGGGCTATCTCGGCGTCGAGCCGCCCCGGCGGCCCGAGCCGGCGCGGCCGTCGGCGTCGGCCGCAGGGCGGTCGGGGCCGTGGAAGTTCGGGTTCGTCGGCTCCCAGGGCGACGACGGCGCCGTCCACCTGCCGCCGGCGCCCGGCGACGGTCGGGACCGGCCGATGGCGGATGCGCTCGGCACGATCGCCACGTTCACGGTCGACCGGCTGGCGTACTCGCCGTCACCGCCCGTCATCTTCGCGGTGGTCGACTTCGACGGCGGCGGCCGCTTGCCGGTCGAGCTCACGGACGTCGACGAGGGCGACGTCGCCATCGGCGGACGGGTCGAGATGACGTTCCGCAAGGTGTTCACCGCCGACGGCATCCACAACTACTTCTGGAAGGCCCGTCCCGTCCGGGCCGGCGGGGGGCGCTGACATGGGATCCCACGGCATCCGCGACCGGGTCGCCATCGTCGGCATGGGCTGCACGCGCTTCGCCGAGCACTGGGACAAGGGCGTCGACGACCTGCTCCTCGACGCCTCCGGTGACGCCTTCGCCAGCGCCGGCGTCACCAAGGACGACGTCGACGCCTACTGGCTCGGAACCGCCCAGTCCGGGATGAGCGGCATGGTCCTGGCCAAGCCGCTCCAGCTCCACGACAAGCCGGTCACCCGGGTCGAGAACATGTGCGCCACCGGCTCCGAGGCGCTGCGCCAGGCCGCCTACGCCGTGGCCTCCGGCGCCTACGACATGGCCATGGCGGTCGGCGTCGAAAAGGTCAAGGACTCCGGCTACCAGGGACTCAACGCCTTCCCGATCCCCACCGACGGCACCAGCCGCACGCTCACCGCCGCGGCCATGTTCTCGATGGTCGCGCCCGCCTACGCCGAGCGCTACGGCGTCGACCCCGACGCGCTGCGCCGCGTCCTGGCCCGGATCGCCTCCAAGAACCACCACAACGGCGCCCGCAACCCGCGGGCCCAGTTCCGGCGGGAGATGTCGGTCGACGCGATCTGCGCCCTGCCCCCGGTGGCGGGCGGGCTGTCCGTGTTCGACTGCGCCGGCGTGGCCGACGGCGCCGCGGCCGCCGTCGTCGTGCGGGCCGAAGACGCCCACCGCTACACGGACAAGCCGCTGTACATCAAGGCGCTGTCCTTCGTGGCCGGCAACGGCTCCGGGCTCACCGACCCGGACTACGACTACACCACCTTCCCCGAGATCGTCCGGTGCGCGGCCGATGCCTACGCCCAGGCCGGCGTCTCCGACCCCCGGTCCGCGCTGGCGATGGCGGAGGTCCACGACTGCTTCACGCCCACCGAGCTCGTCCTGATGGAGGACCTCGGGTTCTCGGAGCGGGGCACGGCGTGGCAGGACATCCTGGCCGGCACGTTCGACCTCGACGGCGAGCTGCCGGTGAACCCTGACGGCGGGCTCAAGTCGTTCGGCCACCCGGTCGGCGCCAGCGGGCTGCGCATGACGTTCGAGGCCTGGCTCCAGCTGCGGGGCGAGGCCCCGGAGGACCGGCGCATCGCGACGACCGGCGACCGCACGCTCGCGCTCACGCACAACCTCGGCGGCTATCCGGGCGAGATGGTCAGCTTCGTGTCGATCGTCGGCTCCGAACCAGGCGCCTGACGTCCGCCATCTCAGTCGTACCGCTGGTCGGCTGCGGCCTCGGCCGCGGCGGCCGCCTCGCGGGCGGCCAGGGTTCGGCGGTCGACCTTCTGCATCGGCGTGAGCGGTAGCTCGTCCACGATCCTGACCGCCTCCGGCAGCTTGTACGCGGCGAGGCGGCCGTCCAGGAACGAGCGCACCGACGCCAACGACGGGGGCGCCGCCGGGTCCCGCGGGGCGACCACGGCCACGCCGATCTCGCCCATGACCGGGTCCGGCCTCGGGACCACCGCCACCTCGGCCACCGCCGGGTGCGCCGCCAGCGTCGCCTCCACCTCGGCCGGGTAGACGTTGTAGCCGCCTCTGATGAACATCTCGCCCGACCGTCCGGCCAGGCGGACCAGCCCTCGCTCGTCCAGGCGGGCCAGGTCTCCCGTCCGCAGCCAGCCGTCGACGATCGTGGCCGCGGTTCCCTCCGGGTCGCGCCAGTAGCCCGACATCTGCGACGGCGTCCGCATCCACAGCTCGCCGACCTCGCCGTCCGGCACAGGCCGGCCGTCGTCGTCCCGCACCGCCACCTCGACCCCCGGACGGGGCTGTCCCACGGTGTGCAACGCCTCCTCGTCGTCGGCGTCGAACGCCGTCCCCGTGCCACATCCGCCCGACTCCGTCGACGAGTAGCGGATCGAGTACGCCGCCCCGAACCGCGACCGCGCCGCCGCCACCAGCGCCGGGGGTGAGGCTGCACCACCGACCACCACGGTCAGCACGTGATCCCACGGGTGGCGGTTGGCCTCGGGTGAGCGGACCATCAGTGCCAGCTGGGGAGCGACCCCGCCGATCGACGGCATGCGCTCCTCGGCGATCGTCCGCAGCGCGTCGTCCGCCCGCCACCGCTCGAGGATGTGGGTCCTGGTGGCGGAACGCAGGTACCAGACCAGCTTCGTCGTGAACCCCACGTGGGCGAACTGCGTCGAGCCCAGCATCGGCGGGCCCGGCGCCGACGCCCAGCCCCCGCCGGTGTCCAGCACGGACACGGCCTCGAGCTGCCGCTCGCAGAACACGGCGCCTTTGGGCATCCCCGTCGTCCCCGACGTGAACACGATGGCCACCGGGCGGTCGGGGTCCGGGTCGAGCACGGGGACCCCGGCGCCACGGTCGAGCAGGGCGGCGCCCGCCCGCGCCAGCTCCGCCACCTCGGCCGGGTCGGCCAGGACCACCGCTGGGTCGGCCAGGGCAGACAGCGCATCCTGCTCGGGCGGTGCCAGCCGCGGGTTGATGCCGGCGGTGACCGCTCCCAACTTGGCGGCGGCGGCATAGGCCACGACGTATCCGCTGTCCGACGGCAGGCGGAGCACGACCCGGTTGCCCTCGCCGACGCCCCTGGCCGCCAGGGCGGCGGCGACCCGATCGGATCGCTCGTCGAGGGCGGCGTAGGTCACCCGCTCGCCTCCCGGGTCGACCAGCGCAGGCAGCGGACCGAAGCGGCGGGCGGCCTCCCGGACCGTGGCGGCGAGCACGGCCGGAACCGTACCGACCAAGCTGACGAACCGTCAGATCGCCGGATTGCAGTTGTTCTCCCCGCCGGGATCTCCGGTCAGTCCCGCGGCGACAGGACGCAGAACTCGTTGCCCTCCGGGTCGGCCAGGACCACCCACGTGTGGTCCGGGCCCTGGCCGACGTCGGCGTCCGTGGCGCCCAGGGCCTTGAGCCTCGCCACCTCGGCCGCCTGGTCGTCGGCGGCCCTCGGGGCCACGTCCAGGTGCCAGCGGTTCTTGACCAGCTTCGGCTCCTCGACCCGGATCAGCTCCAGGCGGGGGCCGGGCACGCCGCCCGGGGCCGCCAGCGTGGCGTACGAGTCCTCCGTCCGCTGGATCGTCCACCCCGTCGCCGCCGCCCAGAACTCCGCGAGCCCCCGAGGATCCAGGGTGTCGAGGACCACCGCCGCCACCGGACCGGTGCCGGCGTACTCGTCGCGGGGGTCGAGCACGCAGAGCTCGTTGCCCTCGGGGTCGGCCAGCACTACCCACGGCACGTCCTGCTGGCCGATGTCCGCCGGCCGGGCACCCAGGCCGACCAGGCGCTGGACCCGGGCCGCCTGCTCCTCCTCCGTACGGGGGTTCAGGTCCAGGTGGACCCGGTTCTTGCCCACCTTGGGGTCGTCGACCTGGACGATGTCCAGCACCAGGCCGGGCGAGCCGTCGGGCGGCTCGACCACCTTCTCGTCGTCGGCGTCGTAGGTGATCGGCCAGCCCGTCGCCTCGGACCAGAACCGGGCCAAAGCCCCCAGATCGGCGGCGTCGATCACCACGGAATCGAAGCGGGTCGCCATAGGCGCGATGTCTACCCCCGAAAACGGCCTATGGTCGGCAAATGGCTGTGGACCTTGCGGCGCTGGTCCAACCGTGGCGTACCGCGGTGGTGACCTCCGAGGTGCAGAACGGGGTGGTGGGCGAGGACGCGATCCTGCCCGAGCTGGCCGAGGTGGCCCGGGGCGGGATGATCCCGTCCCTCGCCCGGCTGGTGAAATCGGCCAGAGCGGCCGGGGTGGAGGTCGTTCACGCCACCTACGAACGCCGGGTGGACGGCAAGGGCGGCAACGTCAACGCCCGGTTGTTCAACGCCCTGGCCGACGTCCCGGTCAAGCTGCTCCGGGGGTCCGCGGCGGTCAAGGTGGTGCCCGAGGTCGGCGTCGAGCCCACCGACCTGGTCCTGCCCCGCAGCCACGGCCTCAACCCCATCAGCGGCACCGACCTCGAGCCGGTCCTGCGCAACATGGGCGTCAGCACGATCGTGGTGACCGGGGTGTCGGTCAACGTCGCCATCACCAACCTGGTCATGGAAGCCGTGAACCGGGGCTTCGAGGTGGTCCTGCCCCGCGACGCGGTGTGCGGCGTGCCCGCCGACTACGCCGAGTCGGTCATCGACAACACCCTGTCGCTCCTGGCCACGGTGACCACGGTCGACGAGATGACGACCATCTGGGAGCGCGACGGGTGAGGTTCTGCCAGTCGCTGATGTTCTCGTCGCCCGACGACTGGGTCGAGCTGACCCGGGTCGCCGAGCAGGCCGGCTTCGACCAGATCTCGCTGTCCGACCACGTCTTCTACCCGGACAAGCTCGACTCGTCCTATCCCTACACGCCCGACGGCCGGCCCATGTTCCCGCCGGCGACCGTGTGGCCGGACGTGTGGGTGATGACCGGGGCGCTGGCGGCGGTGACCGAGCGCATCACGTTCTCGACCCATGTCTACGTCCTGCCGTTGCGCAACCCGTTCGTCGTGGCCAAGGCCGTCGGGACGGCCGCCTACCTGTCCGGCGGCCGAGTCCTGCTCGGCGTGGGCGCCGGCTGGATGCGGGAGGAGTTCACCCAGCTCGAGCAGCCGTTCGACCGCCGGGGCGCCCGCATGGAGGAGCAGATCGCGGTGCTCCGCACCCTGTGGCGCGGCGGCATGGTCGAGCACCACGGCGAGTGCTACGACTTCGACCGGCTGGAGATGTCCCCGGCCCCGCCGGCCCCGGTCCCGATCCTGATCGGCGGCCACACGGACCTGGCGCTGCGCCGGGCGGCCCGGATCGGCGACGGCTGGATGGGTGTCTACTACGGCCTCGACGAGCTGCGGGGCTACGTCGACCGCCTGGCCGCCTACCGGCGCGAGTACGGCACGGACGGAAGGCCGTTCGAGGTCCAGGCCTCTGTCGTCGACCGGATGCCGACCCCCGACGTGTGCGCCGAGCTGGAGGAGATGGGGGTCACGACCCTCATCACGTCGGCCTGGATGATGGAGGGCCTGCGCGACGCCCCCCGGGACGAGAACGTCCGGGCGCTGGAGCGCTTCGGCGAGAAGTACATCGCCCCGCTGCGCTGAACCGGGCGTCGACTCGGCGAGCGCAGTCCCCTGATGGACCGTCAGGACTCGCTACCCTGTCGCCCGTGGCCGAGTCGGTGGAAGCGGTCGAGGACCTCCGGGCCGCCGACGGGCGAGTCCCCGGCCGGCGCGGGCGGGCGACTCGCCAGCGCCTGCTGGCGTGCACGGCCGAGATGTTGCGGACGACCTCGTACCGCTCGGTGAAGGTCATCGACATCGCCCGCGAGGCCGGCACGTCGCCGGCGACCTTCTACCAGTACTTCGCCGACGTCGAGGCGGCCATCCTCGTACTCGCCCAGGAGATGGCGCTGGACGGCCAGCGCCTCGTCCGCCTCGTCGCCGATGGCGCCTGGAAGGGCAAGGCCGGCTACCGCACCGCCCTCGAGCTGACCGACGCGTTCTTCGACTTCTGGGACCAGCACCGCCCGGTGCTGCGGGTGGTCGACCTCACCACCGAGGAGGGCGACAACCGCTTCCGCAACATCCGGGTGCGGCTGCTCAACGCCGTGACGACCGAGCTGGCGGGCGTCGTCAGCCGCTTCCAGGCCGACGGCAAGAACCTGGGGGTCGAGCCGATGGCCCAGGCCGGGACCCTGGTCACCACGCTGGCCAATGTCGCCGCCCACCACTACGGCTTCGAGTTCTGGGGCATCCGCACCGCCGACGTCCGCGTCTCGGTCGCCCGCCAGGTCTACTGGGGCGCGACCGGGCAGCGACCGCCGGCCCCGGCGTGAGCCGGCTCGCGGGCCACGTCGCGGTCGTCACCGGCGGCAACCGGGAGATCGGGCTCGGCCTGGCCGAGGGACTGGCCGTCGCCGTCGCCGCCGTCGCCGCCGAGGCCGGCTCCGCCGGCATCGACTGATCCCGAACGTGACCCTGCCGGCACGATTCGTGCCCAGGTCAGGGCCGTTCCCGGGTGGTAGGTGGTTGTAGAGGCCTCGACGGTGTGCAAGATTACGTGAGGTTCCAGGCCATAGCCGGGGAAGGCCGAGGAGGGACATACGTGGGGCGTGTCGACGCTCAGGGAAGCGTCGCGTTCGGCATCCAGTTGCCGATCCAGGCGCAATCGACCGCCTTCGCCGAGGCGTGGGAGGCGCGGGCCGGCGTGGACGAGCTGGGTTCGGTGGCCCGGGTCGCCGAGCAGGCCGGCTTCGCCTACGTGGCGGTGTGCGACCACATCGCGATCCCCAAGCCCCGGGCCGCCGCCATGTCGACCACCTGGTTCGACTGCGTGGCCACGCTCTCGTACCTGGCGGCGCTGACCCAGCAGGTGCGGCTGGTCAGCCACGTCTACGTGCTGCCGTACCGCCACCCGCTGGTCGTGGCCAAGCAGTGGGCGACGCTGGATGCCCTGTCGCGGGGCCGGGCGATCCTCGGCGTGGGGGCCGGGCACGTCGAGGGCGAGTTCGACGCCCTCGGCCTCGACTACCACCGCCGGGGCGCGCTGCTGGACGAGGCCATCGACGCCGTGCGGGCCGCGCTGGCCGACGAGTTCTCGACCCACGCGGGCGACGTGTGGGCCTACGACGAGGTCGGGGTGGGGCCGCGGCCGGTCCAGCGCCGGGTGCCGATCTGGGTCGGCGGCTCGTCGCCGGCCGCGCTGCGGCGGGCGGCCGAGCGGGGCGACGGCTGGCTGCCCCAGGGCCCACCCGAGGGCGGGATGTCGGCCGGCATCGCCCGCCTGCGCGAGATTCGGGAGGCCGCGGGGCGGGGCCGTGAGCCGTTCACCGTGGGCGCCCTGTCGGGCCCGCTCTACGTGGGCGAGCCCCGCTGGGACATCGGCCGGGCGGTCCACGGCTCATCCGAACAGGTGGCCGGGTTCCTGCGGGTGCTGGCCGGGTTCGGCGTCGACCAGATCCAGGTCACCTTCCGCAGCCGCGACGTCCACGAGCTCCACGACCAGCTGCGGGTGTTCGGGGCCGAGGTCGCCCCGCTGGTCAGATCAGGCTGAGCCCGCCGTCCACCGCCAGCACCTGGCCGGTGATGTAGCTGGCCTCGTCGGACAGCAGGAAGCAGGTGGCCGCGGCCACCTCCCACGCCGTGCCCTGCCGCCCGAGCGGGACCGGGGTCCGCCCCCGGGACGGACGCCCGCGGGTGGCGAGCCGGCCGAGCGGCGTGTCGATCAGCCCCGGCGCCACGACGTTGGACCGCAGGCCGCGGCGGGCGCCCTCCAGCGCCACGTGGCGGCTGAGGCCGAGCAGGCCGGCCTTGGAGGCGTCGTAGGCCGGCAGGCGGCTGCCGGGCTGGAGGCCCGCCATCGAGCTGATGAACACGATCGACCCGCCCTCGGGCATGACCGGTGCCGCGGCCCGGGCCACCAGGAAGTGGCCCCGCAGGTTCACGGCGAAGGTGAGGTCCCAGTCCTCGGCCGACGTACCGGCCAGGCCGCCGCCCCGCCCGATGCCCACGTTGAGCACGACGCCGTCGAGCGTCCCGCTGCCGGCCTCGACCGCGGCGTCGACCATGGCCTGGCAGCCGGCCTCGTCCCGGACGTCCGCGACGACGACGTCGGCCGCCGCGCCCTCGTCCCGGACCAGGGCTGCGCTCTCGTCGGCCGACGCGGCGTCCCGGTCGGCGCACACCACCCGGGCGCCCTCCCGCCCGGCGGTCACGGCGATGGCCCGGCCGTTGCCGACCGGGGCGTCCTCCTCGTCGCTCGGCTGGGTGCCGGCCCCGACGACGAGGACCGTGCGGCCCGCCAGGCGCCCGGCGGTGGTCACGAGGGCCCCGCGGCGCCGCCCTCGACCTGGACGCCCAGCGAGTTCAGGGCGTACGCCACCAGGTGGTAGTGGCCGACCAGCATCGGCAGCTCGATCAGCTGGCGCTCGTCGTAGCGCTCGGCCAGCGCCGCCCAGGTGGCGTCCGTCAGCGTGGAGGTGCCGTGCAGCTCGTCGGCCGCCCGCAGCAGGGTGGCGTCGAAGGGGTCCCAGCCCGGGGCGTCGGCGCCGTCCCGCACCCGGGCGATCTCCTCGTCGCTGACGCCGGACCGCCGGGCGATGAGCACGTGCTGGTGCCACTCGTAGTCGGCGTCGCAGTTGTGCCCGGTGCGCAGGATGAGCAGCTCGCGGTCCCGGGCCGGGAGCTTGCCGACCAGTAGCTTGCCGCCGAACGGCAGCCACTTGCGGAACAGGCCCGGGTGGCGCACGAGCGTCGCGAAGATGTTGGTGGCGAAGGCCGCCTCCCCTCCGGCCTGGGCCAGAAGCTCGCGGTCCTGGTCGTCCTGCTCGGCGGCGGGCTTGGGCGGGATGCGGAGCGGGTGCGGCATGGCCAGGCAAGCTACTGGCTCCGGTCCGCCGACACCGAAGGACGCGCCATGATCCGCCTGACCGCCATGCTCCGCCGCAACCCGGCCCTGAGCGCGGAGCAGTTCCACGCCCACTGGCGGGACGTGCACGCCGCCAAGATCCTGGCCGTGCCCGGCATCGGCGACCGGGTGCTGCGCTACGAGCAGCACCCCCGGGTCCCCGACGCCCCGGGGCGATGGACCGGCAGCGAGGGGTTCGACGGTGTCACGGTCCAGTGGTACGACGACCTGGACGGCTTCGCGGCCACCATCGCCGACCCCGAGTACCGGCGCGTGGTCAGCCCGGACGAGCGCGCCCTTCTCGACTTGGCCGGCAGCGTCTACCTGCTCACCGACGAGCCCCGGATCGTCCTGCCGTGAACCCGAGGCGGGGCCCCGGGCGCGGCCCTGGCCCGAGCGGCCCGCCGCGCCGCCGCACGAGCGGGAAGCACAGGGGCGCGAGCGGATACGGTCCCGGGGGTGATCGAGCTCGCCGTCGCCGCGGTCGAGGGGGCCCTGGCTGCCGGGGCACGGTACGCCGACGCCCGGGTGATGGTGGTCCGGCACGAGTCGATGGCGGCGCGCAACCGGCTGATCGAGGACCTCAACCAGGCGGAGTCGGCCGGCATCGGGGTCCGGGCGCTGATCGACTCGTCGTGGGGGTTCCAGGCCACGACCACCCTCGCCGCCGCGGCCGCGCGGCGGGCGGGGGAGGGGGCGGTGGCCGTGGCCAAGGCGTCCGCCCGGGTGCCAGGGCCGCTCGTCGAGCTGTCCTCCGCCCCCGTCATCGTCGACACCTGGAGCTCGACGTGGGCCGAGCACCCGCTCGACGACGTCAGCCTGGGCGACAAGGCCGACCTGCTCGTGGCGGCCACCGGAGCCGCCGTCGACGCCGGAGCCGACATGGGCCAGGCCAGCTACCAGGCCTGGGACACCGAGAAGTGGTTCGCGTCGAGCGAGGGCACCCGGGTCGCCCAGCACATCGTCGAATGCGGCGCCGTGGTCGACGCCACCGCCATCGGCGACGGCGAGACCCAGCGGCGCTCGTACCCCGGCGTCCGGGGCCAGTACGGGACCCAGGGCTGGGAGCTGGTCCGCGGCCTCGACCTCGTCGCCAACGCCGAGCGGGTGGCCGGCGAGGCTCGGGCGCTGCTCACCGCCCCCGCCTGCTCCGAGGGCACCACGACGGTCGTCCTGGCGTCGGACCAGGTCGCGCTGCAGATCCACGAATCCGTCGGCCACGCCGTCGAGCTCGACCGCATCCTCGGCTGGGAGGCCGCGTTCGCCGGCACGTCATGGCTGGACCCCGGCCAGCTGGGCCGCCTCCGCTTCGGCAGCGAGCTGATGCAGATCACCGCCGACGCCACGCTGCCCGGCGCCATGGGCAGCTTCGGCTACGACGACGAGGGCATCCCCGCCCAGGCGGTCGACATCGTGCGGGACGGGCGGTGGGTCGGCGTGCTCTCGGGCCGCGACTCGGCGCCCCAGGTCGGGCGGTCCTCCGGGGGGATGGTCCGGGCGGACGGGCCCGCTCGGCTGCCGATGGTGCGGATGACCAACGTCGGCCTGCTGCCCGGCGACTCGTCGCTGGACGAGATGATCGCCGGCACCGAGGACGGCATCTACATGCAGACCAACCGGTCGTGGTCGATCGACGACAAGCGGCTAAACTTCCAGTTCGGATGCGAGATCGGCTGGGAGATCAAGGACGGCGTCCTGGGGCGCATGGTCAAGAACCCGACCTACACCGGCATCGGCCCTGCGTTCTGGGCGTCGCTCGACGCGGTCGGCGGGGCCGACGAGTGGACGGTGTGGGGCGTGCCCCACTGCGGCAAGGGCCAGCCCCTGCAGGTGGGCCACACGGGGCATCCGGCCACCCCGTGCCGGTTCCGGGACGTGCGGGTGGGGGTGCGCTGAGGCGAGCGGCTCTCAGTCCGACAGCCGCTCGACCAGGCCGGGAAGCTCGCGGATCGAGGCGAGCTCGTGGAAGCCCTGGCGGGCGGCGTCGGCGTCGGGCACGTGCTCCAGCTCCCATGTGTAGACGTAGGGCAGGTGGGCGGCGTGGCCGCCGAGCTCCAGCACCGGGAGCACGTCGGAGCGCACCGAGTTGCCGATCATGAGGAACCGCGTCGGCTCGACCTCCGCGGCCTCCATCACCCGGCGGTAGGTCGGCACGTCCTTCTCGGACACGATCTCGACCCGGGCGAAGCGGTCGGCGATGCCGGAGCCCGCCAGCTTGGCCTCCTGGTGGAACAGGTCGCCCTTGGTCACGACGATCAGCCGCCGGCCGGTGGCTGCCAGCTCGCCGACCACGTCCTCGACGCCCTCCAGCAGCTCGACCGGGTGATCGAGCAGGCTCTTGCCGATGTCGAGGATGAGGTTGATCTCGCGGCTGGTGATGCGACCGCCGGTGATCTCGATGGCCGTCTCGATGAGCGACAGCGTGAACGCTTTGGCGCCGTAGCCGTAGGTGCCCAGGTTCTTGCGCTCGGTGGCGACGACCTGCTCGTCGATCAACCCGCGGTCGTCGGTGTAGGGAGCGACCAGCGCGCAGAACCGCTCGTGGGCGTCGACGAAGTGGCTCTCGCTGTGCCACAGCGTGTCGTCGCCGTCGAACGCGACGACGTCGATGCCGTTCTGTCCGTTGTTCCTGCTCACGAGCGCCTCGCACGGTCGTGGTGTCGGGGGGGAGGGCACCCTAGCCCCGGTCGCTGCGAATCGCGCCCGCAGGTTGGGTACGGTCCGGCCCGATGGTCGACGTCGACGACGTGGTTGGGGCCTCGCCGGCCGAGGTGGCGGCCGAGGCCTGCGAGCGCACGCTCGGGCTGGTCGGCGCCGGGGCGCAGGCGCTGGTCAGCGCGACCGTGGGGACCTCGTCGCTGACCCGGTTCGCCAACAGCCGCATCCACCAGAACGTCACCGAGGACGTGCGCCACCTGACCCTCACGCTGGTGGTCGACGGGCGGGAGGCCAAGGTGTCGACCAGCCGCATGGACCCCGAGGGCCTGGCGGCGCTGGTCGAGCGGGCCCGGGCGGCGGTGGTCCTGCGGCCGGCCGATCCCCACCACCCCGGCCTGGCCCCGCCGGCGCCGGTGCCCGAGGTCGAGCACTGGGACGACGCGACGGCGGGCGCCACACCCGACATCCGGGCGGAGGTGGTGGCCGCCTTCGTCGCCGCGGGCGGCGGGTTCGAGGCGGCCGGCTACTGCTCGACCCGGGGGCTGCGCCACGCGCTGGCGTCGAGCACCGGGCAGCGGGCGGCGGCTCGGACCTCGCTGGCCGTGCTGGACGGGATCCACCGGGCGGTGGTGGGCGGCGACCACCCGGCGGACGGGTACGCCCAGGTCAGCTCCGTGCGGATCGGCGACCTCGACGGCGCGGCGTGCGGGGCCCGGGCGGCGGCCAAGGCGGGGGCCGGCCTGGACCCCGTGTCGTTGCCGCCCGGGGCGTACGAGGTCGTGTTCGAGCCGAAGGCGGTGGCGGCGCTGCTGCTGTTCCCGGCGTGGCTCGGGTTCAACGGCAAGGCGCACGCCGAGGGGACGTCGTTCGTCCGCCTGGGCGAGGCCCAATGGGACGCGGGGGTGGAGATCTGGGACGACGCCCTCGACGCCCGCAGCGCCGGGCGACCGTACGACTCGGAGGGAACGCCCAAGGCCCGCCTCGACCTGGTGCGGGCGGGCGTGTCGGCCGGCCTGGCCCACGACCGGCGGTCGGCCGGGCTGGCCGGGGTGGCGCCGACCGGGCACTCCGTCGGGCTCACGAGCCTGGGCGGCTACCCGCAGCACCTGTTCCTCGGCGGCGGGGATGCTTCGCCCGAGGCGCTGATCGGGGCGGTCGAGCGGGGGCTGCTGGTCACCGACCTCTGGTACAACCGCATCCTCGACCCCAAGACCCAGGTGGTCACCGGCCTGACGCGCAACGGGCTGTTCCTCGTCGAGGACGGGCGGATCGCCCGGCCCGTGCAGAACCTGCGCTTCACCCAGTCGGTGGTGGGCGGGTTCGGGCCGGACCGGGTGCTGGGGCTGGGCGACGACGGCCAGCTGGTGGGCAGCGAGGGCGGCGATCTGTTCCACGTGCCCAGCGTGCGGCTGTCCCGGTGGTCCTTCACCGGCAACGCCCAGGGCTGACAGTGACACTCCACCTTCACTGTCATACCCCCTCGGTAGGGTCCTGAGCATGACGAACACCCACGACGCATCCCTGTCCACCTCTTCCGAGCTGTCCTCCGACCTGGTCATCGGCGACGACGGCCGCGCCCGCTGCGCCTGGGGCTCGCGCGACGCGCTCTACCTCGCCTACCACGACGACGAGTGGGGCCGGCCGCTGCGCGACGAGCGGGGGCTGTTCGAGCTGCTGACCCTCGAGGCGTTCCAGTCGGGCCTGGCGTGGATCACCATCCTGCGCAAGCGGCCGGGGTTCCGGGCTGCCTTCGACGGCTTCGACGTCGACGCGATCGCCGGCTACGGCGACGACGACATCGCCCGGCTCATGGCCGACCCGGCCATCGTGCGCAACCGGGCCAAGGTCGACGCCACCATCGCCAACGCCCGTGCCACCGTCGGCCTGCACGACGCGGGCCGCACGCTGGTCGACCTGGTGTTCGGGCACACGCCACCGCCCGGCGAGCGACCGTCGGGCCGCCACCGGGCGATGTCCGAGTTACCCAGCGCCACCCCGTCGTCCAAGGCGCTGGCGGCCGAGCTGCGCTCGTCCGGCTTCCGCTTCGTGGGCCCGGTGGTGGCGTACGCCCTCATGCAGTCCGCAGGCGTGGTCGACGACCACTTGGAGGGGTGCTGGGTGACGGGCTGAAGCGCGACACCAGCCGCGGCTCCACGAAGGCGGTCAGGCCCCGGATCCGGCCGCCGTCCACGTCCAGCACCTGGACGGCGAACGGCTCGGGCTCGCCGTCGGCCCTCGCCCGGAACTGGGCGACGGCGGGCGACCCGTTGGCCGCCACCGGCACCAGCACGGCGGGCGAGCAGGTGCTGCGGTGCTCGCACCACCACCGGTGCACCTGGTCCCGCCCCTGCACCCACAGCGGGTGCGGCGGCATGGACAGGGTGGCGTCCTCGTGCAACAGGGCGACCAGCGCCTCGATGTCGAAGCGCTCGAAGGCGTCCACATAGCGGTCGACCAGCTCCCGGTCCGGGCCCTCCAGGGGGTCGGGGCGGGGACCCGCGGTCGGGTCGCGCTCGGCCATGGTGGCCCGCGCCCGCTGCAGCGTGCTCTTGACCGACACCACGGTGGTGTCGAGCAGCTCGGCCACCTCGGCGGCGTGCCAGCCGAGCACGTCCCGCAGGATGAGCACGGCCCGCTGCCTCGGCGGCAGGTGCTGGAGCGCCGCGACGAACGCCAGGCGGATGGTGTCGCGGGCCGCGGCCACGCGGGCCGGGTCGCCGTCGGGCAGCACCCGCTCGTCGGGCACCGGCTGCAGCCACAGGTGGTCGGGGCCGGCGAAGGTGGGCTCGGCGGTGGCGGGCCAGCTGCGGCCGAGGTCCATCGGCAGCACCCGGCGGCCCGTCCCCCGAAGCTGGTCGAGGCACACGTTCGTGGCGATGCTGAACAGCCAGGTCCGGAGCTGCGACCTGCCCTCGTAGCGGTCGAGGCCGCGCCAGGCCCGGAACATGGTCTCCTGCACGGCGTCCTCGGCCTCGAACAGCGAGCCCAGCATGCGGTAGCAGTAGCCGGTGAGGGCGGCCCGGTGCTCCTCCAGGCCAGCCTCCAGGGCATCGGTGGGAACCGCGCTCACGACGCCTCCTTCAGGTCGGGTGCGATGTCGACGGGGAGCGGCAGGCCCGGGTCGGCGACCGGTGTCTCGCCGCCGAGCGCTGGCGCCCGGGCGGTCACGCCCGCGGCCCGTTGGCCGAGCAGGAGCGGGGCGGCCACCGCCGCAGCCAGGCTGAGCACGGCCGCGACCAGGGAGCCCCGCTGGAATCCCTCGGTCAGGGCCAGGGTCCTCGTGAGCTCGGAGGTGCCTGCGGCGGCGAGGACGTCCTGGGCGCGGGCGATGGCGACCGTGGCGACGATGGCCGTGCCCAGGGCGCCGCCGACCTCGCGGGCCGTCTCCACCAGGCCGCCGGCCAGGCCGCTGATCCGGGCCTCGATGCCGGTGAAGGCGGCCACCTGGACGGCGATCGCCGATGCGCCAATCCCGATGCCGAAGGCGAGGAAGGCCGGGAACAGGTCCTGCCAGTACGAGGCGTCCGCCGGCACCCGGACCAGGTACAGCAGTCCGGCCGCCTGCACGCCCTGGCCGATGGCCAGGGTCGCCCCCGGCCCGATCCGGCCTACCACCCTCGGCGCCACGGCGCCCGCCACGACCAGCGAGCTGATCGTGGCGGTCAGCCAGGCCACGCCCGTGTCGATGGCCGAGTAGCCGAGCGCCTGCTGGAGGAACAGCGTGCCCTGGTAGATCGTGGCGAAGAACGAGCCGAACACCAGGGCTGCGACGACGATCGATCCCGTGAGCGTCCGGCGGCGGAACACGGCCAGCGGGACCAGCGGGGAGCGCACGCGGGCCTCCGCCACCACGAACGCCCCCAGCAGGGCCACGCCCGCGGCCAGGAAGCCGAGCGTCGTGGGGCTCGTCCAGCCGTAGTCGACGCTCTTGTTGATGGCATACACGACCGCGATCAGCCCGCTCGTCACCGTGACGGCGCCGACGACGTCGGCCGACCCGCGCTCGGCCGGTGGCACGTCCGGGATCAGCGCCAGGACCAGGGCGATCAGCGCCACGCCGATCGGCACGTTGATCAGGAAGACCCACTCCCACCCAGGCCCGCTGGTCAGGGTGCCGCTCACGATGACGCCCACCGACGCCGCGCTCCCGGACACGGCGCCGAACACGCCGAGCGCCTTCGTGCGGGCCGGGCCCTCGGCGAACGTGGTCGTCAGGATCGACAGGGCGGCGGGCGACGCCAGCGCTGCGCCCAGGCCTTGGACCGCGCGGGCCGCCACCAGCAGGCCCAGCGAGCCCGCCAGGCCCGCCACGAGCGATGCGGCGGCGAACAGCGCCAGGCCCGCCACCAGCGTCCGGCGCCGCCCGACCAGGTCGGCGGCCCGGCCGCCGAGCAGCAGGAACCCGCCCAGGGTCAGCCCATAGGTGATCACCACCCACTGGAGGTCGGATGCGCCGAGGCCGAGGTCGGCCTGGATCGAGGGGATGGCCACGTTCACGACCGCCAGGTCGAGGATGACCATGAACTGCGCGGCGCTCACCAGCGCCAGCACCACCATCGGCCTCACGGACCGACCGGCAGACGACATCGCTTCCTCCCGCAGGCTCGGCAACGCCACTACGACGTGCCGGCGCGCCGAAAGGCATCGCGGCCGCCCGATGTTCGTGTGTCGCCCGCCCGCTGGCCGCCGGGCGGTCTGGCCTAGCGGCGCGCGATGGCGGCTACCGCCGCCACCAGGGCGTCGACCTGGACGGGCGTCGTGACGATGCTCGGCCCCGCCCGGACGTGGGCGTCGGCGTAGGGGGTGACCGACGTGGCGATGCCCTGGCCGGCCAGCGCGGCGACGACGGCCGGGGGGTCCTGGCCGTCCACGTCGAAGCAGACGATGCCCGCCGACAGCTCCTCGGCTGCCGGGGTCACCCGCCGGACGCCCGCGGTCTCGGCCAGACCCGCCTTCAACCGGGTCGCTTGCGCGGCCGTGCGGGCCGCCACCTGGTCGCGGCCGATGTCCAGGTGGAACCGGAACGCCTCCGCCAGCGCCCAGCGGTGCTCGAAGCTGTGGTAGCCGCCAGGCGTGAACCGCAGGCCGTCCGTCGGTGCCGGCGGGAGGCCGGCGCTCCACTCGCCGAAGCTGCTCGGCTCGAACGCCGGGACCGCCGGGCTCACCACGGGCCAGGCCGACGCCCGGCCCCAGACGATGCCGGTGCCCCGGGGGCCGAACAGCCACTTGTGGGTGCCCGCCACCAGGAAGTCGCAGCCGAGGTCGGACACCGGCGTGGCCTCGGCGCCGAGGCCGTGGACGCCGTCGACGCACAGCAGGATCGCGTCGTCCGGCGATCGGCCGTCGCTGAGCGGGGCCAGTGCGTCCGCGATCGCCCGGACCGGCAGCTTCACGCCCGTGCCGGAGTGGACCCAGGTGATCGCCACGACCCGGGTGGCGGGGGTGACCCCGGCGACCAGCCGCCCGACGATCTCGTCGACCGTCGCGGCGGCCGGGTCGTCGTAGAGGCGGACGCGCCGGACCGCCGTGCCCGACGCCGCCGACCGCAGCGCCCACGCCTGGTGCGTCGAGAAGAAGTCGTGCTCGGTCGTGAGCACCTCCTGGTCGGGCCGGACCCGCAGGCCGCCGTACAGCAGGCCGAGGCCCATCGTCGTGCTGTCGGTCAGCCCGACCTCGGCCGGCGTCCCGCCCAGGTACTCGGCGGCCGCGTCCCGCACCGCGGCGTCGGCGTCCTGCTCCGTCGATGCCAAGTAAGCGTGGGTGTCGGCGTCGAGCCCGGCCCGGTGGCGCTCGACCGCCTCCGCCACCGGGCGGGGGTGGGCGGCCAGGACGAACGCGGCGAAGTGGGCGACCTCGGGGTCGAGGGGGAACTGGTCCCGCACCGACGCCCAGTCGGTCGGGTCGAACGCCTGGGCCGACGTGTCGCCGACCGCCCCGTCGCCCGTCGCCCCGTCGCCGTCGCCGTCGTCGCCCGAGCACGCGGCGGCGCCCAGGGCCATGACGCCCCCGGCGGCGACGGACGAGCGGGCGAGGAACGAGCGACGGGACAGCGCGGCCATGCCCCGTAGTGTGACCGGCCCGCGACCGGCCCGCGACCGGCCCGCGCCTACCCGCCGGACGCCTGGTCCTCGTAGTACGCCTTCTGGGCCGGGTAGTAGTCGTCGAAGCTCGGCGTCGGCCCGCCGTCGCGGGAGGCGACGAGCAGGTCGAGGTAGTACTCCCACCCGGGGCCGACCGAACCCACGTCCGCGCCCTCCTCCATGTGCTGGGTGAACGTGAGCGTGGTGACCCCCGCCTCCTCGGCCAGGCGGGCCTCCAGGTGCCAGGTGCCGTACGCGTCGCTCGAGGACACCGCCAGGTGGTGGGGGGCCTCGCAGGCGTCGATCGTCATGTCGCCCGACGGCCGGCCCTCCTCGAATTCCAGCGTGAAGCGGATGACCCTGCCGGGCCCTGCCTCGCCGGTCCAGGAGGCGAACCAGCGGGCCGTGCGGTCGGACTCGGTGATGCTGGCCCACACGTCCTCGATCGGCGCCCGGAACGTGCGGGTCAGGACGAGGTCGCGGCCCTCGGCGGTGCCGAACAGGCGGCCGGTCGGGGTGGGTGTCATGCGGTCTGCTCCTCAGCATCGTCGACGGTCGGCGTGGCGGCCCGGCGGCGGTCACGTCCCGTGCGGTGGACCTCGGTCTCCAGGGCGTCGAGGCGCGACCCCCAGGCGGCCCCGGGCGGCGCTCGCAGGGCCACCAGCCAGGCCTCGACCGGCGCCAGCGGTGCGGGGTCGAGCCGGTAGACCCGCTCCCGCCCCACCAGCTCGTCGCGCACCAGCCCGTACTCCCGCAGGACCCGCAGGTGGCGGCTGACGGCCGGCCGGCTCACGGCGAACGCGGCGGCGATGGCCCCGGCCGCCCGCGGACCGTCCCGCAGCATGTCGAGGATCTCCCGGCGCACCGGGTCGGCGATGGCCCGCACGGCCTCCACGACCGAAAGCGTAACGATGGAGTTACACGTTCGGCAAGGAGATGGCCCACTGGCGGTTGCCGGCATCGGCATAGCGCAGCTCGTAGCCGTTCGCCTGGAGGAACTCCGTCACGGCGCGGTGGACGCCATGGTGGGGGTGGTCGGGGTCGGGCTGCCAGTCGTCGCCGGCGATCACCCCGCCGGGTCTGACCTTCCGATCGAGCAGGGCGAGCTCGTTCACGGTGTGCTCGTAGGCGTGGGAGGAGTCGAGGTAGGCCCAGTCGAGGCTGTGATCGGCCATGCGCCCCAGCACGTCGAGGTCGTACCCCACGTGCACTTCGACCCGACCGGCCTCGATCTCGGTGCGGAAGCGTTGGAGGATCCGACGCACCGCGTTCACGGTGCTGCGGTCGCCGACACCCCAGTGCCACTCGGGGGTGAGGAGGTACCAAGGATCCACCAGGTGGAGCCGTTCGGCCTCGCTGGCCTGCAGCAGGACCGGGGAGAAGCGCCCCTTGAAGACACCGAGCTCGGCGCCGACGCCTCGCTTCGGCAGAAGCTCCGCCAGGATGGGGCCTCTGGTGCGGGCCGAGCGGATCTCCCGGGGAGCTGCGACCTGCTCGAGGAGCCATGCCCGCATCCGCCGGATGCGGACGCTTCCCTGCTTCGCCATGGCGCCATCATGGTCGCGCGCCGCCCATCGCCGGGCACGGGTCGAGCCGCGAGCTGGCTCATCTTCGGGTTCAGGTCACAGGGCGGGTGAGCCCGTGGCGGCGACGAACTCGGCGACGACCGCGGCCAGCTCGGGGCCCTTGTCCTCCTGGAGGAAGTGGCCGCCGCCCTCGATCGTCACGTGGGACCGGTCCCGGGCGCCGGGGACCGTGCGGTGGAACACGCGCTCGCCGCCCCGGGTGATGGCGTCGCCGTCGGAGAACGCGGTGAGGAACGGCTTGTCCCACTGCGCCAGCGTCTCCCACGCCGCCCGGTTGGCGGCGGCCGCCGGGTCGTCGGGCGACGTCGGAACCAGGCTCGGGAAGATGCGGGCGCCGGCCGTGTAGGCGTCGTCGGGGAACGGGGCGTCGTAGGCGGCCACCACGTCGTCGGGCGGGGCGACCGCGCAGCCGCCGGCCACGATCCGCCCGATGGGGAACGCCGGCGACTCCTGCGAGAACTTCTGCCAGTCGAGGAACGCCTCGGTGAGCCTCTGGTCGCCGGTCGGCAGGCCGGTGTTGGCCGCCACCACCCGCGCGAACCGATCCGGGTGCACGCCGACCAGCCGCAGCCCGATCAGGCCGCCCCAGTCCTGGCCGACCAGCGTGATCCCGGTCAGGTCCAGGTTGTCGAGCAGCGCCTCCCGCATCCACGCCACGTGGCGGGCGTAGCTGTAGTCCCCCTGGCGGGCCGGCTTGTCCGACCGGCCGAAGCCGACCAGGTCGGGCACGACGCACCGCAGCCCGGCCTCCACCAGCACCGGGACCATCGTGCGGTAGAGGTACGACCACGACGGCTCGCCGTGCATGAGCAGCACGACCTCGCCGTCAGCCGGTCCCTCGTCGAGGTAGTGGACCCGCAGCCCGCCGCCCTCGCCGTTCGACACCTCGGTGTAGTGCGGCTCGAACGGGTAGCCGGGCAGGTCGGCGAAGCGCTCGTCGGCGGTGCGCAGGACGTCCACGGATCCCTCCTCTCCCGCGGTCAGGCGGGGGCGACCACGTCGAGGTGGCGGACCTCGGCGGGCAGGCTGGCGTACAGGTCGTCGATCAGGTCGTCCCGCCGGGACCGGCAGGTCGCGTCGTCCCAGCGGTTGTGCCACTGGTGGGGGTCGTCGGCCAGGTCGTAGAGCTCGCCGGTGGCGATGCCGACGCCGCCGGGGCCCGAGCGCGTCTGCTCGTAGACAACGGACGACGTCAGGTCGAGGACACCCTCGCCGAACATGCGCTCGAGGCCATTGGGCTGCCCGGCCGTCGACGGCTCGTAGACGGTGCACAGCCAGCCGTCCCGCACGATCGAGCGCAGGTGCATGCCGTAGCCGGGGAACTGGCTGTCCCACTCGCACAGCGCCCGCTCCCGGCCGGGCCCGCCGTCGGCGACCGGCAGGGGCCGGCCCTGCATCCAGTCGGGGACGTCGACACCGGCGATGGCGCAGAACGTCGGGGCCAGGTCGAGCTGGCCGACCGGGTCGGTCACGACGGCCGGCGCCGCGCCCGCCACCGGCGCCGGCCGCCAGACCAGCGGGAGCCGCATCAGGGCGTCCGTGTGGAACGGGCCCTTGTAGAGCAGCCCGTAGTCGCCCTGGAGCTCGCCGTGGTCGGTGGTGAAGATCACGTCGGTCCGGTCGCCCCAGCCCCGCCGCTCGACGGTGGCGAGCACCCGCCCGCAGGCCTCGTCGATCAGCTCGTTCATGACGTGGACCTTGGCGTTGATCTCCCGGATCTGGTCGTGGGTGAGCCGCCCGGGCACGAAGTCGGCGGGCCCGCCCTCCCGGTTCGAGAACGACCCCTCCCAGTAGGCCAGCCAGTGCGGCGGCTTGCCCTCCAGCACCTTGCGGATCGCCTCGTCCGAGCCGGGGTGGCCCTCCGGCAGCTCGAGGTCTCGCCAGTCGACCCGGTCGAGCTCGGACGCCGGCGGGTCCCACGGGTGGTGAGGGTCCGGGAAGCTCATCCAGCAGAACCAGTCGTCCCCGGCGGCCAGGCCCTCGAGCCACTCGACCGTGATGTCGGCCACCCAGTCGGTCGTGTACCAGGCCCGCGGGATGGGGTTCAGCTTGGTCTCGGGTGCGCCGGTGTCGCCGCCGGGGAGCGCCTGAAGCAGGTCGGCGTAGCTGTGGAGGTGCTCGGGGTGGTGCTCGGCCAGCCAGTGCCCGTAGTGGGACAGCCGCCGGTCGCCCCAGGCGGCCGCGTGCACGACCCCGAGCGCCCGCTCGAAGCCCCGCCACGGGCCCGTGTCGCCCCGCAGCGCCCGGGCGTTCTCCTCGAAGCGGTAGTCGGGGTCGAAGCCGGGCTCGAAGTGGGCCTTGCCCAGCAGCGCGGTGCGGTAGCCGCCCGCCTCGGCCAGGTGCGCAGCCACGGACGGGGCGTCCAACGGGAGGGGGATGCCGTTGGACACCACGCCGTGGGTGCGCACGAACTGGCCGGTGAGGATCGTCGAGCGGGCCGGCATGCACACCGTGTTCTGGTTGACGGCCCGCTCGTAGCGGATGCCCGAGGCCGCCAGCCCGTCGACCACGGGCGTGCGGGCGACCGTGCCGCCGTTGCACCCCAGGGCGTCGTAGCGCTGCTGGTCGGTGGTGATGAACAGGATGTTGCGGCCCACGGGTCCCTCCTCCCGCCGGGGCCCGGCGCTCAGGTGGTCGTCAGGAGCGCGGTCAGCGTGACGGTGACGATCCCGGCCGCCGCCCCGGGGTCGAGGCCCTGGACGGTGCGGAGGCGCTCCCACGCCTCCCAGCTGGCGACGAGGTCGAGTGCGTCGAGCACCTCCGGGCCGGAGCCCGCCACTTCGGCCCGGAATGTGCTCGCCACCTGCCCGCGGAACAGCTCGGCGACCCGCCGCAGCTCGTCCGCTATCGGTGGCGAGGTGGCCGCCGCCCGCACGGCCACCCGGCGCACCGGGCTGATGGTCTCGTAGACGTCGCGGCGGTTGGCCACGAGGGCCGCCACCCGGTCGGCGACGGGTCCCTCGCTGGGCAGCGGCACCAGCAGGCCCATGACCCGCTCGACCTGGCGCTCGGCCGCGGCCCGGTGCAGCGACGCCATGTCGTCGAAGAGCCGGAAGATGGAGCGGACGGACACGCCCGACCGCTCGGCCACGATCTGGGCGGTGGGTTGGGCGTGCCCTTCGCTCAGCAGGTCGAGGATGGCGTCGACGACCGCGGCCCGGCTGCGCACCGCCCGCTGCACCCGGCCGTCGAGAACGGCACCTTCGCTCGCATCCACGGCCACAGCGTAGAAAGTGGCAGAGCGAGTGTCAATAGATTACCAGAGCTGGCCGGTGTAGCGGTCGGTGCCCGGCACCGTGGGGATGAACGGCGACGCCCACCGCACGGTTCCCGCTCCCGACGCCGCGACGCCGGCGGCGTAGCGCTCGACGGCCGGCCACCAGCCCGCGGGCTCGGCGTCGGCGAACCACAGCTGCAGCTCCCGGCGCTCGACGCCCTCGAGGCCCGGCTGGGTGACCGGGGCGTCCTTGGGCATCGGCACCGACCGGAAGCTCAGCACGAGCGCCACCGCATCGTCCCCGGCCAACTCGGGCCGCGGTGGCGTGTCGTCCTCGCCGGCCCGCTCGACGACGACCGCCGCCAGGCCCCGGAACGGGTGGTCCAGCGCCAACTCGGGCGGCACGCCGTCGGCGTCCCGGGCCTCGGCCCCCTTGAACAGGTACAGCAGCGTGTGGATGTGGTCCCGCTCGGCGAACATGCGGCCGTTGTCGTGCAGCCAGTGGACCTGGCGGGTCGACCAGTCGGTGTTCTCCCGGAACCGGCCCTTCAGCGTCCAGTACAGCGCCAGGTAGGAGCCGGCCCGGTCGTCGCCGAACAGCGGCTGCCCACCGCCGATCCGCATGTCCTTGAGGTCGCGCGTGCACACCCAGCGCCGACCAGCGAAGTACCACGGGCCGATCATGCAGCCGGCGTAGAAGTGGTCCCGCTCGTACCAGCGGTTGTAGGCGACCTCGTGGCCCTTGTGCGGCTCGACGAGCGTGAACAGCGCGCTGCCGAGCCGGATCTCACCCCCGAGGTCCCGGTTCGCCTCGACGGCGGTCATGCCGGGATGCCAAAGCGCTCGAGGCCGAAGGCCCGGATGGCGTTGCCCCGCACGAGCTTGTACGTCTCCTCCTCGTCCAGCCCGGCGGTGGCGCAGATCTCGGTCGCCACCTCCTTGGATCGGGGGAAGGTCGAGTCGGCGTGCGGGTAGTCGGTCTCGAAGCAGATCTGGTCGATGCCGACCGCGTCCCGGTTCTTGAGGCCGGTCTCGTCGTCGAAGATGCAGCCGTAGACCCGGCCCGGTATGTAGCTGGTCGGCGGCTGGGGCAGCGACGTGCCGAAGCTGTTGTCGCTGCGCTCGGCCCACAGCTTGTCGGCCCGCTCCAGCACGTAGGGCATCCACCCGACCTGGCCCTCGGAGTAGGCGATCTTCAGCGTGGGGAAGCGCTCGAGCGTGCCCGAGAAGATGTAGTCGAGCATCGAGCCCATGGCGTTCTGGAACGTGAGCGTCGACGACACGATGAACGGCGCGTCCGGCGACGTGGCCGGCATGCGGGAGGACGACCCGATGTGCATGCACACGACGGTGTCGGTGTCCTGGCAGGCGGCGAAGAACGGGTCCCAATGGCCGGAGTGGATCGACGGCAGGCCGAGCGGGTGGGGGTTCTCGGAGAACGCCACGGCGTGGCAGCCACGCGAAGCCGACCGCCGCACCTCGGCGGCGGCCAGCTCCGCGTCCCACAACGGGATCATCCCGAGGGGGATGAGCCGGCCCTTCCCGTCGCCGGCGCACCACTCGTCGATCATCCAGTCGTTGTAGGCCAGCACGCACAGCAGCGCGAGGTCGGGGTCGCCACCCTCCCGCTTCACGCCCTGCTCGTAGAACGTCTGCCCGCAGAAGCGGGGGAGCGTATTGGGGAAGCAGATGGACGCATCGACGTGGTTGGCGTCCATGTCGGCGAGGCGGTCCTTCTGGATCCAGCAGCCCGAGCGGATCTCGTCGAAGGTGGTGGGAGTGACGTCGAGGTCATCGAAGCCCACCGCCGCCGACAGCTTCGGGAACGGGTAGACGAGCTGGTCGTAGAGCCACCAGTCGCACCAGTCGCCGTCGGGGACGCCCTTCTCGTAGCTGAAGACGCCCCCCTTGAAGCTGAACTTGGCCCGGTCGCGCACCACCCGGGGGCCGGTCTCCCGGTACTTCGCCGGCAGCCGGCTCGCCCACAGGTCGGGCGGCTCCACCACGTGGTCGTCGACCGAGATGATCCGGGGCAGGTCGACCGTCATATCTGCGACTCTAGAACGTGTTCTAGTTCGGCGCTACGGCCAACGAATCTCGTCCCGAGCGCGGGGGCCTCCTACCGGACTTGAAGTCAATTTCAACTTCGTGCTTGAATCTGGTCCGGCGCGGTGGACGCTCAGCTGGAGGGAGTACACGTGCAACCAACGTCGCCGCGGGCGCGCCTGCGACCGTTCCGCCTGATGGTCCTGCTGCTCGCCGTGGCGCTGGGGGCCGCCGTCCTCGCCCTGGCGCCCCGGGGCGCCGACGCCCGGGCGCAGGGCCTCCCGCCGGTCGGGACGAACTTCGCCGCCACCGGCCCCTACCAGGTCACCGTGCAGACCGACTCGGCCCACACCTACTACAGCCCGGCCACGCTTGGGCAGAACGGCGTCAAGCACCCGATCATCCTGTGGGGCAACGGCACGGGCACGTCCCCGCCGATCTACGACGGGCTGCTGCGCCACTTCGCGTCCCACGGGTTCGTGGTGGCCGCCGCCAACACGTCCAATGCCGGCAGCGGCACCGAGATGCTTGCCGGCCTGAGCAACCTGACGACGTTCAACGGCCAGAGCGGCAACCGCTTCGCCGGCCACCTCGACCTCGAGCACGTAGGCGCCACCGGGCACTCCCAAGGGGCCGGCGGCGCCGTCGCCGCCGCCCGGGACCCGCGGGTCGACACGATCTTCCCGCTGCAGGGCTACGGGGCGCCGACCCGCACCGCGGGCCTGACCGCCGTCTACTTCGCCGGCCAGAACGACACGATCCTCACGCCGACGATCGTGCGGTCGAGTTTCACCGGGTCCTCGGGGATCCCCGCCGCCTATGCCGAGCTGGCCGGCGCCACCCACTTCGTCCCCATCGGCAACGCCGGCGGCTTCCGGGGGCCGGCCACGGCCTGGGCCCGCTGGCAGCTGGCCGGCGACGGCAACGGCCGCGGGCTGTTCGTCGGGTCCGGCTGCGGGCTCTGCACGTCGCCGGAGTGGAGCGCCTACGAGGCCAACGCCCGCCTGCAGGGTCTCGGCCCCCCGGCCACCACGACGACGTCGACCACAGCGCCCTCGACCACGTCGACCACCGCCCCGTCGACCACGACCACGGTGGTCCCGCCCGGCGACTGCGTGGTGGCGCTGAACTCGGCCCACATCCAGGCCGGCCGGGCACGCCGGCCGTTCCTCCTGGTCCGCGCCGTCGGGTCCAACGACATCCTCGGGTTCTCGTTCCAGTCGTCTGCGCTGCGCCAGACCGCTCCCGGTACCTGGGAGCGGGTCCAAGGCTGTCAGAGCTGACCAGAGTCGGGCCGGGCGCCGGAGGTCCGTGTCGGCGCCCGGCCCGGCTTGCCGAATCCGGCCGGACGCGCGACCGGGTTGCCCAGAATTAGAACACGTTCTAGTCTCAGGCGGGTGAGCGACGAGTACAGATTGCTCGTGGGGGGCGTCCGCGTCGCCGGCGGTCGGGGGACCTACACGGTCGTGAACCCCGCCACCGAGGACGCGGTCGGGGAGGCGCCCGAGGCGTCCGTCGAGCAGGTTGCGGCCGCAACGCAGGCGGCCGCAGAGGCGTTCGGAGCCTGGAGCCGCACCACGCCGGCCGAGCGGGCCGCGCTCCTGGACCGGCTCGCCGACCTGTTGGACGCCCGGGCGCCGGACCTCGTGCCGCTGGTGCAGGCGGAGACCGGCGCCACGCTGCGGGTGGCCCGCACCATGCAGGTCCCACAGACGGTCGACCGCTTCCGCCGTTACGCCCGGGGCGCCAACGAGCCGACCGCCCAGCCGCTGCCGCCCACCGAGATGCCCTCGACCGCGCTGGCGCCGGGCGGGCTGCTGGGCACCGTGGTCGAGCGCCGGCCGGTCGGCGTCGTGGCCTGCATCACGCCCTACAACTTCCCGCTCGTCAACATGGCCGGCAAGGTCGGGCCGGCGCTGGCGATGGGCAACACGGTCGTGGTCAAGCCGGCACCCCAGGACCCCCTCGCCGTGCTGGCTCTCGCCGACGCCGTGGTCGAGGCCGGCTTCCCGCCGGGCGTCGTCAACGTCGTGACGGGCAGCGGGGCCGACGTGGGCGAGGCGCTCGTGGGCTCCCCGCACGTCGACATGGTCAGCTTCACCGGCTCCACCGCCGTCGGGCAGCGCATCGGCGGGGTGGCCGGCCGGGACATGAAGCGCCTGCTGCTGGAGCTGGGCGGCAAGGGCGCCGCGGTCGTGTTCGACGACGCCGACCTCGCGATCGCCATCGGCGCCATCTCGAGCGTGTGGGCGTTCCACTCCGGCCAGATCTGCACCGCGCCGACCCGGGTCATCGCCCAGCGGGGCATCCACGATCAGTTGGTCGCCGGGCTCCAGGCGGCGGCCGGCCGGCTGAAGGTCGGGGATCCGCTGGCGCCGGACACCGTCGTCGGGCCGGTGATCTCCGCCGCTCAGCGGGACCGGATCGAGGCGCACGTCCGGGGCGCCGCCCAGGAGGGCGCCGCCGTCGTGGTCGGCGGCGAGCGCCCAGACGTCAGCCCCGGGTACTACGTCGCTCCGACGCTGGTGGTCGACGCCAAGCCGGCCATGCGGATCGTCCAGCAGGAGATCTTCGGTCCGGTCGTGGTGGCGCTGCCCTTCGACGACGAGGACGAGGCCGTCGCGCTGGCCAACGGCACCGACTTCGGCCTCAACGACTACGTGTTCTCCGGCGACACCGCCCGGGGTCTGCGGGTCGCGCGCCAGCTCCGATCGGGCAGCGTGGCGATCAACACCGCCCAGCAGAGCCCCGAGGCCGCGTTCGGCGGGTTCAAGCTCTCGGGCGTCGGGCGGGACCGGGGCGGCTTCGCACTGGCCGCGTACAGCGAGCTCCAGTCGATCGTGTGGCCGGGCTGAGGGGGAGGGCCGGGACGTGAAGGGCATCGTGTGGACGGGAGAGCTAGAGGTGCGCGACGACGTGGCGGTGCGGGACCCGCGCCCCCACGAGGTCCGGGTCCGCATCGCCAACGCCGGGCTGTGCCACAGCGACGTGTCGGTGATCGACGGGACCATCCCGTTTCCGACGCCGGTCGTCCTCGGCCACGAGGGCGCCGGCGTGGTCGAGCAGGTGGGCGACGCCGTCACCAAGGTGAAGGTCGGCGACCACGTCGTGCTGACCACGCTCGGCAACTGCGGCCGGTGCGACGCCTGCGACCGGGGCCGCCCCACCCACTGCCGGGACACCATGGGCCGCCTGTCGCGGCCGTTCACCGTGGGCGGCGAGAAGGCGTTCAGCTTCGCCAACACCGGCGTGTTCACGGAGGAGGTCGTGGTCACCGAGACCCAGGCGGTCGTCATCGACCCCGACGTGCCGCTCAGCGCCGCCTGCCTCATCGGCTGCGCCATCGTCACCGGGGCCGGCGCGGTGCTCAACCGGGCCCGGGTCCAGCCCGGCCAGTCGGTCGTGGTCATCGGGGCGGGCGGGATCGGGCAGGCCGCCATCCAGGCCGCCCGCATCGCAGCCGCGGGCCGCGTCGTCGTGGTCGACGCCAACCCGGCCAAGGAGGCCGTCGCCCGACAGTTCGGGGCCAGCGACTTCGTGGACGCCTCGGCAGCCGACGACACCGTGGCTGCGGTCAAGGACCTGGGACTGACGAACGGCGCCGACCACGTCTTCGAGTGTGTCGGCCACCCCGCCCTCATCCGCCAGGGCATCGCGCTGCTCGACTGGGGCGGGACGCTCACGCTGCTCGGCGTGCCCAAGCTGGGCACCGAGGCGTCGTTCGTGGTCAACGACCTCTACAACGACAAGGCGATCCTCGGGTGCCGCTATGGCTCGACCCGGCCGCACCACGACATCCCGCTGCTCGTCCGCTTCTACCAGGACGGCCGCCTGCTGCTCGACGAGATGGTCAGCCAGGTCTACCCGCTCGACCAGATCAGCCAGGCCCTCGACGACCTGGGTCACGGCAAGCTCAACCGCGGCGTGCTCGCCGTACCCGCATAAGGAGTCCCCATGGAGTTCGGCGTCTTCGCCCAGCTGTTCGTGCCACAGTTCGAGCGCGACCGCGACCCCCAGGCCGAGCACAAGCGCATCAAGCGCAACGTCGAGATCGCCAAGGCGGCCGACCGCAACGCCTTCAAGTACGTGTGGTGCCCGCAGCACCACTTCCTCGACGAGTACAGCCACATGCCCGGGCCCGAGGCCTTCCTCGGTCACGTGGCCGCTCTCACCGAGCGGGCTCACCTCGGCTCGGCGATCTTCAACATCACGCCGGCCGTGAACAAGCCGCAGCGGGTGGCGGAGAACGTCGCACTGCTCGACCACCTGACCGACAACCGGTTCGAGTTCGGGACCGGGCGGGGCTCGTCCAGCACCGAGGTGCTCGGCTTCGACATCGCCAGCGTCGACGAGACCAAGGCCATGTGGCGGGAGACGATCCGCGAGATCCCGAAGATGTGGAAGGACGCCCCCTACAGCTACGAGGGCGAGTACTTCCGCATGCCGGAGCGCAAGGTGTTCCCCAAGCCGCACGGCCCGCTGCACCCGGCCATCTGGGTCGCGGGCGGCAGCCCCGGGACCTTCACGGAGGCCGGCGAGCTGGGACTCGGCGTGTTCTGCTTCGCGATCGGTCGCCCCCAGGACATGGCCCCGCTGGTGCAGGCGTACAAGTCGGCGATTGGGTCCGCCACCCCGGTCGGCGACTACGTCAACGACAACATCATGGGCGTCACGAACATGCTGTGCATGGAGGATCGGCGCAAGGCGTTCGAGGTCGCGTCCAACATGGGAATGAACTACTACTCGTCGCTGGCCTACCACTGGCTCGACAACGTGCCCCGCCCGAAGCACCTGCCCGAGTGGCCGGAGAAGATTCCGGAGCCCACCCCCGACGCGGTCGAGCAGCTGTCGGCCGAGGGCTTCATCGCGGTGGGCGACCCGGACGATTGCGCCCGGTCGGTGCAGCGGTGGGTGGACATGGGCTTCGACCAGCTCACGTTCAGCCCCACCACCAACACGCTGCCGACCGAGGTCGTGGTCGGGTCGATGGAGCTGTTCGGCCGGGACGTCATCCCGCAGTTCGACACCGACCCCGAGCACTCGACCACCCGTTACCGCCGGGAGGCCGCGGCCGAGCTGGCATCATCCTGAACCCATGGGGACCGTCCCGGCGACGTACAACCTGGCCGACGTGTGGGAGATGGCGGCGGACGCCGTCCCCGACCGCGAGGCCCTGGTCGTCGGCGACCGGCGTCTGACCTACGCGGCCATCGAGGAGCGGGCCAACCGCCTGGCGAACCACCTGACGGGCTGCGGGGTCGGGCCGGGCGACCACGTGGCGCTGTACCTGGAGAACTGCCCCGAGTACGTCGAGGCCATGCTGGCGGCGTTCAAGCTGCGGGCGGTCCCGATCAACGTGAACCACCGCTACGTGGCCGGCGAGCTGCACTACCTGCTCGACAACAGCGACGCGGTCGGGGTGATCACCCAGCCGTCGCTGGCGCCGACCGTGGCCGGCGTGGTCGGCGACCTGCCCGAGGTGGGGTTCGCGCTGGAGGTCGGCGAGCCCTACGAGGCGGCCCTGGCGGGATCGGCCGCCGACCGGCCCGCCGTCGAGGGGCGAGGCGACGACGACCGCTACATCATCTACACCGGCGGGACCACGGGCCTGCCCAAGGGCGTCGAGTGGCGCCACGCCGACGCCTTCTTCGCCTGCATCGGCGGCGGCGACCCCACCCGCATGTCGGGGCCCGTCGAGCACCCGGCCGAGCTCGCGGATCGCATCCTCGACTCGCCCCTTTGCTACCTGCCGCTGGCGCCGATGATGCACGCCGCCGCCCAGTGGACCTCGTTCTCGTGGTTCTTCGCCGGCGGCAGGGTCGTGCTCATGGCGGGGCCGCTCGACCCCGACGCGGTGTGGCGGACCGTGGGCGCCGAGGGCGTCAACATGATGACCGTGGTCGGCGACGCCGTAGCCCGGCCCCTGCTCGACGCCTGGGACCGGGCCGGCGGCTACGAGGTCCCGTCCCTGTACTCGTTCTCCAACGGCGGCGCGCCCATGGCCCCTGCCACCCGGGAGCGGATCTTCGCCACGCTGCCCCAGGTGATGCTCACCGACGGGTTCGGGTCGTCGGAGGCCGGCACCCAGGGCGCCATGCGGGTGGCGGCGGGGGAGCGGCCCGAGGGCGCCAGCCTCGTCCGCTTCGACGTGCCCACCAAGCCGACGATCGTCGTGAGCCCCGACGGCGACGAGGTCCGACCGGGGTCCGGCGAGGTCGGCCAGGTCCTGGCCGGCGGGCGCCTTCCGGTCGGCTACTACAACGACCCCGAGCGCACGGCGGCCACGTTCGTCGAGCGGGGCGGCGCGCGGTGGCTCGTCACGGGCGACATGGCCACCGTGGGCGCCGACGGGGCCATCGAGCTGTTGGGCCGGGGTTCGGTCGCCATCAACACCGGCGGCGAGAAGGTGTTCCCCGAGGAGGTCGAGGGCGTCCTCAAGGGGCACCCCGGCGTCTACGACTGCCTCGTGGTCGGCGTGCCCCACGAGCGCTGGGGAACCGCGGTCGCCGCGGTGGTCCAGCCCACGCCGGGCGCGGACGTGACGCTGGAGGACCTGGCGGCCCACACCAAGGCGTCGCTCGCCGGCTACAAGGCGCCGAAGCACCTGGTGCTCGTGGACGCGGTGGTGCGCTCGCCGTCGGGCAAGGCGGACTACCGCTGGGCCAAGTCCGCCGCGGCCGAGGCGCTCGGTCAGACCTCGTAGCAGTACGCCCGCCACTGGCCCGAGCGGGGGACCGGGCACAGCGCGCCGGCGGCCCGCAGCAGCCAGGCGAGGACGGCGTCGAGCTCCTGGTCGGTGGCGGCCGGCCGCGGGACCACCACCAGGCCCCGGCGGGGGTGGTCCTGGGTCACCCGCCACCCCGGCGGCACAGCCGCGTCCTTGTCGGCCAGCGTCCGGACGACCCGCGGGCCCTGACCGTGCTCGATGCCGATCGTCGCCGGGTCCCGGCCCTGGGCCGGCGCCCACGTGGCCAGCGGTATCGCCGGGCCCCGCGCCGAGAACAGCGCGCCCAGCGCCGAGCGGGACGGCGGCGGTTCCTCGATGTCGAGCCCCGGTGACAGGTTGATCCACCCCGCCCGGGCGTCGGCCATCCGGGCCATGCGCCGCACGACCGCGGCTCGACGGGTCTCGTCGAACTCCACGACGACCGGTTCGGAGGCGGGCATCCGGCCACGCTACGGCGCAGGTGCTCGCCGGGGGTCGATGGCGACCCCCGGGGTTAACCTCGGGCCGTGGCGACGAGCGAGCTGGTCGGCCGGGGCCGGCTCGACGACGATGCCGGGGGCGAGCCCGGGCCCACCCCCACGCCGGCCGAGCCGTCCCGGCGCCGCAGGTGGGGATGGGTCGCACTCGGCCTGGTCGTCCTGCCGCTCGTGGTGTCCGCGCTGTACCTGCGCCTGTGGCACGACGACCACCGGTCCGTCGGCGACCTGGCCCTCACGGAGCTCCAGACCCGCGACGTCGGCCACAACTGGATCGACCTCGGCCCCTACTCCCGCGACGGCTGGTCGCACCCGGGCCCGGCGCTGTTCTACGCCCTCGCCCCGCTCTACCGGATGCTGGGCTCGGTCGACATCAACCTCTCGGTGGCGGCGCTGGCGATCAACGCCGCGGCCGTCGCCGGCATGGCGCTCATCGCCCGGCGCCGGGGCGGCGTGCCGCTCATGCTCATCACGCTGGTGGCGCTGGCGCTGACGCTGCGCTCGCTCGGGCCCGACCACACCCGCACCGCCTGGAACCCGTGGGTCACCGTGCTGCCCTACGGGCTGGTCCTGTTCCTGACCTGGGCGCTGGCCTGCGGGGAGCGCTGGGCCCTGCCGGCCGCGGTGGTCGTGGGGAGCGCCGTGGCCCAGACGCACGTCGGCTACGTCGCCCTCGCGCTGCCCCTGGTGGTGATCGGTGCCGCGTGGCTGGTGGCGGCGACGCCGGGCGGGTCCCGGCGCCGGCTGGTGGTCCCGGGCCTGGTGGCGCTGGCCGCGCTCGCGGTGATGTGGTTCCCTCCCGTGCTGGACCAGGTCCGCAACGACCCGGGCAACCTCCGGTACTCGGCGTGGTGGTTACGGGAGGGCCGCCTGGCCGGCCAGGGGACCAACAGCGTGGCCGCCGGGTGGGACACGGTGGTCTCGTCGCAGTGGTCGATGTTGCCGGAATGGGCCTTCGGGACCCGGCCGGTTCCGTTGTCGTCCGAGGCGGCGTCGAAGGTCGACCCGCGCCCGGCGATCCTGCTGCCGGCGGTGGCGCTCGCTGCCTGGTACCTGGTCCGCCGGCGCGTGCCCGGGAGCGTGCAGCTGGTGGCGGTGTGGCTGGTGGCGACTGCGGTCGCGGTGGGGGCGACGGCGCGGACGGTCGGCCCGATCTACGCCTACCGGGTCGACTTCACGCTGCCGCTCGGCATGGTCGGCGGGATCATCGTGGCGTGGGCGGGGTGGACCGCCCTCACCACCCGGTGGCCGTCGCTGGAGCGCCGCGCCCCGCTGCCGGGGGTCGCGGTGCTGGCCGCGGTGGCCGTGCTCGCCGGCGTGTCGTCGGTGGCGCACGTGCGGGCGGGGGAGCCGGCGGCGAGGGACGCCGACCTCATGCGGCGCCTGCTCCCCGAGGTGGTCGACCGCCTGCCGCCCGGGGAGGGCGAGGTCTTGGTGGCCGGAGAGTCGTTCGGAGGCTCGATCTTCCGGCAGGGGCTGGTCCTCGGGCTGGAGAAGGCCGGCATCGACGCCGAGCTTCCCGACGGCGACCTCGACGCCGGGCGCCAGCGGACGTCCCGGGGCGAGGGGGCGGTGCGGGCCCGGCTGGTGGTGGCCACCGACGTCGAGATCGCCGATCTCGTCGACGACGGCCGGGAACCGATCGCGTATGCGGGCCACATGTCCCTCGAGGAGGTTGTGGCCCGAGCTCCCGCCGCCCGGGCGCTGGAAGACGCGCGGGAGCGCGGCGACGACCGGGCGTTCGCGGACACCGACGCGGTCCGGGCTGCCGTCATCCCGAACGGCAGCGGGGTCGGCGTGTTCCTGGAGGTGCCCGCGTCCGGTTCGTGACGAACCGCTTCCCTCGCCGTCCTAGGCTGCGCGCGCATGGATCTCCCCCACGCCCTGCGTGACGCCATAGAAACCCAAGTCATGGAGCACGAGCCGGCCGAGGCCGCGCTGGTCCTGCGCAACGCGGTCGCCGAGCTCGGCCCCGAGGAGGTCACCGGCGGGCTGCTCGACGCCGCGGCGGTGGCGCTGCGGCGGCTGGTGGCCGAGACCGACGAGGCCTACGACCAGGTCGAGCTGCTCGACCGGCTGGCCCTCGACGGCGCGGTGCCCGCCGACAACATCGACATCCTCGCCCGCATGCTGACCCTGGCGGCGTCGACCGCGGGCGGGGTCCGGCCGCCGATCGACGGGGTGGTGGCCGAGCTCGGGCCCGAGCGGGCGCTGTTCGGCGCCTGGCTGACCACGCTGTCGGTCATCCGGGTGGTGTCGATCAGCCTCGAGCGGACCGAGGCCGACATCGCGGAGGAAATGGTCGCGGCGGTCGAGGCCTTCTAAGATCTGACACATCGTCAGATTCTGAGGAGGGTCATGGGGCTGCTCGACGGCAAGGTCGCCATCGTCACGGGGGCGGGCCACGGCATCGGCCGGGGGCACGCGATGGAGCTCGCCCGCCACGGCGCCAGGGTCGTGGTCAACGACCTGGGCGGCTCGGTCGGCGGCGAGGGCACCTCCAAGGACGCCGACCTCACGGTCAAGGTCATCGAGTCCCGGGGTGGCGTGGCGGTCGCCAATTACGAGGACGTCGCCGACCACGAGGGCGCCGGCCGGGTGGTGGCCCAGGCGGTCGATGAGTGGGGGAAGCTCGACATCCTGGTGAACAACGCCGGGATCGTGCGGGACGGCGCCATCTGGAACATGAGCGACGCCGACTTCGACGCCGTCATGCGGGTGCACGTGCAGGGGACGTGGAGCCCGAGCCACTGGGCTGCCAAGCACTGGCGGGCCCGGTCCAGAGCCGGCGAGACGTTCACCGGCCGGATCATCAACACGACCTCGGGCGCGGGCCTGGTCGGCAACTTCGGCCAGACGAACTACGCGACGGCCAAGGCCGCCATCGCCGGGATGACCCAGACGCTGTCGCTCGAGCTGCATCGCCTCGGCGTCACGGTCAACGCCGTCGGCCCGGCCGGCGCCACGCGCATCACGGCCACGATGCCGGGCGCCCCGCCGGTCATCGAGCCCGACGACATCGGCGAGGACGAGTTCGACCCGATGGATCCGGCGACGTCGTCGCCGCTGGTGGCGTGGCTGGCGTCGGACGAATCCCAGCACGTGACCGGCCAGGTCATCCGGGCGGTGGGGGAGCGCATCGTGTGGATGCGGGGCTGGACCGACGGCCCCGAGATCACCAACGGTGGCAAGCGATGGGACGCCACCACGCTCGGCACCCAACTGGCGACCGACGTGTTCGGCACCCGGGCGCCCGGTCTGCGTTACTGACCACTGCAGCGGCTACCGTCCGTCCCTGATGGGGGGACGCGATCAACGCGTCGCAGGAGGCGGTCAGGCCTACCTGCGTGACGTCCAGTACGCGGACAGCTCGCGCCTGGCCGCCCGCGCCCGCCTGCACGTGAAGTACGGGACCGCGGCGGTTGCCTGGTTCCCGTGGCTGGCCACGCAGATCGACTGGCCCGCAGGCGGCCAGGTGCTCGAGGTGGGGTGCGGCGCCGGGTGGATGTGGGCGGAGGCCGCCGCCCGCCTGCCCCCCGACCTGGAGCTCACCCTCACCGACCTGTCGCCCGGCATGGTGACCGAGGCGGTCGACCGCGTCGGCTCGCTCGGGCGCTACCGGTCGACGGAGGGCCGGGTGGCCGACGTGCAGGAGCTGCCGTTCCGATCGTCGACGTTCGACGTCGTGGTGGCCAACTACGTGCTGCACCACGTGCCCGACGCCGGCCGGGCGGTGGCGGAGATGGCCCGGGTGCTGCGGCCGGGCGGGGTGGCCGTGGTCGCCTGTGTGGGCGACGGCCACCTGGCCGAGCTGCGCCAGATCCGCCGGGAGGTGTTCGGCGACGAGTGGGCGGACGCGATCACCGACACGTTCGGCGCCTCGGCCGGTGCCCACCTTCTGCCGTCGAGGTTCGGGCAGGTCGAGTGGCGGCCGTACCACGATCGCCTCGACTGCCGGGACCCGGACGACGTGCTGGCCTACCTGGCGTCCACGCCCCCGGTCGAGGACGCCGACGACCACCACCAGTCGCGGGTGGCCGAGGTGATCCGGGCCCGATTCGACGCTGGCGGCGGCCGCCTGCGGGTCAGCAAGGACACGGGCCTGTTCGTCTGCCACGACGCCGGCGAGGGCACGCAGCGGCCCTGAGACGCGGCGGGGGCGGCGCCGAAGCGCCGCCCCCGTGTCGCAGTGCCCCGTGCGGGCCGGGTGGGTCTCGTGGCGGCCGGAGCCGTCAGCGCAGGCCCAGCTCCCGGCTGCACGCCGGCCACTGGCCCCAGCCGGACCGAGCCTGCAGTCGCTGGCCCATGAGGATCTGGGTCTCGCGGGAGTTCTCGTGCGGCAGGCCGGAGCCACCGACGCTGCGCCACGTGCTGGCCGAGAACTGAAGGCCGCCGTAGTAGCCGTTGCCGGTGTTCGCGGCCCAGTTGCCGCCCGACTCGCACTCGGCGAGCGCGTCCCAGGTTTCGTAGCTCGAAGGATCCCCGAAGCCACCGCCGCTGTCCGGCGGCGCCCCCTCGGCCGGAGGCTCAGGCTCGGTCTCCGGCGGGGCCGTCTCCTCCGTCGTCGTCGGCGCCTCGGTGGTGGGAGGCGGCGGCGGCTCGGTGGGAGGCGGCGGGGGTGGTGTGGTCGTCGTCCGCAGCGACAGGGCGGAGTTGGCCTTCGCCAGGTCGGCCTGGCTGGCGCTGCGCTGCAGGGCGATCAGTGACGTCCCCGACTCGGCGGCCGCCTCGACCCGCTCCTCACCGCTGTCGTCCGGGAGGACGACGTTGGCGAGTGCGACGGGTCCGACGAGCAGGGCGACACCGGCGATGCCGCCGATGACCGCCCGGCGCACTGCCGTGCGGCGTGCCGAGTCGTTGGTACTGGGAGGGTGGTCGGTCCGCTGTGGTTTCACAGAGGCTCTCCTTCCGTCGGCGCGCGCGAAGGGGTCGGGGGTTTGGAAAGGGTGAGCAACCAGGGGCGCCCCAGCGCGTGCCGTCCTATGCGGTTGGTGAAAGGAGTTTGTCACGATCGACATGATTCCGCAACGTTGCGTGGTCGAGGGGGACCCCCAGTGGTCTTTTCCCCTCACCTCCCCAGCGGAGATTGCGAGCCACCGTAGATCGTGGAGGGAGGTCCGTGCAGCACACCCGCGGCGGAAGATCTGACGGTGTGTCAGAAGTTGTGCCAGACTCGTCCCCGCCCTGCTCAGGAGGGAATCCGGCTTGTGACCGAGCGCAGCGACAGCACCACCGATCCGGCCCGCCGGCCGCCCCTGGCCGGAGTCCGGGTGATCGAGTGCTCGATGCTCGGCCCGGGGGCGCTGACCACCCACCTGGCCGACCTCGGGGCCGACGTCATCAAGGTGGAACCGCCCTCGGGCGATTACGTCCGCGAGATGACGTGGCCCATCGTCGAGGGCGTGTCGCTCATGCACCTGCACATCAGCCGGGGCAAGCGGTCGGTCACCCTCGACCTGCGCACCGAGGAGGGACGCGACGTCTTCCGCGAGCTGGTGCGGGAGGCCGACGCCGTCGTCGAGGCCATGCGCCCGGGCGGCCTGGACCGCCGGGGCGTGGGCTACGAGGCGCTGCGGGAGGTCAACCCCGCCATCGTGTTCATCACGATCTCGGGGTACGGCATGACCGGTCCGTACGCCGAGATGCCGAGCCACGGGGTCGCCTACGACACGTGGGCCGGCCTGGTGAACCCGGGCATCGACGAGGAGGGGTTCGCCTACATCCCGGAGCACCCGTCGATGGGCATCCACGCCGGGCCGCTGTTCGGCGCGCTGGCGATCCTGGCCGGCGTGATCCGCGCCCGGGCGACGGGCGAGGGCTGCCGCATGGAGATCGCCCAGTCCGACGCCGCCGCGGCCATGGACTGGTACCGCAGCGAGACGTGGAAGGCGTACGAGCGGCCCGAGTCGGAGGTGACCGGCAACGCGGCCGACGACTACGAGCGGCGGGCCCCCGGCACCGCCGGCATGCGCCACGGGGTGCGCTACCAGATCTACGAGGTCAAGGACGGCTTCGTGCTGTTCCAAGCGTCGGAGCGCGAGTTCTGGAAGAACTTCTGCGCTGGCGTCGACCGCATGGACCTGTTCGAGCGCTGGCCCGGTGCCCGGGTGGCCGACCACGCTCCCGGCAACCGGGAGCTGCAGGCCGAGCTGCGTAGCATCTTCGGCGGCCGCACGGCGGCCGAGTGGATCGCCTTCGGCGACGAGCACAACACCCCGATCGCCCCGGTGAACACGCCCCAGACCCTGGCCGACGATCCGCAGTTCCGGCACCGGCTGCCGTTCCACCCTCGGGAGGCCCTCGGCGCCGAGCAGCTGCCCAGCCCGATCAAGCTGATCGGCGAGGACCTGCCGACGCCGCACAAGGCGCCGACCCCGGGCCAGCACACCGACGAGGTGCTCGCGGAGGTGCTTGGCTACGGCCCGGACCGCATCGCCGAGCTCCGCGGGGCGGGGGCGCTGGGCGAGTGGGGTGGCTCGCCGCCATCCCACTAGCACCAGCCGACCACCCGGGACACCGCGGCCGCGGCGGGCTCGGGCAGAAGATCGTGGACGGCGGCGAGCAGGTCGGCTCGGGTTGGTAGCCCGGCGAGGAGCCAGCGGGCCCACATGCCGTCGTCCATCCAGGCGGCGGTGGCGGGCGACTGGTCGACGCCCGGGATCGACACCACGCTCGGCTCGGCCCGCAGGCGGGACCACGGCCACGCCTCGGTCAGGCCGGCGGCCGCGGCGGCGAGGGCCGGCGGGTCGGGGACGTGGCGGGACGGTCCCACGGCCGGGTGGAGGGCGGCGACCGCCGGCCACTCGGCGAGTCGGCCGCGACCGTCCGAGCGGACGGCGGCCTCGACGATGCGGTCGAGCCAGGCCAGCGTCCACAGCTCGGCGGAGCTCGCCGGCGGCGGCATCGTGGGTATCCCGAAGGCGCGGCGGCAGGCGTCGGCCACCACGCCCTCGGGCGGATCGGGCATCGGGGTGACGTCGTCGCCGTGGCGGAGCAGGCCGGCGGCCGCCCCGTCGCCGCCGATCAGCACGGTGACACGGACGCGGGGTGAGTCCGGGCCTGGGCGGGGCCGGCCGTCGGCGTCGAGCGGGTGGGCCCGGCCGGTGCTCGACACGCCGAGTGCCGTCCACCACGGCGGGGCGATGAACCGGAGCAGCAGCCGGAGCGGGTGGGCGCCGTCGAGGGCGAACGCCGACAGGCGCTCGGAAGGGTCGGTGCTGACCCGGAGGATGGCGCCGTGGACACCCGCCTCGGTGAGGTCTGCGTCGACCCCGCGGGCGAGTGCCATCAACTCGGCGCTGCCGCTCGGGGGCGGCCCCGCATGGTCGGACGGCGGGGTCGGGAAAGGGCCGGGCGGGTCCGCCGGGCCCGGCGGCTCGGCTGCGTTGCCCGCCCGGACGGGCACGTACGGGGGCTCGGGTGTGGTGCCGGCTCGCGTCGACACGGGCACGACCCGGGGGGCGCTCGGCACCGGGGCCAGACGGCCCCGGGCAGTGGTCGAGCGGTGGATGGGCGCGGTGGGTGAGGGGATTGTGGGGGGCATGTCAGCCTCCGGGCGCGTCGGGTCAACGGTCTCTGTCGGCGGTCACGTGCCGGAGGCCTCGCCGGCGGGGGGACCACGAGCCCCGTGGACCGAAACGTTACCCAGGGGGTGTGACAGTCACGAGAGGATGTGGGAATCCACGAATAGCGCCAGGCCGGCCCGACGGCGCTCGACGAGCATCCGGGTGAGGCGGGCGTCGCTGGCCACGTAGGCGTCGAGCTCGGCGGTGCCCAGCTCGTGGATGCGCTCGCGGTCGACCTCCACCGGGGTCAGTCCCACGACCCGGGCGATCGCCTTCAGCGAGCACGAGATGCCCAGGATCCTGCCCACGTCGCCGCGGTACATCCGGTAGCCGTCCACGTGCCGGTGGGCGTGCCACGCCGCCCGGTACGCCCCCGCGTGACCCGACAGTGGGTCGTGGCGGAGGACCACCGTGGGGTCGGGGACCAAGCGGAGACCGAGCCGGACGCCGCAGGCGGCGGAGCGGTCGGCGAGGAACGGCAGATCGAACGCCGCGCCGTTCCAGGTCGCCAGGATGCCCGGGGTCAGCGAGCGCAGGCGGTCGTCCAGGGCCTCCAGCAGCGCCGGCTCGGGGCCGGCGAAGATCTCCTCGCCCTCGGCCGTGGCCAGCGCGACGGTCACCACCGGGGAGACCGCCGGGTCGAGGCCGGACACCGAGGTGTCGGTCTCGATGTCGAGGCCGTAGACGGCGGGCGGCGGGGCCGGGGCCGTCACCGGACGGCCAGGGCCACGGCGACCCAGTGGCAGGCGTAGCCGACCAGCGTGCAGGCGTGGAACACCTCGTGGTAGCCGAACACCAGCGGCACGGGGTTCGGCCGGCGCAGGGCGTACACGACCCCGCCGACGCTGTAGGCCAGCCCGCCGGCGAGGATCAGCCCCACGATGGCCGGCCCGCCCTCCCGGGCCAGCGCCGGCAGCACCCCCACCGCCACCCAGCCCAGCGCCACGTAGAACGGTGTGTACAGCCACGCCGGCGCCGACAGCCACGCCACCCGGAACACGACGCCCGCCAGGGCACCGACCCAGACGACCGCCAGCACGACGTCCCGGGCGGTGCCGTCCAGCAGCGCCAGGCACACCGGCGTGTAGGTGCCGGCGATCATCAGGAAGATGTTCGAGTGGTCCAGCCGGCGCAGTAGCGCCAGCCGCCGGGCGCCCCACGTGCCCCGGTGGTACAGCGCGCTGACGCCGAAGAGCACGCCGCTGGCCACGGCGAACACCACGCAGCCCCAGCGCTCGGCCTCGTCCTCGGCGATCCCCACCAGGACACCGCCCAGCACCAGCGACACGGGGAAGGCGACCAGGTGCAGCATCCCCCGCAGCCGGGGCTTGGCCAGGGGACCGCCCACCGCGTCGCCGGCGGTGGCGGGCGCGAGCGACATGGCCCACAACCTAACGATCGGCCGCGCGCGAGGACGCTCTACAGGATCTGGCGGAGGAACGCCTTCGTGCGGTCCTCGGTCGGGTCCTCGAAGAAGTGCTCGGGCGTGCCGACCTCGACGACCTGGCCGTCGGACATGAACACCACCCGGTCGGCGACCTCCCGCGCGAAGCCCATCTCGTGGGTGATCACGATCATGGTCATGCCCGACCGGGCCAGCTCCTTCATGACGTCGAGGACCTCGGCGATCATCTCCGGGTCGAGCGCCGAGGTCGGCTCGTCGAACAGCATGATCCTGGGCTGCATGGCCAGGGCCCGGGCGATCGCCACCCGCTGCTGCTGGCCGCCCGACAGCTGGCCCGGGTACTTGTCGGCCTGCTCGGGGATCTTGACCCGCTCGAGCATCTGCGTGGCGAGCGCGTTGGCGTCGGAGCGGTTCATGCGCCGGACCTGGCGGGGCCCGAGCGTGATGTTCTCCCGCACGGACAGGTGGGGGAACAGGTTGAACTGCTGGAACACCATGCCGACCTCGCGGCGGATGCCCTGGATGTTGCGCAGGTCGTCGGTCATCTCGATGCCGTCGACCACGATCGTGCCCCGGTCGTGTGACTCCAGCCGGTTGATGCATCGGATCAGCGTCGACTTGCCCGAGCCGGAGGGGCCGATGACCACGACCACCTCCTGGCGGGCGACGGACAGGTCGACGCCCCGCAGGGCCTGGAAGTCGCCGAACCATTTCTCGACGGCCCGGCAGTCGATCATCGCGTCGGGCGCGGGCCCGTCGCCGTTCGGACCGTCGGCCGGGGCGTCTGTGGCGGTGGCGTCGGTCATCGGCGGTCTCCGATCCCCAGCCGGCCCTCGAGGCGCCGGCTCTCGCGCGACATGGTGTAGCAGCCCGCCCAGTAGATGAGCGCCACGAAGGCGAACGTCACGGTGTGCAGGCCCTGGCCGAGGAACTCGGGCTGGCTCGACGTGTTCTCGGCCACCTCCAGCAGCTCGACGAAGCCGATGATCTGCAGCAGCGAGGTGTCCTTGAACAGGCTGATGAACTGGCCGACCATCGCCGGGATCACCGCCCGCAGCGCCTGGGGCAGCACGATCAGCCGGGTCACCTTCCACGGCGACAGCCCGATCGCCATGGCCGCCTCCCTCTGGCCCCGGGGCACCGACTGGAGGCCGCCCCGCACGGTCTCGGCCACGTAGGCCGACTCGAACAGCACGATGACGATGAGCGCCCGGGCCAGCGGGCTCGGCGGCTCGACCGTGTTGGGGAAGAACAGCGGGATGACGTACTGCCCCATGAACAGCAGCGCCACCAGCGGCACGCCCCGGATGGCCTCGATGTAGGTCACCGACATCGACCGCAGGGCGGGAAGCGACGACCGCCGACCCAGCGCCACCAGCACGCCGACGGGGAACGAGAGGGCGATGCCGACGAAGGTGACGAACAGCGTGAGGTGCAGGCCGCCCCAGTCGTCCCAGCCGACCCCACCCTCGCCCGTCGACAGCTGCACGGCGAGCACCGCGACAGCGATGAGCCCGATCACGGCCCACCGGATCGGCCGCCGTCCCAGGCTGCGGGTGCTGGCGATCAGCGCTCCGACGATCAGCGCGAGCTGGATGGCGTCCGGGACGGACCACAGGCCGGCGCCGGACCCCGCCACCAGCTCGTACACCAGGATCAGGGCGATCAGCGCCCCGACGAAGACGTGGTTGCCCACCTCGGGGAGGCGCAGGCCGAGCCGGCGGGCACCGACCAGCACGGCGACGGCGCCGAGCGTGCACAGCGTCGGGACCCAGGTGCGGGTCTGGGCCAGGATCACGGCCACGGCCGCGAGCGCCGGCCAGTAGCGCCGGGCCCAGCTCCAGCGGCCGGGCCGGGTCAGGGGCCGGCCGGCGGCCTCGGCCAGCATCTCGGCCCGGGCCACCACCGCGCCGCTGAGCAGCCCGACGGCGGCGGCCACCACGTACAGGGCGCCCCACAGCCGCCAGGCCTCGTCGAGGGGGAACCGGCCGATCATGAACAGCCGCAGGTTCCTCCGGACGATCGCCCAGTCCGACGACACCAGCGCGAACCAGGCCAGGCGGTAGAGCCCGTACGCGAGCAGCAGGCCGAACACGACGGTCAGCACCGCCGACAACGGGCTCGGGTACAGATTGCGCTGCGCCCACTGGCGCGGCGTCAGGTGGACCTCGGGCCGGGTCGGGTCCACGGGGCTCGCGACCGGGAGCGGCTCCTCGGTGGTGGGCACGCCGGGGACGTCGACGGTCATCGCTCCACCACCTGCAGCCGGCGGTTGACGATGTTCATGAGGAACGAGATCACGAGCGAGAACATCAGGTAGATCGCCATCAGCACGGCGATCATCTGCAGCGCCGGCGCCCGGGAGGAGCCGATGAGCCGGAACGCGAGGGCAGCCACGTCCGAGTAGGCCACCGCGATGCCGAGCGACGTGTTCTTCACCAGGCTGAGGTGCTGGTTGATCGTGGGCGGCACGGCGATGCGGAACGCCTGGGGCAGGATCACGAACCGCAGCCGCTGGACCTCGCTGAGCCCGATGGCGGTGGCGGCCTCGGTCTGGCCGTGCGGCACGGCCTGCACGCTGCCCCGGACGATCTCGGCGATGTGGCTGCCGTGATAGACGGCGAGCGCCAGCGTGATGGCGACGAAGGGGATGTTCAGCACCGCGCCGCCGACCACGCCGCGGCCCTCGACCTCGGGGTGGGACCAGGTGATCGGCGAGCCGAGCGCGTAGTAGGCGCCGATGGCCACGGCCAGGAGGGTGCCGCCGGACCACAGGTAGCGGCGCTCGGGGGCACCGGTGGCGGCGGATCGCCGGGTGCGCCAGGCGCCGACCGCCACGGCCAGCACGACGCCGGCGACCAGCAGGACCAGGTAGAGCCCGAGGTTGTCGCCGGCGACCGGCGACATGACGGCGATGGCCCGGTTGGAGATCACGAACACGTCGCCGATCGAGCGGGCGTCGTCGATCGGGGGCAGCGTCTGGAGGCCGGCCGCCAGGAACAGGATGACGAGCAGCACGGGGACGTTGCGCACGACCTCGACGTAGATCGTCGACGCCTTGCGGGACACCCAGCTGTTGGACAGCCGCAGCACGCCCACGACCACGCCGATGACCGTGGCGAGCACGATGCCGACCGCGGCGGCGACGGCGGTGTTGACGATGCCGATCCACAGCGCGTCCTTGACCGGCTGGCCCGAGCTGAAGTCGGGCTCGAACGCGATGTTGAAGCCGGTGGGCTCGTCGAGGAAGCCCCAGCCGGTGCGGGAGTTGCGCTCGCTGATGTTGGCCGAGTAGTTGTCGGCCAGGTAGGCGGCGAGCGCGATCAGCAGCACGATCGCCGCGACCTGACCGACGATCCGCAGCAGGCGGACGTTGAAGACCAGGGCGGTCGCCCGACCGCCCCGGCCGGACCCGGGGACGCGCGGGGGAGCGGGCGCGCCCGCTCCCCCGGTCACGTCAACGGCCACCGATCACCGGAACGGCGGCGCGTAGTGCAGACCACCCTCGGTCCACAGGGCGTTGGCCGTTCCCTCCCGCGATACCTGGAGCGGGGTGTCCGGGCCGACGTTGCGGTCGTAGATCTCGCCGTAGTTGCCCACGGCCCCGATCACGTCCACCGTGAAGTCGGGGTCCACCCCGAAGCCGTGGTCGACAACCGACTGCTCGCCCTCGACGTCGACGGGCTGGCCCAGGAACCGGCGCACCGCCGGGTCCTCGCTCTCCAGCATCTGCTCGACGTTCTCGCTGGTGATGCCCAGCTCCTCGGCCTCGATGGTGGCGAGCACCACCCAGTTGACGACGTCGTACCACTCGCTGTCGCCGTCGACGACCGCGGGGCCGAGCGGCTCCTTGGAGAAGACCTCGTCGAGGATCACGAGCGACTGCGGACCGCCGGCGTCGGCCGGCCAGTTGGAGCGGATGCCGGCCAGCTGGGACTGATCGGACGTCCAGGCGTCGCACTGGCCGGCGAGGAAGGCCTCCTGCACCTGCGCGTTCTCCTCGAACGTCTGCGGCGTGTGCTGGATGCCGCTCATGCGGTCGGCCAGGTTCTGCTCGGTCGTCGTGCCCGCGGTCAGGCAGATCGTGGCGCCCGCCAGGGCGTCGACCGACGTGACGCCCGAATCGGCCGGGACCATCATCGCCTGGCCGTCGTAGAACGTCGTGGTGACGAAGGCCGCGCCCTCGGCGCCGTCCCGGGTCGAGGTCCATGTCGTGTTGCGGATCAGGACGTCGATCTCGCCACTGGCGAGGGACGGGAACCGCTGCTCGGGCGTCAAGGGCACGTACTCGACCGCCTCGGGGTCGCCGAGCACGGCGGCCGCGAGCGCCTTGCAGTAGTCGATGTCGAAGCCCTCGAACGCGCCGTCCGCGGTCTCGAAGCCGAAGCCGGGCACCGAGTTGTTGACGCCGCAGTTGAGGGTGCCGCGGTCGGTGACCGCAGCCAGCGTGCCGCCGCTGGGCTGGGCGCCGCTGTCGGACTCCTCATCCCCGCTGGCCTCGTCGTCGTCGGAGCTGTCGTCGCTGCATGCCGCGCCGAGCAGCCCCGCGACCACCAGCGCGGAGGCGACGGTGAACGCACGTGTGCGTCGGAACATTGCGGGTTTCCCCCTTGTCGGAAAGCTGTCGGAGCCAACGGCGCGCCCACCCTGACCCTCCCCATCGGCTTCCCGTGCTGGACTACCAGCGCCCGAGACCCTATCGACGTGCGACGGGCCGGTCAGGCGCACCGTGTTGCAACTTGGGTACACAACCTCCTTACGAGCGCGCGATTCGCTCCCGTTCGGGGCTGCGGGGGCGCGCGGATGAGCAGTGGAGGTCGCGGGACCGCTCAGTGGGGGACCGTACCGTCCAGCACATTGGTGACCAGGGCGGCCACGGGGCTGCGCTCGGCCCTGGTCAGGGAGACGTGGCCGAACAGCGGGTGGCCCTTCAGCGTCTCGATGACCGAGGCGATGCCGTCGTGGCGGCCGACCCGCAGGTTGTCCCGCTGGCCGACGTCGTGGGTCAGCACCACCCGGCTGCCCTGGCCGAGCCGGGACAGGGCGGTCAGCATCACCGACCGCTCCAGGTTCTGGGCCTCGTCGATGATGACGAAGCTGTCGGTGAGGCTGCGGCCCCGGATGTGCGTGAGGGGGAGGATCTCGAGCAGGCCCCGGCCGAGGACCTCCTCGATCACCTCCTTGCCGGCGATCGCCTCGAGGGCGTCGGTCACCGCGGCGCCCCAGGGCATCATCTTCTCGGCCTCGGAGCCGGGAAGGTAGCCCAGGTCCTGGCCACCGACGGGGAAGATCGGCCGGAACACGATCACCCGGGTGTGGATGCGCTCCTCCAGCACCGACTCCAGCCCCGCGGCCAGCGCGAGCACGCTCTTGCCGGTGCCGGCCGGGCCGCCGAGCGACACGATGCCGACCTCGCGGTCGGCCAGCAGGTCGACGGCGATGCGCTGCTCGGCCGAGCGGCCCCGGACGTCGAACAGGGACCGGTCGCTGCGGGCCAGGTGCACGAGCTTGTCGTCGCGGACCCGGCCGAGCGCCGACTGGCTGCCGGCGTGCAGCACGACGCCGGTGTTGCAGGGAAGCAGCCGGGCGTCGGCCACGTCCACGGAGTGCTCGGCGAACAGCGTGTCGATGATCGTCCGCTCGACGTCCAGCCCGGCCAGACCGGTCCAGCTGGTGTCGCTGGCCAGCTCGTTGCGGTACTCGTCGGCCTCCAGGCCCACGATCGAGGCCTTCAGCCGCAGCGGCAGGTCCTTCGTGACGATCGTGACGTCCCGGCCCTCCGCGGCCAGGTTGCGGCCCACCGCCAGGATGCGGTGGTCGTTGGTGTCCTGGCTCAGCGAGGCCGGGAACCCGGCCGTCTCCGTGTGGTTGACCTCGACCCGCAGCGTGCCGCCCTGCTCGTTCGCCGGCATCGGCCGCAGCAGGGACCCGTGGGCGACGCGCAGGTCCTCCAGCATCCGCAGTGTCTCCCGGGCCGCCCACCCCAGCTCGGGGTGGTGGCGCTTGCCCTCCAGCTCCGTGAGCACGACGAGTGGGATGACCACCTGGTGCTCCGCGAAGCGCTGGAGCGCCCACGGGTCGGACAGCAGCACCGAGGTGTCGAGGACGAACGTGCGCTCGGCGTCATCGGCGCGCGCCACTACACGGACGGATTCGGTCACGGAACCCCCAGGGAGATAGGGCAGCGGTCCCCGGGCCGGCTGGCGGCCGGTCGCACGGGCGCTGCGTGGACGGGTGTGTCACCGACGGCCAGTCAAGCGCGGGGCCGCGCCGGGGGCGCGGATGCCGGGCCAGCCCCGGCCGGGGGAACGGTGGAGGATGCGCGGCCCGCACCTCACGCGCTCCTTGCCGCGGGCGGATCGCCCGGAAGCGAGCACGAAGGATGGCGGTAGCGCATCGGAACGTGACGATACGCGCCGAGACGGCACCCGCGGCGGTCCGTGACGAACTGTTCATGACACAGACACACAGATGAACGCCCGTCCGATCCGTACGCTGACCCGTCATGCCCGCTCGGCCGTGCACCTTCTGCGAGATCGTCGCCGGGCGCCTGCCGGCGCACGTCGTGCTCGACGACGCCGCCACGCTGGCGTTCCTCGACATGCGCCCCCTGTTCCCCGGCCACACGCTGCTGGTGCCCCGCCACCACCACGAGACCCTCGCCGACCTGCCCGGGCCGGAGGTCGGGCCCTACTTCGCCCGGGCCCAACGGCTGGCCCGGGCCATGGAGGAGGCGCTGGGCGCCGCCGGGTCGTTCGTGGCCCTGAACAACCGGATCAGCCAGAGCGTGCCCCACCTCCACACCCACGTCGTGCCGCGCAACCCCAAGGACGGGCTGCGGGGGTTCTTCTGGCCTCGGGGCCGGTACGCGGACGACGCCGAGGCCGCCGGCGTGGCGGCTCGCCTCCGCGAGGCGCTGGCACCCTCAGCGCTCGAAGCGGACGGCGGGTGACCCGTCCCGCACCGTGATCGTGGCGGGGACGCCGAGCAGGTCGAGCGGGTCGCCGCGCAGGTTCCGGGCCACGAGCGTCACGACCTCGCCCCTGGCCGGTCCGGCCACGATCGTGAGCTCGACGCCCATCGTGCCGTCCCCGCGGTCGTCGGCGTCCACCACCAGGGCGTCGTAGGTGCCGTCGGCCAGCGCGGGGGCCTCGGGTTCGGCCACCGGGCCAGTGTCGCGTGGGCGACCGGTTCGCGCGCAGCGCCGGGGCTTGGCATGCTGTGGGTGGTGACCCGCGACGCCGACCGCACCGACCGACCTGACGGCAGCACGGTGGGCAAGCTGCTGATCGCCGAGCCGATGCTCGGCGACCCCAACTTCGACCGCACGGTCGTGCTCATGATCGAGCACACCGACGAGGGCGCCCTCGGCGTGGTCCTCAACCGGCCGACCGAGCTGGAGGTGGACGCCGTCCTCCACGAGTGGGCGGACCTGGCCGCGACGCCGCCGGTGCTCTACATGGGCGGTCCCGTGGAGCAGAACGGGGTGCTGGCGCTGGGCCGCCGCCGCCAGGACGCGGGCGAGCTGCCGGGCTGGACGTCCGTGCTCGGTGACGTGGGGACGATCGACCTGCACCGTGGGCCCGACGACGTGGCCGGGGGGTTGGACGGCGTGCGGTTCTTCGCCGGGTACTCGGGCTGGGGCGGCGGCCAGCTGGAGGCCGAGCTGGCCGAGGGCGCCTGGCTGGTCGTGGCGGCCGACGCCGGGGACGTGTTCGCGACCGACGCCGAGGCGATGTGGCGGGCGGTGCTGCGCCGCCAGGGCGGCAAGACGGCGATGCTGGCCAACTTCCCCGCCCACCCGTCGCTCAACTGACCGCCTACAGGTCGACGATCGCCTTGAACGCCTCGCCCTGGGGGATCCCGGCCAGCGCGCCGTGCTCGGCCAGGCGGTCCCGGACCCGGTCCCGGAACGCCGCCAGCTGCTCCTCGTAGCGGGCCGAGCCCTCCTCCACGAACATCGTCGAGCGCAGCTGGCTGCGGTGGCTCACGAGCGCGGCGAGCTTGCGCTCGACGTCGCCGTCCCCGACCGCCTCGACATGGTCCGGCTCGTCCGCCTCGAACAGCAGCAGCGCAGCGGGCCGGTGGTGGGGCAGCGCCTGCTCGGGGAAGAAGTGGGGGTCGCGGGCCGCCACCACGCCGTCGACGGTCAGGAACCCGGCGTGGCGATGGTCGGGGTGGAGCCGGTAGCGCTTCCACGGGTCGTGGCCGAGCACGACCTCGGGGGTGAGCCGGCGGATCCAGTAGGCGACCTGCCAGCGCTGCCGGACCGCCGAGTCGAGCTCGCCGTCGGGCCAGCCGAGGAACGCCACCTCGCCGGTCGCGCCGAGGGCCTTGGCCGCGTCACGCTGCTCGACCTGGCGCAGCGCCACCAGCTGGGCCACGTCGGCGTCGGGGTCCCACGTGCCCTTGGACCCGTCGGTGCAGATCAGGTGGTGGACCACGCAGCCCGCCCGCGCCCACTTGGCCAGCGTGGCCCCGCAGCCGAACTCGACGTCGTCGGGGTGGGCGCCGACGGCCAGCGCGGACGCCGGCGTGGGCAGGTCGACCCGGACGTTCACGACGACCGCTGGGCGACCGGCTCGGCCCGGTCCACGGCGTCGCCGGGCACGGCCCTGTCGCCGGCCGCCAGCCCTGCGGCGCCAGGGAAGGCCAGGTCGGCCGGCAGGTCCACGTCCCATGCCAGCGCCGCGTCCCGCACGAGGCGGGCCGCCAGGCCCAGGCGGGCCGCCTCGGCCCGGTGGCGGTCGAACGACCCGGCGCCGTAGGAGAAGGCGAAGCCGGCGCCCGTCGGCACACCGACCACGTTGCTGCCGTCGAGGCGGCGGTCAGGGACGAGGGTCACGCCGGGGAAGTCGGCCACCCACTCGAGCCGCGTGGCGAGCGGCAGGTCGGCGTGGGCCACGACCGCCCGCTCGACGCCGTCGGCGGCCACCGCCGCCACCCCGTCGGCCACCGCGCCGTTGAGCCCGCGTCCCGGGCACCACACCACCCGGGCGCCCGACCGCTCGGCCCAGGACCGGACCTCGTCGTCGTCGCACACGACCACGACCGGCAGCGGGGCGGCCGCCAGCAGGACGATCTCGGCCATGTGGCGGGCGAGCGCGGCCCGCTCCCCGGGGTCCAGCGCGCCCGCCAGGCGGACCTTGGCCGCGCTGAACGCCTTGACCGGAACGATCACCGCCGCGGAGGTCGTCGCTGGCACCGGCGCGGAGCGTACCCGGGTCGTCGCCCGGCTCCCATCCCGTGGTCGCCGATTACGGTGAGCGCATGCCCATCCGTGTCGCCGTGATCGGCGCCGGGTCGTGGGGGACCACGGTCGCCGCTCTCGCCTGCCGCAACACCCCCACGGTGCTGTGGGCTCGGCGCAAGGAGCTGGCCGACGAGATCACCCGCGACCACCGCAACAGCGACTACCTGGCCCCCTTCGAGCTGCCCGAGGCGCTCGTGGCCACCTCGTCGCTGGACCAGGCGGCCGGCAGCGCCGACGTGCTGGTCATGGGCGTCCCGTCCCACGGGATGCGGGCCACGCTCCAGGAGCTGGCGCCCCACGTGCGGCCCTGGATCCCGGTGGTGAGCCTGGCCAAGGGCCTGGAGCAGGGAACCCACCTGCGCATGACCGAGGTCATCAGCGAGGAGCTGCCCGGCCACCCGGTGGGGGCGCTCACCGGGCCCAACCTCGCCCAGGAGATCCTGTCGGGCCACGCCGCCGCGTCGGTCGTCGCGTTCTCGGACGATCACATCGCCGCCGAGCTGCAGCGGATCTTCGCCAACAAGATCTTCCGGGTCTACACCAACCCGGACGTGGTCGGATGCGAGGTGGCGGGGGCGCTCAAGAACGTCATCGCCATCGCGTCGGGCATGGCCGACGGCCTCGGCACCGGCGACAACACCCGGGCCGCGGTCATCACCCGGGGCCTGTCCGAGCTGTCCCGCCTCGGCACGGCCATGGGCGGACAGCTGGTCACGTTCGCCGGCCTGGCGGGCATGGGCGACCTGGTGGCCACCTGCATCTCCCGCCAGAGCCGCAACCGCTACGTCGGCGAGCAGCTGGGCAAGGGCAGGTCGATCGACGAGATCGTCGCCGAGATGAAGATGGTGGCCGAGGGCATCAAGACCTCGAAGGTCGTCGTCGAGGTGGCCGAGCGCTACGGCGTCGAGATGCCGATCGCGCAGGAGATCTACCAGGTGATCCACGAGGGCCGGAAGGCCGCCGACGCCTACCGGGGCCTGCTGCGGCGCGACGTCGGCGCCGAGCTGCACGGCATGTCCTGACGCGATGCCCGCCCGGTCCTGGCTGCTGCGCCGCACGCTGCGGGCCCTCGGGGTGCCCGACGACGCCGTGCGGCTTCTCTCCGCCCACGGGCGGCTGGACGACCCGCCCGCAACCGGCCTGCCCCGCGAGCTGACCCCGGACGCGGCGCTGGCGCTCGCGGCCGCCCTGCGCTCCCGGGGTGCGGCCGACGCGGCGCCGGGCTGGGTGTGGCCCTTCTGGATCGAGCGCCAGCTGGACCCGGCCTCGCCGGCGTTCGTCCCCCGGGGCCCTCTGCCGCTGCTGACCAACGTCACCCACCGCAGCTGGACCGTCATCGGCAACCTGGACTCGGACCGCACCGCCCGGGTCGACCCCCGGGGCCTGGTCACCCCGCCCCGGGCCGGCTGGTCGCTCGACTGGTGGATCGGGGCCGACGACCGCTGGCACCTGCCGTCCCGGGAGGTGGCCGTGCGCCAGCGGCTGGTCGAGGGCTCGCCGGTCGTCGAGACGGCGATGAGCATCCCCTCGGGCGACGCCGTGGCCCGGACGTACGCCGCCCGGCTCAGCTCGGCCGAGGGCGGCGGCGAGGTCGTGGTGGTCGAGGTCGAGAACCGGTCGCGGATGCCGGTGGCGGTCGCCCTGGCGGTGCGGCCCTACACGACGGAGGCGCTCACGATCGTCGAGCGGATCGACCTGGCCGGCGGCACCGTGTCGGTCGACGGGCGGCCCGCGCTCGTGCTGCCGAAGGCGCCCGGCCGGGTGGCCGGCTCGACGCTGGCCGGCGGCGACTCGGCCGCGGTGGTGGTCGGCGGCGGGGCCGGCGAGCGGTGGCGGCGGCCCGTGCGGGACCCCGCCGGCCTGGCCCAGGCGGCGTTCGTGATGCCGCTGGCGCACGGCGCGACCCTGCGGGCGGTGCTCCCGCTCGGAGACGCGCCGGCGTCGTTCCCGGCGGTGCTGCCCCCGGCCGAGGCCGTGGCGGCCGGCTGGCAGGCCCAGGCCGACCGCGGGACGCGGCTGGCCGTGCCCGACGACCGGCTGGCCGCGGCGGTGGCCGCCGCCCGGCGTCAGCTCCTGTTGCGGCCCGGCGGCAGCCCGGCTGTGGCGGCCGCGCTCGACCGCTACGGGTACCACGACGAGGCCGGCGGCGCGCTGGCCGCCCTGGCCGCCGGGGCGCGGCCGGACGGGTCGCTCGGGACCGCGGCGGTCACGACCGCCACCCTCGTCGCGCTGGGCGGGCACTGGCGGATGGCCCGCGACGCGGCGCTGGCCGGGGCCGTGGTCGAGCCGGTCGCCGACGCCGTGCAGTGGGTCGAGCGGGTGCGGCGGTCCGAGGGTGCCGGGGGCCTGCTGCCGCCCGGCCCGCCGGAGGACGGCGCGGGTCCGGCCGGACGCCGCCACGCCACCGACCTGTGGGCGGTGGCCGGCATGCGGGGTGCGGCCGACCTGCTGGCGGGTGCCGGCCAGCCCGAGGCCGCGGCCGACGCCCGGGGCTTCGCCGACGACCTGTGGGGCGCGGTGGACGACGACCTCGACCGCAGCGCCGAGCGTCTCGGTACCCCCGCCGTCCCCGCCCGCGCGGGGGGCCGGCTCGACGGCGGGGCCGCCGCGTCGCTGGCCGCGTGCGCGCCGCTGGGGCTGCTGCCCGCCGGCGATCCCCGCATGCTGGCCACCGCCGGGGCGGTGCGCGAGGGCCACGCCCCGGGCGACGGCCGGGCTGTGTTCCACGCCGCCGCGGGCGGGCTCAGCCCGGCCCTGACCCTCCTGCTGGCCGGCGTCGAGCTCCGGGCCGGTGACCGCCGCGCGCTCGACCGGCTCGACTGGCTGCTCGACGTGGGCGGGCCGACATGGGCGTGGCCCACGCTCGTCCACCCTCGGCTGGGGGGCGGCTGCGGCGGCGACGGGCACGACGTCGAGGTCGCGGCCGGGGTCCTGACGTTCGTGCGGGACCTCCTGGTGCGAGAGGACGGCGAGGGCGTCGTGCTCGCCTCGCTCGTCCCCGACGCCTGGTACGGCCAGGGCTGGGAGGTCCACGGGGCACCGACCGGGCGCGGGACGGTGTCCTACGCCGTGCGCTGGCACGGCGACCGGGTCGCCCTGCTCTGGGAGGTCGAGCCCCATCCCGGGACTGAGCCGGTGCGCCTCACCGCACCGGGCCTGGAGCCCGGCTGGTCGACGACCGACGCCCGCGGCGAGGTGCTGCTCGGCCCGGTCCCCGGCGGGCCCGCCGCCGGGGCCGACGGCCTCCGGGTGGGCGCGGCGGCGCGACCCGCCGGCCCCGGTCCGCGGCCGGACGACGGGGGATCCTTCGCGTGAGCGAGCGCCCTGGCGGCCTCGACCCCGCGGAGCTGGGGCCCGATGCCGTCCGGGCGGTCCGGGACATGCTGCGCAGCCTGGGGTGCACGGACGAGGAGCTCGACCGGGCCCAGCGGGACGGCACGCTGCCGCTCCTGGCGGTCGAGCGTTTGATCGTGCCGGAGGCGCCCGCCTACACGCTCGACGACGTCACCGCGCGCACCGGCATCTCCGCCGAGCAGGTCGCCCAGCTGTGGCGGACGCTCGGCTACCCGGAGCCTCGGCCGGGCGAGCTCGCCTTCACCCGGACCGACCTCGACATCCTCACGCAGCTCGGCCACCTCATGGCCCAGGACGTGGCCTCCCACGAGCTGGTCCTGCAGCTGAGCCGGGTGATCGGCTCGTCGATGGCCCGGGTGGCCTCGGCCCAGGTCGACGTCATCAGCGCTCGGGTCAGCGGCTCGCCCCGCCGCGGCGCGGTCGCCGGGCGGCCGGTCACCGACGACCAGATCGTCGTGGGCGCCAGCGCCCTGCTGCCGATCGTGCCCGACGTGCTGAACGCCGCCTGGCGCCGCCACCTGCTGGCCGCGGTCCGCCGGCGGCTCAGCATGGCCGAGACCGGCGGCGGTGCGCTGGGGGTGGTGGGGTTCGCCGACCTGGTCGGCTGGACCGCGCTCAGCCAGCAAGCGGGCGACGACCGGCTCGCGGTCATCCTCGACCGGTTCGAGCAGCTGGCGTTCGAGACCGTGACGTCGCGGGGCGGGAGGGTGGTGAAGATGATCGGGGACGAGGTCATGTTCACCGTCGACTCGCCGCAGGTCGGCGCCGACATCGCCCTGGCTCTGGCCGACGGGGCGCGGGGGAGCGACGACCTGATGGACCTGCGGGTCGGCATGGCCCACGGGCACCTGCTGGAGCGGGAGAGCGACCTGTACGGGCCGGTCGTCAACCTGGCGAGCCGGATCACCGGAGTGGCGTTCCCGGGGACGATCGTGGTCGACGAGCAGCTGCGCAACGAGCTGGCGGACGACGAGCGCTACCGGGTCCGGTCCATGCGCCCGCGCTACCTCAAGGACTTCGGCCGGGTGCCGCTGTGGGTGCTCCGGCCGGCCGCCGCGCCGGACGAGCGCGGCCGCGCCCGCCGGCGGCGGCCGTGACCGACCCGCTCGAGGCCCCGGAGCGGGCCGCGGTCTCGGCCGTCCTGGCCGCAGCGTGGGGCACGCCGGTGACGCTCGTGTCCGCGACCGGCCTTGCGTCCCGCGACCACGTCGCCCGGGTGACGACCGGCGAAGGCCGCAGCGCGGTGGTCAAGCGGCCCCGGCCGGCGGGCGATTCGCCATGGCCGGTCGACCCCGAGGGCCTCCGGCTGGAGTGGGCGTCGCTCGACCACCTGGACCGGACCGCGCCCGGCGTCGCCCCGCGGCTCTTCGGCGGTGACGACGCCCTCGGCGTCGTGGCGATGGAGGAGCTTCCGGACGGGCGGACGCTCGCCGACGCGCTGCTCGGCGGCGACGCCGGCGTGGCCCGCGGGGACGTGCTGGCGTGGTCCCGCACGATGGCGGCGATGCACGCCGGCACCCTCGGCACGGCTGACGGCTTCGCCGCCGCCCGCCGCCGGCGGGCCCTGCCGGCGGTCCGGGCCCCGTGGTGGCTGGAGCGCCTCGACGCGGCCGTCCCGGCGTTCGCGACGATCGCCCCCGCGAGCGGGGTGGCGGCCGACATCGCCCGCATCCGCGCGTTGCTCACCCGGGTGCACGTGGGCCTGGTCCACGGCGACCCCTGCCCGGACAACGTGCTCATCTCGGTGGCGGGCTGCCGCCTCGTCGACTTCGAGCGGGCGAGCATGGCGTCGGTGGCGCTCGACTTCGCCTACCTGCTGGCGCCCTTCCCGAGCTGCTGGTGCTTCGGCCGGCTCCCGCCGGGCCTCGTGGCGGAGGCGGCCGCCGAGTACGAGGGCGCCGTGACCGCCGCGGGCGTCGAGCTCGGGGACGTGTGGACCGAGGCGGTGGCCGCCGCCCTCGCCCTGTTCGCCGTGGTCCGGGTGGGCAACCAGACCGCCTCACCCGACGACGGCAGCCCCTGGGGCACAACCACCATGGGCCCCCGCCTCGCGGCGTGGACCGGGTCCCTGCTCGCGGCGCCCGGCAACGACGCGTTCCCCCACGTCACCGCGGCCGTGGCCGCCTGGCGCGAGGCCCAGGGCTTCGCCGGCGCCGACCCGGCTCCCGGCTACCCCGCCTTCGGCTGATCAGCCGTCCCCCAGGACGACGGTCGCGAGGCCCCGGGGGCGCAGGTCGAAGCCGCCCTCGAACGCGAGCAGCGCGCGGCCGCGCAGGTCGACGAGCCAGCCCCGCCTCCCCTCGATCGCCACGGTCGTGCGCTCGTCGCCCGGGTTGAACACCCGCACGAGGAGCGCATCGCCCTCCCGGGTCACGGCCGAGACCTCGGCGCCGGTGACGGTCAGGCCCGTGCCCGCGGGCGGCAGGTCCCGAGCCGGCGCGCCGTCCTCGGCGACCGTGGTGCCCCGGCCCGCGGTGGCGGGGAAGGCCACCCGCAGCGGGACCAGGACCGCGTCGGCCAGCGCGTAGGGATCCACGTCGCCGGCCGCCACTGCGTAGCGGCGCGTGACCGGCCCGAGCATCTGGGCACCCGGGGCCGGGACCAGCGGCCCCGCCGGCAGGGGCCGGGTCGCCATCGGCATCTGCGACAGCATCCCGGTGGCCCGCAGCAGCGTCACCGCCAGCTCGGTCGGGGCGACCAGCTCGTGCTCGGTCACGCCGTCGTGGACGACGGTCAGCCCGCCGGCCTGCACGAAGCGCTGCGCGGGGTAGGTGGCCAGCGGAGCCTCGGTGGGGCCGCCCTCGGCCTCGGGGCCGCGGTCGACGGTCCCGAAGGCGCACTCGGCGCGGGTCCCGGCAGTGGGGGAGGGGAGCGGGAAGTGGGCCCGCAGCCGGTGGTCGCGGCTGGCGTTGTCGAGGCTCACCTCGACCCGCACGAAGGCCTCGCCCGCCCGCAGCTCCAGGACGGTGCGGACGTCGTGCTCGACGGTGGCGTCCGTGCGGCGCTCGAGGCCCTCCCGCCCGGCCGGCCAGCTGTGGCGGGTCGAGACCAGCACGCGGGCCCGCAGCGGCCCCCGCTCCAGCACCCGCACCTCGACGGCGTCGGGCGCGTCGACCAGGGTGTCGGTGGCGGGCGGGCACCAGTTGTACGTGTCGCCGCAGTCGCCGCCGTCGACGAGCCGGCCGAGGCCCGCGTGGCGGTCGAGCGCGAATGTCCCGTCGGCCGGGTCGACGGCCACGGAGACCAGGCCGTTGGCCAGCGCCGGGCCTTCGCCGCCGACCGCGGCCTCGGGCTCGGACACGGTCACCGGCGCGACGCCGCTCACGTCGCCGGGCGACCACCCCCGCCAGCCGAACCCGGGCACGCCGGCCACATGCGCCAGGACCGACACCTGCTCGGGCTGGCGGACGGTCAGCCGCAGCCGGCCGGTGTGCCCGGTGCGCAGGGCGTCGAGCGCGGCCCGCACCTCCGCGGACACCAGCTGCTCGGTGCCCCGCCGCTCGTTGGCGACGAGCACGGTGCCGTCCTCGGCCTCGACCGCGAAGGCGGACACGGTGGGGATCCAGTCGACCTCCTGGGCGGCCGGGATCACGATCTCCGGCGGGCCCGAGTGCAGCAGCGACTCGCCACACCGTGCCCGCAGCCGCTGGGTCCCGGGCGGCGCCTCGGTCCCGGGGACGCTCACCTCGACCAGCCCGCCGCGGGGCCGGGCCGTCGGGTTCACGACCACGGGACCGTCGTGGTCGACCCGGGCGGCCAGCTGCGTCAGCGCCCGGTCGGCCAGGCCCTCGCCGATGTCGGCCGCCTCCCGGTAGCGGGTGAGCACGGCGTCGCACACGTCGTCGATCGAGCAGGCGCACACCGAGTCGTGGGCGGCGTTGAGCACGACGGCCCGCCAGGCCTCGTCGAGCAGCGCGCCCGGCCACCGCTCCGGCGGCAGGAACAGGGCGGACAGGAGCTCGGCCCCGGCCAGCAGCGCCCGCTCGGCCCGGGCGGAGGCGGCCCGCACGTCGACCCGGTTCGACACCACGCCCATCAGCAGGTTGGCCCGGGCGCCGGAGCGCAGCTCGCCCCGCCACGTGGGCAGGCCGTCCGTGGGGGCGGCCGCCAGGTGCTCGGCCAGGGACACGATGCGCAGGTCGTACGCGTCCTGGACGTCGTTGGCCTCGGCCACGACCCGGCCCAGCCAGGGCTGGGGCATCTGGTGGTCGGTCCCGTTCATCCACAGCACGGGCCCGGTGATCAGGTCGGCCCACTCCTCGGCGAATCCCGCGACCGCCCGGACGAACACCTTGGCGTCGTCGGGCAGGGCGGAGCCGTTGCCGTAGCCCTGGGGCATGTACTCGGCCCGCACGGTGGTCCCGTCGGGCGCCTCCCACCAGAACCCGCTGCGGTCCACGGCCGAGGGCACGCCCCGCCACACGACGGCATGTTGGAACCCGAACTGGGCCAGGATCTGGGGCATCTGGGCCACGTGGCCGAACATGTCCGGCAGGTAGCCGACCGGCATGGCCCCGCCGAACCGGTCGCCCACCCGCAGGCCCAGCTGCAGGTTGCGCACCAGGGTCTCCCCGCCGACCAGGAACTCGTCCGGCAGCGTGTACCACGGCCCGACCGCGATGCGCCCGCTGCCGACGAGCCTCCGCAGCCGCTCGGCCTCGCCCGGCCGCACCGCCAGGTAGTCCTCGACGACGGCCAACTGCCCGTCGAGCAGGAACCGTGCGTACGCCGGATCGCCCTCCATCCGGGGCAGCAGGTCGTCCAGCAGGTCGACCAGCCGCAGCCGGAAGGTCTGGAACGACGCGTACCACTCCCGGTCCCAGTGGGTGTGGGGGACGATGTGCACCCGCCGGCGGGCGTCCTCGCCTGCGGGCGCGTCGCGGGCGTCGCTGCGTGTCATGCCGTCATCCTGCCGTGGTTTGCGATGGGTCCTCCCGCCCGTCCGCCGTCGCGACCGGTCCGGAGACCACGAAGTCGACGATGGCGTCGAGCCCGGGCTCGTAGCCGTCGTCGGTGGCGACCCGCAGCGTCGGGAGCCGGAGGTCCCGCCGCATCTCACCGGTCACCGCCCGCATCCGCTCGACGGCCGCGCTGGTGTGCTCGTGGATGGTGGCGTGGCCGAGCGCCGCGAGCACGGGCCGCCGGTTGAGCAGGCGGTCGGCCGCGTTGCGGGACGCGAACCGGTCGAGGTGGCCGCGGCATTCGGTGAGCACGACGACGCAGTCGGCCACCGAGGACAGGCGCCGGAGATCGGCGGGGCGCTGCTGGCGGACGAGGTACTCGGCGACGCAGCTCACCCCCAGGGACGCCGCGGTCTCGAGGATGCGCAGGAAGGCCTCGGCCGCCTCCTCGGACGTGGGGACGGGTCCGGGCCGCGCGCTCCAAGCCCCGGCCGTGAAGAACAGGCCGCCGCGCACGTCGTCCCGGGCGAGGAACGGCAGCCGCAGCTCGCGGGCCAGCGCGCTCCCGAGCGTGGTCTTGCCGCTCCCGGGTGCGCCGGTGACCAGGACGAGCCGCGGCCGATCGCTCGGTGTGTCGCACGGGGTCATGCCCCACAGGCTGCCCTCTCGGGCCCCGCGGACGGCGGACGTGACCCGACTGTCAGAAAACGCTTGCGTTCGCTGCCGCTCTCGTTGACAGTTGCAGTGTCACCGCGTTGGTCCGGGGAAGACCGGCGCCGCACAGATGAGGGGAAGGGATGAGGACCCGACGTCTGCCCACGACGGTCACCGCGCTCGTGGCGGTGACCGCCCTGTTCGCCACCGCAGCGGCGTGCGCGCCGCCGCCGCCCGAGTTCTACCGGCCGCCGGATGCGCTGCCGGCGCGCCCGGGCGACGTGGTCCGCACGGTGAAGACCAGCTTCGGCAACGCCACCCACGTCGACGCGACCGCGGTCAGCTACCGCTCGACCAGCGCCACCGGGCGGGCGAACTACGTGACCGGGACGCTGCTCGTGCCGAAGGCGGCGTGGACCCGCGGCGGGGCGCGGCCGATCGTGTCGTTCGCGCCGGGGACGCAGGGCGTGGGCGACAGCTGCGCCTCCTCGACCGCCATCCCCAAGGGCACCTCGTACCAGCAGGGCGCGATGCGCCAGATGCTCAACCGGGGCTGGGCCGTCGCCGTCACCGACTACGAGGGCATCGGCACGCCGGGCGACCACACCTACGTGATCAAGGACGCCGAGGCCCATGCCCTCCTCGACATCGTGCGGGCCGCCCAGCGGATCCCCGGGTCCGGCGTCGCCGCCAACGCGCCGGTCGCGTTCTGGGGCTACTCCCAGGGCGGGCAGGCCGCGGCCGCGGCCGCCGAGCGTGAGGCCAGCTACGCGCCCGAGCTCAACGTCGTCGCCTCCGCCGCCGGCGGCGTGCCGTCCGAGCTGGGCGCGCTGGCGGCCCACCTCGACGGACCGGGCAACTTCTGGTTCAGCTTCCTGGCCTTCGCCGCGCTCGGGCTCGACGCCGCGTACCCGGAGCTGGACCTCGAGTCCTACCTGAGCGAGACCGGCCGCGACCTGCTCGAGCGGGGCCGGGACGTCTGCCTGATCGACGGCCTGCCGCTCGGCGCCGGCCGCCACATCAGCGACCTCACCACGACCAACCCACTGGACACGCCCCAGTGGCAGGCCCGCATCGCCGAGCAGCGGCTGGGCACGGTCGCCCCCGCGGCGCCCGTGTACCAGTACCACGGCGTCCGGGACCAGATCATCCCGTACGAGCAGGGCACCAGCCTGCGCGACGCCTGGTGCGCCGGTGGAGCGCGGGTCGAATCGGTCGACCTCGAGCTGGCCGACCACATCCTCGGGGTGGCGGTGGCCGTGGACGACGTCATCGCCTGGCTCGACGAGCGCTTCACCGGCCAGCCCTTCACGCCCACCTGCAACGCCTGACGCACGAGCCAGGTGACCCGCCCGGCGGACGCCGACCAGGCGACCGCCGGGCCCGGGTCCCCCGGCCCGCTACTCCTCCTCGGACCGGCCCAGGTGGGCCTTGGCCTCCGCGTACCCGCCCTCCCGGGCCTCGTCGGGGCCGTACACCAGGTACAGCACCCCGCTGCCGAACGCCTCGGACGACAGCAGCTTCAGCGGCACGGCGTCCTGGCCGTCTTCGAACAGCCGCATGCCGTGCTGCACGGCGATCGGGTGGACCAGCAGGTGGAGCTCGTCGAGCAGGCCGGCCGCCAGCAGCTGGCGCACGACCGAGATCGAGCCGCTCATCGAGATCCGGCCGCCGGGCTCGCCCTTCAGGGCGGCGACCGACTCGACGAGGTCGCCCCGGAGCTGCTCGGTGTTGCGCCAGGTGAAGTCGAGGTCCTGGTTGGACACGACGATCTTGCGGGCGTCGCCGAGGATCTTTGCGAACTCGGCGTCCTCCTCGCCCCCGGCCTCCCGGTCGGGCCAGGCGCCGGCGAAGCTGTCGTAGGTCTTGCGCCCGAGCAGGATCGTGTCCGACATCTGGGAGCCGACCGCCTGGCCCATCTGCTCGTCGAAGTACGGGAAGTGCCACTCGTCCGGTGCCTCGACCACGCCGTCCAGCGAGATGAACAGGCCTGCGATGATCTTCCTCATTGGTCGCCTCCTGGGGGCACGTGAACTAGAACACGTTCTATGGCGCTGCCCGACCACCTCCAGCAGCTGGCGGCGAAGGTCTCCAACGCCGGCCGCTGGGGCCCCGACGATCAGCGTGGCACGCTCAACCTGGTCGATGCCGCGGCCGTGCTCCGGGGCGTGGCCGCAGCCCGCCAGGGCAAGGTCTTCTCCCTGGCCATCCCGTTCGACGAGGACGGCCCGCAGACCGGCCAGGTCCGGGGGCGGGAGAACCCGGCCCGTCGCATGCTGGCGGTCAACGCCCCCTACACCGGCGACCCGTCCGACTTCTGCGCCAGCGACGACGCCCTGGCCATGGGGGTCCAGGCCGCCACCCACTGGGACGCCCTGGCGCACGTCAGCTACGGCGGCCGGCTCTACAACGGTGTCGACGCCGGCGTCGTCGGCGAGTCCGGGGCGGCCCGCCTGGGCATCGAGCAGTTCGGCCCCGTCGTCACCCGCGGCGTGCTGGCCGACGTGGCCGCGGTCCACGGCGTCGACCACTTCGACGACGGCTACGCGGTCACCGGCGGCGACCTCGAGGCGGCCACCGCCGGCCGCGGCGTCCCGATCGAGCCCGGCGACGCGCTGCTGGTCCGCACCGGTCAGATGCACTTCCTCCGCGCGGGGGACAAGGCCCGCTTCTCAAACCCGTCGCCCGGCCTGTCGACCCGCTCGGTCGAATGGCTCCGCGACCACGACGTCGCCGCGGTGGCCACCGACACGCTGGTGTTCGAGGTCTGGCCTCCCGAGGATCCGGCTGCGCTGCTGCCCGTGCACCTGCTGCACCTCGTCGACATGGGAATGCCGCAGGGCCAGCTGTGGGCGCTCGACGACCTGGCGGCCGACTGCGCGGCAGACGGCCAGTACGACTTCCTCCTCGCCGCCACCCCGCTGCCGCTGACCGGAGGGGTCGGCGGGCCCGTCGCGCCGACGGCGGTCAAGTGAGCGTCCGCCGATGACCGCCATCATCCCGGCGGGGACCGTCGCCTGGGGCGTGCAGCTCCCGATCCAGGCCCAGAGCGCGGTCTTCGTCGAGCCGTGGGAGGCCGAGGCCGGCGTCGAGGACCTGGTGGCGGTCGCCCAGGCGGCCGACCGGGCCGGCGCGCTGTACGTCGGGGTGTGCGAGCACGTCGCCATCCCCCGCCCGCTGGACGAAACGATGGGCACCACCTGGTACGACCCGGTGGCCACGCTCGGGTTCCTGGCCGGGCACACGACGTCGGTGCGCCTGCTCAGCCACGTCCTCGCCCTGCCGTACCACCACCCCTTGGCGGTGGCCAAGGCGTTCGCCACCCTCGACCGGCTATCGGGAGGGCGGGCCATCCTCGGCGTCGGGGCCGGCCACGTCGAGGGCGAGTTCGCCCTGCTGGGCGTGGACTTCACCGCCCGGGGCCGCCACGTGGAGGCGGCGCTGCCGGCGATCCGGGCCGCGCTCGACGACGAGTACCCGGCGCTGCCCGACAGGGCCGGGGGGCTCGACGGGTCGGCGGCGCTGGCGCCCCGCCCGGTGCAGGAGTCGGTGCCGATCTGGGTCGGCGGGTCCTCGGCGGTCGCCGTGCGCCGGGCCGCCCAGCTGGGCGACGGCTGGCTGCCCCAGGGGATCCGTCCCCGCGACCTGCCCGGCGTCGTCGAGCGGATCCGGCGGCTGCGGGCGGAGGCCGGCCGGCCCGAGCGGTTCGACGTCGGCGCCAACGTCGGCTGCTACGTCGGCGCCCCGACCTGGGACGTCGGCCGCACCTATATCGGCGAGCCGGCCGCGCTCGCCGACATGCTGCGGCCGTGGGTCGAGGCCGGGGCCAACCAGCTCCAGGTCCGGTTCCGGTCCCGGGACCGGACGGAGCTGGTGGACCAGATCCAGAGGTTCGGGGCCGAGGTGGCCCCGAATCTCTGAGCCGGGTCAGCTCTCGTGTGCTGCAGGCCGATGCGCCCGCCGGCGTCCAGGAGCGCCTGCAAGTTCTGGAAGTCCTGATAGTTCCGGCCCGGGCACGGCCGGTTGAGCCGGCCGCCGCTCACTCGACGACGACGCCCGAGAGATCCTCCTCCGGCTCCGGGTAGCGCAGGCCGAGCGACTCCAGCGTCTCGACCATCGTGCGGCAGATGATCAGGTTGCGGTGCCACTTCCGGTTGGCCGGGACGATGATCCACGGCGCGTCGGGGGTGGCGGTGCGCCGGATCGCCTCCTCGTAGGCGGCCTGGTACTCGTCCCAGTGCTTGCGCTCCTCCAGGTCGCCGAGGCGGAACTTCCAGCGCTTGGTCGGGTCCTCCAGCCGGGCCCGCAGCCGCTCGGCCTGCTCCTCCCTGGAGATGTGGAGGAAGAACTTGCGGATCACGGTGCCCTCGTCGACCAGCATCTGCTCGAAGCTGCGGATCGCGCGGTAGCGGGCCTGCCAGCGGGCCTCCGGCACCAGGTCGTGGACCCGCACGATGAGCACGTCCTCGTAGTGGCTGCGGTCGAAGACGGCCAGGTAACGCAGCCCGGGGGTGTGGGGGTGGATCCGCCACAGGAAGTCGTGGGCCAGCTCCTGCTCGGTCGGCGCCTTGAACGAGGCCACGTGGACCCCGGTCGGGTCGAGCCCCTCGAACGCCTTCTTGATGGCGCCGCCCTTGCCCGAGGTGTCCATGCCCTGGAGCACGACCAGCAGCGCCCGGCGGCCGTCGGCGTAGAACATCTCCTGGAGCTCGGCCAGCCGGGCGGTGAGCCGGGCCACCTCCTCCCTGCCCTGGTCCTTGCCGGCCACGCCGCTGTCGTCGCCGGGGTCGTGGTCGGCGAGTCGGAAGTCCTTCCCGTCGTTCACCTGGTACCGGGTCATCCCTCCGGTCTACCGCTCCTACGCTGGTCGGCATGCGCATCGCCTTCGGGACCGACGAGCGGACCGAGCTGACCGATCACATCAAAGCGGCGCTGGCCGAGCGCGGGCACGAGGTGGTGGTCGTCGGCGAAGGCGACCCCTGGCCGGAGGTCGGCCGGGACGTGGGCGAGGCCGTGGCCGGCGGGACGGCCGACCGGGGCGTCGTGTGCTGCTGGACCGGCACCGGGGTGTCGATGGCGGCCAACAAGGTCCCCGGCGTGCGGGCCGCGCTGTGCACGGACGGGGCCACCGCCGAGGGCGCCCGACGCTGGAACGACGCCAATGTCCTGGCTCTCGGCCTGCGGCTCACGTCGCCGACCGTGGCCGACGAGATGGTGGACGCGTTCCTGGGCACCGGCGTCGACGCCGACGAGGCGGCCAACATCGCCAAGCTGAGTTGATCACCACCGCCGGCGCGGCGGCTCCCGGCGCAGGTCGTCGGGGCGGAAGGTGCCGTTGAGCACGGCGGCGTCGGCGACGCGCCGCACCCGGTAGGCCGTCGGTCCCCTGCCCGCATCGTCGTCCTCGCCGGCGGCGCCGACGGCTTCTGCCACCTCGAAGCCCGTGGACCAGGATCCGTCGAAGCGGTTGCGGACCTCGACCCGCGCGCCCGGGATCAGGTCGTGCGGTACCCCATCGGTCATGGTGTCCTCCCCGTTCACCGTGACTACGCCATCTTCGCCACGGATCGAGGCCTAGTCAATGCGCGCGGTGGGTGGAGCTTCCGCCGCGGTGCGCAGCGTCTCCGGAGGGCGGGCGCCGGAGCAGTAGCCTCGCAGCGATGGCCGCCACCGCCCCCACGCTCCGCCGGGCGCTGCAGGGCCGATCGCCCTCCCTGGCCTACGAGCGCAGGCTGTGGGACGCCGGCCACGGCGTCGTGGTGGGCATCGACGAGGTCGGCCGGGGTGCCTGGGCGGGCCCGCTGACGGTGGGCGCCGCCGTGCTGCCCCGGGACCGCCGGGTCTACAAGGTGCGGGACTCGAAGCAGCTCACGGAGCGGGAGCGGGAGGCGCTGTTCGACCGCATCGCCGGGTGGTGCACCGCTTGGGGCGTCGGCCACGCCAGCCCGGAGGAGTGCGATGACCTGGGCATGAGCGAGGCGCAGCGGCTCGCGGCCCGGCGGGCCCTGGCCCATATGGGCGTGGCGCCCGACCGGGTGCTGCTCGACGGCAAGTGGGACTTCGTGGGCGGCGGCATCGTGGACCGGCTGGTGCGGGGCGACTCGCGGTGCCTGTCGATCGCGGCGGCGTCGATCCTGGCCAAGGTCACCCGCGACCGCATCATGCGCGCCGAGGCGGAGCACTACACGTCGTGGTGGTTCGACGCCAACAAGGGCTACCCCTGCCCCCGGCACAAGGCCTCGCTGCGGGGCATCGGGCCGTCGGCCATCCACCGCCGGAGCTGGGTGTTCATGGACGGCCTGCCGTGGACCGGGGTGCCGCGCATCGTGCGCCCCGACCCGCAGGGCCAGCTGTTCTGAGCGCGGCCGCCGCTGGTCCGGTCGCCATCGTGGCTGGTTGGGGCCGGTGGCGCCGGGGTACGCCGCTGGTGTGACGGACACCCCCGATGACCAGCCCACCGCGGGCGAGCAGCTCCGTGACCACCTCGACGAGGTGACGGCCAAGCCTGACGAGATGCAGCAGCAGCTCGACGAGCTCCACGAGAGCATCGAGGCCGCCCGCCGCCAGGCGGAGGCGGACGACCTCCTCCCCGACAACGGGGACGCGCCATAGGGCCAGGCCGCGGCCGGGCCCTCGCCCGCGCCGGGATGGGGGGTCGGGGGCGGCCGGGGACTTAGCCTGGCCGCATGCGCCGCCGCCCCGCCGCCCTGGCCCTCGTGGCATGGACGTTCTTCGTGTGGACCACCCGCATCGCCAACATCTGGCGGGACGAGGACCTGTCGACCGGGGAGCAGGTCGGCCGGACCGCGCTGGCGTTGAGCTTCACCGTTCTGGCCGTCGCCGTCCTGGTCACGCTGTGGCGCGGGTCCGCGGTGGCGTCGCGGGTGGCCGTCGGGGCGCTGGCGGCGTGGTCCGTGGCCGTCTGGGTCGTGCGGGACGTCCGCATCGCCTTCGGCGACCACGACGCCGCTTTCGTCGTCGTGCATGTGGTGCTCGGGGTGGTGTCGGTCGTGCTGGCGATGCTGGCGTGGCGGGAGGCGCGCCGGGTGCCGGTCTCCGAGTCGCCCCCCGGGCCGTCGCTCACCCGGGCGGGCTGACCGCCCGCTTCGCCAGCTCGACGTCGAGCGCCAGGGTCAGGCAGCGGCAGCCGCCGCCGGCCTTGAGGAACTCGTCGACCCGGCATTCGACCACCTCGAACCCCCAGGCCTCGAGCTGGCGCCCGACGCGCGCCGGGGTGGCCGGCATGACGACGGTCCCGTCGACGACGACGGAGTTGGCGCAGAACGACAGCGCCTCGTCCTCGGTCAGGACCAGCGGCTCGGGCACGAGGGCTTCGACCACCTTGCGGCCGTAGGTGTCCCAGCCGGTGGGGGCGACGATCGCCCGCCGCCCGTCCAGCGGGCAGAACGTGAGGTCGAGGTGGTAGAGCCGGGGATCGACCAGCTGGACCGGTCGGACCGGGCAGCCCAACAGGTCGGCCAGCTCGGTGGCGGCGCCGGCGTCGGAGCGGAACGAGTAGCCGGACAGCAGCACCGTGCGGCCGCCCTCGGGCGTGAACGGCAGGGCGTCGCCGGCGCCTTCGTGGTCGGTGTCGTCGGGCAGGCGGTCGACCTGCCAGCCGTGGCGCCCGAACCACTCCACGTTCACTTGAGTCTCGGCCTGGCGCTCCGGGTGGCGGAAGTGGCTCGGGATGAACTGGTCGCCGTTGACCAGGCCGGCGTTGGCGGTGAAGACGAGGTCGGGGACCTCGGCGCGGGGCTCCATCTCCACGACCTCGGCGCCCGCAGCCCGCAGCGCGGCGCCCAGGCGCTCCCACTGCTCGACGGCCTTGTCGGGCTCCACCACGACCTCGCGCTGCATCCACGGGTTGATCTCGTACAGCACCCCGAAGTGCCGCGGCGGGCACATCAGGATGCGGCGGCCCCAGCCGAGCGTGCCGGCGGTCATCGGGGGCCGAGCAGCTCGTCGGCGAGCTGGCGGACGAAGAGCCCGACGTCGGTGACGATGCCGAGCGCCTGGTGACTGCCCCGGTCGGCCAGCTTGGTGACGACCGCCTGGTTGATGTCGATGCAGAACGTCTCGACCCCGGCCGGCAGGCAGTTGCCGGTGGCGATGGCGTGCAGCGTGGAGGCCAGCATCAGCGCGACCTCGACCCCGGGGATCTCCTTCCGCAGCGCGTCGGCGGCGGCCACGACGTCGGTCATCACGTCGGGCAGCGGGCCGTCGTCCCGGATCGAGCCGGCGAGGATGAACGGCACGCCCTTGCGCACGCACGCGTGCATCACCCCGCCGGACACGATCCCGGCCTCGACCGCCGCCGCGATCGAGCCGTGGCGGCGCACCTCGTTGATCACCCGGATGTGGTTGGCATGCCCGCCCTCGGTGGCGACGCCCTCGGACACCGACACGCCGAGCGAGGTGCCGAGCACGTTGGACTCGATGTCGTGGGTGGCGAAGCCGTTCCCGGCGAACAGCACGTCGACCCAGCCGGCCTCGACCAGCCGGGCCAGGTCGGTCGAGCCGCCCGTGTGGACCACGGCGGGCCCCGCCACGACCAGGATCCGGCCGCCCCGCTCCCGCGCCGCCCGCAGCCGGCCGGCCACCTGGGCCACGAGCACGGCCTTCGGCTTCTCGGACGAGACCTCGGAGGCCATGAACTCGAAGACCTGGGTGTCGCGGGCGCGCGCCGGCGCGTGCACCCGCACGGCGTCGCTGCCCACGACAACGAGATCGCCGGCCCGCACCCGGTGCATGGGCACGGTCCGGGCGGCGCCGGGGACGACGACGAGGGCGCAGTCCATCTCGGGGTTCCCGACGGGCACCCACGTCCCGTCGACCCGGACGTCGCTGGCCAGGTTGGTGGTGGAGTAGAAGCCGGCGGGCAGCACGCCGTCCCGCTCGGCCGGCTCCAGCCGGGCGTCGACCTGGGCTGTGCGGTTGGCCCCGTGGACCTGGAGCTCGTCCAGCAACGGCCCCAGCGCGCCGTCGTCGCCGGTCACGGCGATGCGGGCGCTCGAGGGGTCGAGGCTGGTCTTGCCGATGCGGACGTCGCTGATCTCGTAGTCGCAGCCGGCGTCGAGGATCGCGTCGAGGATCTTCGCCAGCAGCAGCGAATCCACGATGTGGCCGGTGACCTCGATCGTCTCGGTGCCCACGTGACCTCCGGTTTCGGGAGTGCTTCGACGGCAGGGATATCATGCCGCCGCCATGGGACAGCCCATCAACGTCGTCGAGAAGCCGTCGTCGAACCCCGGGATCGCCCGGTTCGAGATCAACCGGTCGCTGACCGGCATGGGCCACGAGCGCTATGCCTCCGCCGACGACATCCTCGACGACCGCCCGGTCGACGAGCTGGCTCGCCGCCTGTTCGAGTCGGGCGGGGTCACCAGGGTCCACGCCAACGGGAGCATGGTGACGGTCCACCTGGCCGAGGGCTGGACCGGGGCGCAGCTCCTCGACGTCATCCGCGGGCTGTACATCTTCTACCCGCCGGCCACCAACGGCTCCGACGTCAGGGAGCCGGAGCAGGCGGCGGCCGAGCCCGAGGTCGAGGAGGCCGCCGCGGCCCCCGAGACCATCGCCGACCGCGAGACCGCGGTCGAAGCGTCGGAGGCCACCACCGAACCAGCCGACGACCGCGTCGTAGCCGAAGCCGACGGACAGAAGTAACGTCACTCCACCTCTCGGAGCGGGCATGCTCTGAGCGATGGCCGCCAACGGTGCCGGTAGCCACGAAGGAGAGACGATGAGTTCCAGGGCTTGGCAGGCCGTCCTCGACCACATCGACGAAGCCGGCGAGCTGGCCAAGCTCGACGCCGACGTCCACCGGATGCTGCGGCGGCCGGAGCGCCTGCTGGAGGTGTCGATCCCCGTCCGGATGGACGACGGGACCGTCGAGGTGTTCACGGGGTGGCGGGTCCACCACAACACGGTCCGCGGCCCGGGCAAGGGCGGCATCCGGTTCCATCCCGAGCTCGATGCCGATGAGGTCAAGGCCCTCGCCGCGATGATGTCGTTCAAGACCGCGCTCGTGGACCTGCCCTTCGGCGGCGCCAAGGGCGGCGTGCGCTGCGACCCCCGCGCGCTGTCGCTGGGCGAGCTCGAGCGGCTCACCCGCCGCTACACCTACGAGATCAGCACGCTGCTGGGGCCCGACACGGACATCCCGGCCCCCGACGTCAACACCGACGGCCGGGTCATGGCCTGGCTCATGGACACGCTGTCGATGGTGCAGGGCAAGGTCATGCCGGCGTCGGTCACCGGCAAGCCACTGTCGCTGGGTGGCACCCGAAACCACTCGGGCGCCACGTCTGCCGGGTGCCTGGACTGCGGCCGGGTCGCCTTTCGGGAGCTGGGCATGCCGTTCGTGGGCAGCCGGGCGGTGCTGCAGGGTTTCGGCAAGGTGGGCGGGCCGCTCGCCTTCCTGCTGAGCTCGGCCGGCATGCGCGTGGTCGCGGTCTGCGACGTCGGCGGGGCCGTGCTCAACGAGGGCGGGCTCGACATCGGTGCCCTGGCCGACCACGTGGCCGAGACCGGGTCGGTGGCCGGGTTCGGCGGGGGCGAGTCGATCAGCGCTGACGCCGTGTGGGACATCGAGTGCGAGCTGCTGGTGCCCGCGGCGCTGGGCGGGGTCATCGATGCCGCGGTGGCCGAGCGCATCGCCGCGCCGCTGATCATTGAGGCCGCGAACGGGCCGACGACCATCGGTGCGCAGCCCGTGCTCGACCGCCGGGGCGTCGTGGTGGTGCCGGACATCCTGGCGAACGCCGGCGGCGTGACCGCCAGCTACTTCGAGTGGGCGCAGGCCCGCCAGGGCTACCCGTGGGACGATTCGCTGGTGGCCGAGCGGCTGCGCAGCCGCATCGAGACGGCCTTCACCGCCGTGTGGGCCCGCTCGCAGACTCTCGGCGTCAACATGCGCACGGCCGCCCACGTCGTCGCCATCGAGCGGGTGGCGTCGGCCATGGAGGCCCGCGGGCTGTTCCCCTGAGTCCGGCGAAGGGCTGGATCCTGCCCGGATTCGGGCAAGTTCCTTGCCTTCGGAGGCGAGGACCGTCGACCATCGGCGTCTATGGCGCCGATGGAGGAGCTCCGCGACCTGGTCGACCACGTCGTTCGCACCACCCACCTGCCGCCCGGCGTGGCCCGGCGGGTGGTCGACGACGTCGTCGCATGGTTCTCGGAGACGACAGAGGCCGTCGTCCGCCGCCGGCACCGTGAGCTGCAATCGGCGGGCCTGGCCAATCCGGCCATCTTCGACCGGATCGCGGCCGAGCTGGCCGCCCGCCCGGTGGCGGCCCCACCCCTGACCCTCCGGCAGCTCCGCCGGATCGTCTACGGCTGAGGAGGCGCGGGCATGTGCGGGATCGTGGGAGTCATCGGCGGTGGGGACGCCGTCGACGTGCTGGTCGAGGGCCTGGCCCGGCTGGAGTACCGGGGCTACGACTCGGCCGGGGTGGCCGTGGTCGGGCCGTCGGGCCTGAAGGTCCACAAGCGGGCCGGGCGGATCGACGACCTGGTGGCGTCGCTGCCCAAGCGGCTGCGGGGGAGCGTCGGCATCGGACACACCCGCTGGGCCACCCACGGCGAGCCGAACGACGTCAACGCCCACCCCCAGGTGGACGCCTCGGGGCACGTGGCGGTGGTGCACAACGGAATCGTCGAGAACGCCGCCGAGCTGCGGGCCAAGCTGGCGGCCGAGGGCGTCGAGCTGGCGTCGGACACCGACACCGAGGTCATCGCCCAGCTGGTCGGCCTGGGGACCGGGGCCGGGCTGCCGCTCGAGCAGGCCGTGCGCGAGGCGCTGTCGCTGGTCGCCGGCACGTACGGCCTGGCGGTGGTCGACGACCGCCAGCCGGACCGGATCGTGGTGGCCCGCAACGGGAGCCCCGTCGTGCTGGGCGTCGGGCGCCGCGCCCACTACGTCGCGTCCGACGTGACCGCGCTGGTGCGCCACACCGACCAGATCGTCCACCTGGACGATCACGAGATGGCGGTGCTGGAGGCGGGCTCGTACCGCACATTCACCCTGGACGCCCGGCCCACCGACAAGCGACCGGCGACCACCGAGGTGGCGGCCACGGCCTTCGACCTGGCCGGCCACGAGCACTACCTGCACAAGGAGATCCACGAGCAGCCGGCCGCCACCGAGCGGACGCTGCGAGGGCGGCTCGACCGCCGGTTCGCCACCGCCCACCTGGGCGGGATCAAGCTGAGCGCCCGTGACGTGCTGGGCGTGCGGCGGGTGAAGATCCTGGGGTGCGGGTCGGCGCACTACGCCGGGATGCTCGGGGCGCTGCTGGTGGAGGGCCTGAGCCGCATCCCCGCCGACGCGGAGGCGGCGTCGGAGTTCCGCTACCGCAACCCGGTGATCGACCCGGAGACGCTGTACGTGGCGGTGAGCCAGTCGGGCGAGACCTTCGACACCCTGGCCGCCATCCAGGAGGTCAAGCGCAAGGGCGGCGACGTCATCGGCGTCGTCAATGCCCCGGGGAGCACGATCGCCGGCGCCTGCGGCGCGGGCGTGTACATCCACGCCGGCCCCGAGGTGTCGGTGGCGTCGACCAAGGCATTCACCTCGACCGTGGTGGCGTTCGCCCTGCTGGCCCTGCACCTGGGCCGGGTACGGGACCTGGGGCCGGGCGACGGTGCCCGCCTGATCGCCGCGCTCGAGGCGCTGCCGGGCCAGATCGCGGAGGCGCTGACCGGCGAGGAGGCGGTGGCGGAGGTGGCCCGGACCCTGGTGGCGCCGGCGGCCAGCATGTTCTTCGTGGGGCGGGTCGGCGGCTACGCCGTGGCGCTGGAGGGTGCGCAGAAGCTGAAGGAGGTGTCGTACGTGCACGCCGAGGCGTACCCGGCGGCGGAGCTGAAGCACGGGCCACTGGCGCTGGTGGGGCCGGAGGTGCCGACGGTGGTGGTGCTGGCGGACGACGCCCTGCTGGACAAGAACCTTGCCACGGTCGAGGAGATCCGCGCCCGGCGGGGCCCGGTGATCGCGGTGACGGACGTGGCTGACCTGGCCGCGGCGGCCGGGGGCGACGGCCGGTTCGCGGCGGTGCTGCGGGTGCCGCGCACCGAGCCGGAGCTGGCGCCGGCCCTGCTGGGCATCCCCCTGCAGCTGCTGGCCTACCATGCCGCCCTGGTCCTGGGGCGGGACGTCGACCGCCCGCGCAACCTGGCCAAGAGCGTCACGGTCGAGTAGCCGACGCTGCGTGCCAAGAGCGGCACGAGGGTTGCGGAAGGCGAACACGTGTTCGATCATAGCAGGCGATGGCGCGTGTGGAGGCGTTCGCCGGCGACCCCGTGAACGGAGGTGCGGATCCGACCGGGCTCCCGCGCGTGCGGGGGTTGGGCGGCACCGCCGGGGGCGCGGCCGCGGCGGTGTCCCGGGCCCCGGCCGTGGAGGTCGGCCCCGCCCGCCTGGCCCGCGACCGGTGCCTGCCGGTCCTGCCGGCGCTGGAGGCGCTGGTCCCGGGCCCGGGCCTGCGGCGGGGGACGACCGTGGGCGTGAGCGCGGCGCCGGGGGTGGCGGGGACGACGTCCCTGGCCCTGGCCCTGGCGGCCGGGGCGTCGCAGGCGGGGTCGTGGGTGGCGGCGATCGGGCTCGGGTCGCTGGGCTTGGTGGCGGCCGCCGAGCTGGGTGTCGCCCTCGAGCGGCTGGTCCTGGTGGCCGACCCCGGCCGCGACCGGGAGGGCTGGGCCCCGGTGGTGGGAGCCTTGGTCGACGGGTTCGACGTCGTGCTGGTCGCCGCCCCGGAGCGGTTCCGGCCCGCCGACGCCCGGCGGCTGGTCGCCCGGGTGCGGGAGCGGGGCGCGGTCCTGGTGGCGGTGGGCGGCGACCTGCCCGGCGAGCGCAGCCCCCTGGGGCTGACCGTGACCGCCGCCCGCTGGGAGGGCCTGGGCCACGGGTGGGGTCGGCTGGAGGGCCGGCGCATGACGGTCGAGGCCGGGGGGCGGGGCGAAGCCACCCGGACCCGGCGGGCCGAGCTGTGGCTCCCCGCCGAGGGCGGGGGCGTCGGCGCGGCCGAGGCCCTCGCCACTCCGATCCCGCTGCAGGCGGTGCGGGACGTGGGCCGGAGCGCGTGATGGAGGTGACCCGCACTCTGGTGGCGTGGTGCGCCGACTGGCCGCTGGTGGCGGCCGGCGTGCCGCTGGACGAGCCGGCGGCGGTGCTGCGGGCCAACCGGGTGGTGGCGTGCTCCCCGGCCGCCCGCCGGGAGGGAGTCGAGCGTCACCAGCGCCGGCGCGACGCCCAGTCCCGGTGCCCGGAGCTGGTGATCCTCGACCACGACCCGGCCGCCGAGGCGCGGGCCTTCGAGCCGGTGGCCGCCGCCCTGGAGGTGCTCACCCCCCGCATCGAGATCACCTACCCCGGGGCCTGCGCCTTCCCGACCCGGGGGCCGTCCCGCTACCACGGCGGCGACCAGGCCCTGGCCGAGCGGGCGGCGGTCCTGGTCGACAGCGCGCTGGTGGAGCGGGGGCCGGTGCGAGTCGGGGTGGCGGACGGCCCCTTCGCCGCCGGCCTCGCCGCCCGCCGCCACCGGCCGGTGGCCCCGACCCGGGTGGTCGGACCGGCCGCCCGGCTGCGGGGGGATCCGGGGGAGGGACCGCCGGCGGTCGGGTCGATGTCCGGCTCGGCGTCCGGGCGATCCCGGTCCCGGCCCGGGTCCGGGTCCCGCCCACCGGAGCGGGCACCGGCCGGCACCGCCGCCGCCCGGGCCCGGGACCTCGTGGTGGTCGTCCCGCCGGGGGCCAGCCCCGCCTTCCTCGCCCCCGTCCCGGTGACCGTGCTGGCCGACGTCGACGGGGCGGAGGAGACCGTCGCCCTGGTCGGCGTCCTGGAGCGGCTGGGCGTGCGCACGCTCGGCGCCCTGGCGGCCCTGCCCCTGGCCGAGGTCGTGGGCCGGTTCGGGGCCGCCGGGCTGCGGGCCCACCGGCTGGCCTCCGGGCTGGACGCCCGGCCCCCGGCCACCGGGCCGGCCCCGGTGGAGTGGACGCTGTCGGCCGTGATCGACCCGCCCGCCGCCCGGGTCGAGGCGGTGGCGTTCGTGGCCCGTGGCCTGGCCGACGACCTCCACACCCGTCTGGCCGCCGCCGGCAGCGCCTGCACCCGGCTGGTGGTCGGGGCCGAGTCCGAGCACGGCGAGACGCACGAGCGGGTGTGGCGGACCGAGGGCAGCTTCACCCCGCTGGCCATCGCCGACCGGGTTCGCTGGCAGCTGGAGGGGTGGATCGACGGGCTCGGGCACTCGGCGCTGCGGCCCTCCGGGGGCCTGACCCGCCTGTGGCTGGCGCCGGACGAGATCGTGCCCGCCGGGGGCCGCCAGCTCGCCCTGCCGGCCGGCGGTCCCGGGATGGTCGACCCCATCGAGGCGGGCGACCGGGCCGCCCGGGCGCTGGCCCGGGTCCAGGGCCTGCTGGGGGTGGAGGCGGTGCGGGTGCCCGAGTGGCGGGGCGGCCGGGGGCCCGGTGAGCGGGTGGCGCTGGTGCCGGTGGCGGCCGACGACGTGACCGAGTCCCGCCCGGCGTCCCGCCCGGAGTGGGTGCCCGAGCCGTGGCCGGGCTGGGTGCCGGACCCGGCGCCGGCCGCGGTCCACGACCCGCCGCTGCCGGCCCAGGTGGTCGACGCCGCCGGCCGCCCGGTGCGGGTCAGCGGGCGGGGCGAGGTCAGCCGGCCGCCGGCCGAGGTGGTGGTGGCGGGGGGCCGGCGCCGGGCCGTGGCGGCGTGGGCCGGGCCGTGGCCGTGCGACGAGCGCTGGTGGGACCCCGAGACCCACCGCCGCCGGGCCCGGGTCCAGGTGGCGACCGACGGCGGGCCGGCGTACCTGCTCACGGTGGAGGCGGGCCGCTGGTCGGTCGAGGCGACCTACGACTGAGCGCGTCGGGCCGGGTTGGTGGCGATGCCCAGCACGTGGGCCGAGGAGCCGAGCAGGGACGGCTCCCGCTCGGTCATCCGCACCGCCGCCAGGATCGCCTCGGGCTCGGCCATGCGCTGCTCCAGGTCGCCGAGCAGCCAGGCGAAGCCCTCGACGGCGACGAGCGTGACGTCCTCGAACCCGGCCTCCGTCAGCTCGGCCCGGAGCTCGTCCACGTCGTGGAAGTAGGCCCAGAACGACCCGGGCGCCGCGGTCGCGGGGTCCTGGCTGAGGCCGGTGGCGGCGCTGCGGGCCGCGTCCTCGCGGACGGCCTCGTCCGCGATCAGTCCCCGCACGGTGGCGTCCAGGACCCAGCCGTGGCGGGTGATGATCTCCGCCACCACCCGCCCGCCCGGACGGAGGACCCGGCGGGCCTCGGCCAGCGCCGCCAGCCGGTCCGCCCGGTCGACGAGGTGGTAGAGCGGGCCCATCAGGACGACGGCGTCGACGCTGGCCGAGGCGGCCGCCAGATGCGTCGCCTCCCCGAGCTGCACGGAGAACGGCGCGCCCTCCCCGCGGCGGGCCCGGGCCGTCGCCTGCTCGACGTGCCGGACCACGGGATCGACGAGGGTCACGGCGTCGCCCCGCCCGGCGAGGTGGGCGGCGTGGGTGCCGGGACCGCCGCCGACGTCGAGCACCCGGCCGCCCGGCGGCACGTTGCGGTCCAGGATGTCCCAGGTGCGCAGGCGCACCAGGTCACCGAGGCCGGGGCGCCACAGGCGCGCCTGCTCGTCGTAGACCTCGTAGCGGGCGAGGACCCGGGGGTCGACGCCGGTCATGCCGCCATCGTGGCCGGTCCGGTCGGTCGCCGCCGGTCAGCGCAGCCGGTCAGCGCAGCCGGACGACTCGGAGGACGTCGGCGGCCGGGTCGGCCTCGCCGGGATAGCCGCCGATCACCACCAGCACGTCGCCGGGACCGGCGACGCCGGCGGCGATCGCCTCCTCGGTGGCGAACCACACCATGTCGTCGGTCGTGTCCCACGGCCGGGCGGGCACGGCCGTCACGCCCCAGGTCATGGCCAGCTCGCGGACCGTGCGCTCGGACTGGCTGACCGCCAGGACCGGCACCGTGGGCCGGAAACGGGCCACCGCCCGGGCGGTGTCGCCCGTGCGGGTGCAGCACACGATCGCGGCCGCGCCGACGTTGGTGGCCGCCCGCCACGCGCCCTCGCTGGTGGCGTCGGTAATCTTGGCGGTGGTCGTCAGCTCGCAGGAGCGCCGCAGCTTGCCGAGCTTGCCGCCCCACTGGAGGTAGTCGGCCTCCCGCTCCGCCCGGGACACGACCGCGGCCATGACCGCGACGGCCTCCGCCGGGTCGGCGCCGACCGCGGTCTCGGCGGAGAGCATGACGGCGTCGGTGCCGTCGAACACGGCGTTGGCCACGTCGGACACCTCGGCCCGGGTGGGGGAGGCCGCGACGATCATCGACTCGAGCATCTGGGTGGCGGTCACGACGGGGCGGCCGGCGGCGATGGCGGCGCGGACCAGCCGCTTCTGCACGTGGGGCACGTCCTCGATGGGCAGCCGGATGCCGAGGTCGCCGCGGGCGATCATGACGGCGTCGGCCACCGCCAAGATGGCGTCGGCGTGCTCGACCGCCGAGGCGGTCTCGATCTTGGCCACCACCTGCGGCCGGTCGGGCCCCAGGGCGTCGATGAGCCGCTGCACGTCGGCCGCGCTCTGGACGAACGACGCGGCCACCGCGTCGGCCCCGGCCGCGTGGGCGGCCCACGCCAGATCGAGGTCGCGTGCCGTCGGGCCGCTGACGCCGCCTGCCCCGTCGGGTAGGTGGATGCCCGGACGGCCCTGCATCCGCCCGCCCCGCCGCACCCGGGCGGTCGCCGGCAGCCCCGGGCACTCGGGGCCCGCCACCACCTCGAGGACGACGGCGCCGTCGCCGAGCACGATGCGGTCACCGGCCCGGACTCCGAGGTCGTCGAGGTCGACGCCGATGACGAGGTGGTCGCTGGTGGCCGCCCCGCAGCGCAGCTCGACCGTGTCGCCCGCGGCGAGTTCGTCACCGCCGTCGGGGAACGGAGCGGTGCGCACCTTGGGCCCGGGGAGGTCCACGAGCACGCCGACCGCCCGGCCCTCGTCCCGGCTGACCCGCCGCACCCGGTCGACGAGCGCCAGCTGAGTCGCGGGATCGCCGTGGGACAGGTTGATGCGGATCACGTCGGCACCCGCGGCGATCAGCTTGCGCAAGACCGGCTCGTCCCACGACGCCGGCCCCAAGGACGCCACGATCTTGGTTCGCCGCACCTGTGTGTGCCCTCCTGCAGCTTCGCGCTGCCTGCCCGCCCGCAGTGCGGACGCCGCCCAGCTCGATCGCGCCGCACGGTAGCGAGGTGGGTGCCCGGGCCGACAGCGGGTTCCGGTGCGGGGCGGAGGGCCTGCCGCTCTTCCCCCTGGGAACATAGGCTGACCTGCGATGTCCGCCGCCGCCTCCCCCGTGGAGCCCACCGCCACGGGCTACACGCTGCTCGGCCTGCTCTCGTTCGGGCGGGAGCTGTCGGGCTACGAGCTCAAGCAGTGGGCCGACAACCTGCGCTTCTTCTGGTCCGCGCCCGCCATGAGCCAGGTGTACCGGGAGCTGGAGCGCCTGACCGCGGGCGGCCTGGTGGACCAGCGCATGGTGGTGCGGGAGGGCAGCCGGTCGACCAAGGTGTACGCCCTGTCGGACCGGGGCCGGGAGGCGGTGCGGGCCTGGCTGGCGTCGCCGCCGAGCCCGCCGGTGCTGCGCCACCCGGTGGCGCTGCGCGTGTTCTTCGGCCACCTGCTCGACGCCGAGGAGCTGCGGGCCGCGGTGGTCGCCCATCGCGAGTGGTGCGACGGCATGCTGGCCGACCTGGCCACGGTGCGGGCCCGCCTGGGCGAGGACGAGCTGTGGCGCAACGCCGCGCTGGTGGCGGACTGGGGCCTCGACTACTACCGGGGCGAGATCGCGGCCGCCGACGGCATCGAGGCGACCGTCGTCGCCGGCGGGGCACTGTCGGCCCCACCCCCGCGGCCCGGAGAGAGCCGACGCGAGGGCGCGACGGGCCCACCGGACGATGCGGCGGACGAGGTCTCGGCCTGAGCCGAGGGCCCCGGGACCGTTCCCGGATTTTCTTGGGGAGCGACGTGCGGAATCGAACATGTGTTCGTAGAGTAGCACGCCGATGGGCTTCAACAACCCGGGGATTCCCTGGAGAGAGATCGAACGGGCGCTGTCCGACCGCAAGACGGGCCGCGACCCGCAGCAGTGGTGGGCACAGCCGCACCCCGGCCGCCGCGACCACCGGCCCTCGCCCGTGCCCGAGGGCGCCAACGGGGGCGACAGCCCGGCCTGGTCCTCCCGGCGGGCTGAATACCAGCCCCCCACCCACATAGACCGCCGCGCCAGCGCCGCCCGCTACGCCGAGCTCCACTGCCACTCCAACTTCAGCTTCCTCGACGGGGCCAGCCACCCCGAGGAGCTGGTCGAGGAGGCCGCTCGCCTCGGGCTCGAGGCACTGGCCCTCACCGACCACGACGGGCTCTACGGGGTGGTCCGCTTCGCCGAGGCCGCCCGGGCCGTGGGCGTGCCCACCGTGTTCGGGGCCGAGCTGTCCCTGGGCCTCGACGGCCCCCAGAACGGCGAGGCCGACCCCCGGGGCCACCACCTGCTCGTGCTGGCCCGCGACCCCGCCGGCTACGGCCGGCTCGCGAAGACCCTCAGCGAGGCCCACCTGGCGGGCAGGGAGAAGGGACGGCCCGACTACGCGGCCGTCGACTGGATGGCCGCCCACGGCGACCACTGGATCGTCCTGACCGGCTGCCGCAAGGGGGCGGTCGCCGAGGCACTGCTGAGGAAGGGGCCGGCGGCCGCCGGGCGCGAGCTGGCGGCCCTGGTCGAGTGCTTCGGCGCCGACAACGTGGTGGTCGAGCTGTGCGACCACGGCGACCCGCTCGACACGGCCCGCAACGACGCCCTCGCCGCCCTGGCCGTGCAGGCCGACGTGGGAATCGTGGCCACCAACAACGTCCACTACGCCACCCCCGACCGGCGCCGGTTGGCCACCGCGCTGGCCGCGGTGCGGGCCCGGCGCAGCCTCGACGACCTGGCCGGCTGGCTGCCGGCGGCCGGGGCCGCCCACCTGCGTTCGGGCGACGAGCAGGCCCGGCGCTTCGACCGCTGGCCGGGGGCGGTCGAGCGGGCGGCCGAGGTGGGGCGGGAGTGCGCCTTCGACCTGGCGCTGGTGGCGCCCCAGCTGCCGCCCTTCCCGTGCCCGGAGGGGCTCGACGAGATGGGCTACCTGCGCCAGATCGTGGAGAAGGCGGCCTCCGGCCGCTACGGGCCCCGGCCCGGGCGCGACCCGGCCGGCGACGCCGACCGCAACCAGAAGGCGTGGGACCAGATCGACCGCGAGCTCGACATCATCGAGACGCTCGGGTACCCGGGCTACTTCCTGGTGGTGTGGGACATCGTCGAGTTCTGCCGGCGGTCCAACATCTACTGCCAGGGGCGGGGCAGCGCCGCCAACTCGGCGGTCTGCTACGCGCTCGGCATCACCAACGCCGACGCGGTGTCGCTCGGGCTGCTGTTCGAGCGGTTCCTGTCGCCGGAGCGGGACGGCCCGCCGGACATCGACATCGACATCGAGAGCGGCCGGCGGGAGGAGGCCATCCAGTACGTCTACCGGCGCCACGGCCGCCTGCACGCGGCCCAGGTGGCCAACGTCATCAGCTACCGGGCCCGCTCCGCCGTGCGTGACATGGCCAAGGCGCTCGGCTACTCGCCCGGCCAGCAGGACGCCTGGTCCAAGCAGATGGACATGTGGTCGACCGTGTCGTCCACCTCGGCCGAGGGCGGCCACGACATCCCCGCCCCGGTGCTGGCCCTGGCCCGGGAGCTCGAGCGGGCGCCCCGCCACCTGGGCATCCACTCGGGCGGCATGGTCATCTGCGACCGGCCCATCGTCGAGGTGTGTCCGGTCGAGTGGGCGCGCCTGTCCGGCAAGGCGTCGCTGCGGGACGGCGAGGAGGGGGCCGAGGGGGTCGACCCCGACGAGATCGTGCCCCTGCGCACGGTGCTGCAGTGGGACAAGGACGACTGCGCGGCGGTCGGCCTGGTGAAGTTCGACCTACTGGGCCTGGGCATGCTCGAGGCGCTGCACGGCACCATCGACCTGGTGGCCGAGGCGCACGGGGTCCGGGTCGACCTGGCCACCCTGCCCCAGGACGACGAGGTCTACGCCATGCTGTGCGAGGCCGACTCGATCGGCGTGTTCCAGGTCGAGTCCCGGGCCCAGATGGCCACGCTGCCCCGCCTGCGGCCGAGGGAGTTCTACGACCTGGTGGTGGAGGTGGCGCTCATCCGCCCCGGGCCCATCCAGGGCGGGTCGGTGCACCCCTACATCCGGCGGCGCAAGAAGCTGGAGGAGCCGACCTACCTGCACCCGCTGCTGGAGCCGGCGCTGAGCAAGACCCTGGGCGTGCCCCTGTTCCAGGAGCAGCTCATGCAGATGGCCATGGACGCCGCGGGGTTCACGCCGGGGGAGGCCGACGAGCTGCGCCAGGCCATGGGGTCCAAGCGCAGCCACGAACGGATGGAGGCCCTGCGCCGGCGGCTCTACGACGGCATGGCAGACAACGGCATCACCGGGGAGGTGGCCGACCGCATCTGGGAGAAGCTGGCCGCGTTCGCCAGCTACGGCTTCCCCGAGAGCCACTCGGTGAGCTTCGCCTACCTGGTGTACGCCTCGTCCTGGCTCAAGCGGTACTACCCGGCGGCCTTCTGCGCCGCGCTGCTGAACGCCCAGCCCATGGGGTTCTACTCGCCGCACTCGCTCACCCAGGACGCCCGGCGCCACGGGGTCGAGGTGCGCACGCCCGACCTGGCTGCCTCGGGGGCCACGGCCACGCTGGAGGTGGACGGGGTGGACGGCGGCGTGGCGCCGCCCGGGCCGGCGCCGGGGGCGGGGGCGGGGGCGCCACCGTCGACGTGGGGGAAGGGCGGGCCGGCGGTCCGCATCGGCCTGTCCTCGGTGCGGGGTCTGGGCGACGAGCTGGCCGAGCGGATCGTGGCCGAGCGGGAGGCGCACGGCCCCTACACCCGCCCGGAGGACCTGGTGCGGCGGGTGCCGGGCCTCAGCGTGGCCCAGTTGGAGGCGCTGGCGACCGCGGGGGCGCTGGGTTGCTTCGGGCTGGACCGGCGCCGGGCGCTGTGGGTGGCGGGGGCGGTGGCCCAGGCGGGGGCCGACCGGCTCGACGGCATCGTGACAGGGGTCGACGCCCCCCGGCTGCCGGGCCTCGACCCGGTCGACGAGTCCCGGGCCGACCTGTGGGCCACGGGCGTGAGCCCGGACGGGCACCCGACCCGCTTCGTGCGGGAGCTGCTGGACGAGCTGGGCGTGGACACGGCGGCGGGGCTTCTCGATCGGGACCACGGGTCGCGGGTGACGGTGGGGGGCGTGGTGACCCACCGCCAGCGGCCGGCGACGGCCGGCGGCACCACGTTCCTCAACCTCGAGGACGAGACCGGGCTGCTCAACATCGTGGTGTCCAAGGGGTGCTGGCTCCACCACCGGCGGGTGGTGCGCACGGCCCCGGCGGTGCTGGTGCGGGGCCGGCTCGAGCGGGTGGATGGGGTGACCAACGTGATCGCGGAGCGGATCGAGGCGCTGCCGATCCGCTCGGCCCTGCGCAGTCGGGACTTCCGGTGAGCCGCCTCGACGGTGCAGGCCGGTGGCCGCAGACGGAGGCACCGGGGTCCGAGCGCTGGTGGTCGGGGCGGCGGTCCTGGTCGCCACGCGGGCGGTCCTGCTCGTGCTGGCGGCCCCGCTCCCGCCGGGCATGGCCCGCGAGCTCGCCGGCTTCCTGCCGGACTGCGTGGGGGCGACCCGCACGCTGGCCCGCGACCCGCGGGTCCCCCGGCGGGCGATCGTGGCGGTCGTGGTGGCCGGGCCGTGGTGCGCGTCGCCGGTCGACGTCGTGCCCGAGTTCCTCCCGGTCATCGGGCCTCTGGACGACGTTGCGGTGGTGGCGCTGGCGCTCCGCTACGCGGCCCGGCAGACACCCCGCGCGGTGCTGGTGGCGGCCTGGCCGGGCGACCCGGGCGTGCTCGACCGGTTCCTGGGCCGCCCGGTCGCAGCGGGTAGCCCGGGACGCCTACCGTGGCGACCGTGCCGGACAAGCGCAACCCATCCAAACAGCGCCGGGCGACCCGCAACCGGGCCAACCGGGAGGCGCTCGCGGCCCGCCGCGAGAACGTCGTGGCATCCGCCGCCAACCCCACGCGGGCCTCGGGCGGCGGCGGGAACGGCTCGACCGGGGGAGCGCGGCGGGGGGCCGCGGCCACCGCCGGCGCCTCGGCGCCGCCGCCCTCGGGCCTGATGGGCATGCTCCGCAGTCGGCGACCGGGCGACCGGGCCGTCCTCTTGTCGGTGCTGTTCGCGATCGTGTCGGTGGTCTTCCTGATGTTCGTCAAGGTCGACGTCGACGACCGGGGCGACGCCATCCCGCCGAGCTACGGCGGGGTGACGATCCTGGCCAGGGAGGCCATCACCGGCGAGCCGATGCCCGACCGGACCGAGACCCTGCTGTCGGCCAGCGGTCCCGGCATCCTCGCCGTCATGGCCCTGCCGGTGGCGGTCACCCTGTTCGCGTTCTGGGGCAACCGGCGTCCCGACCGGGGCCGGATGCTCACGTTCGCCATGTTCGGCATGCTCGCCGCGGTCCTGGTGACCGGCGGGCTCGGCATCTACTTCCTGCCGTCGCTGATCGCCATCGGCTTCGCCAGCTTCCAGGTCCGGCGGCTGGAGATGCCGGCCCGGACGGCAGAGCGACAGGCGCCGCGGAGGCGGCGTCGGGGCACGGTGATCGACGCCGAGTCCCGGGAGGCCGACGCCGACGAGGTGGTCGACGACGACGTCATCGAGGCCGAGGTGGTCGACGAGGAGCCGCCGCCCCGCGACCGGGACGCACTGGCCGAGCTGGAGGCCGAGCTCGAGGCCGAGGAGGCCGCGAGTTCAGACGACGCGGGCGGCAAGGCCGCCACCGACCGCGACGCCGACGCCGGCGGGAACGGCGGGCGCGCGCGTCCGTCGTGACGCTCGACGTCGTGCGGGTGCGGGCACTCGTGTCCGGCCGGGTGCAGGGCGTCTGGTACCGGGAGACCTGCCGCCAGGAGGCCGACCGGCTCCGCGTCTCGGGGTGGATCGGGAACCGGGACGACGGCCGGGTCGTGCTGGAGGCCGAGGGGCCGCGCCCGGCGGTCGAGGCGCTGCTGGCCTGGGCGCGCACCGGCCCGCCGCGGGCTGTGGTCGACTCGGTCGCGATCACCGACCTGCCGTTGGACGGCGGCACCGGGTTCGAGGTGCTCAGCCGGCCGATGCCTGGCCGCTGAGCGCGGCGGAGCCGTACATCGCCCGGCTCTCGATCGCCGCGATGGCATCGGTGGCGGGCTGGCCGGCGGTCACCCCCGACGGCTCGGCCAGCGCGAACAGCTGGAACTCGTAGTTGTGGGTGCCCGACGGCGGGCACGGCCCAGCCCAGCCGGGCCGGCCGAAGTCGTTGGTCGCCTCCGTGCCGGGGGGCGGCGTGCCCTCGGTCAGGCCGCCGACCGCCGGCGACAGGCCGGCCACGACCCAGTGGGCGAACATGTCGGCGTCGATGTCCCGGACCACCAGTGCCAGCTCGACGGTGTCGGCGGGGATCCCGACCCACGACAGCGGCGGCGAGATGTCGTCGCCCCGGCACGTGTAGGCCGGGGGGATCGTGGAGCCGTCGGTGAACGACGGGCTGGTGAGCTGCATCGGCACCGTCGTCGTGGTCGACCCGCCGGCGGCGGCGACGGTGGTGGTCGTGGTCACCGTGGGGGCGCTGGTCGTCGTCTGGTCGGCGCGGGGCTCGCGCAGGTCCCGGCCGTCGTCGCCGCACCCGGCCGTCGCCGTCACGAGCACCGACACGGCGGCCATAAGACACGCGGCGCGGCGCCGCCCTCCCCGGGCGGCCGACCGTGACCCGACCCCAGCGTCACCCGGCATGGCGCACGAGTGTTGCAGACTGTCACCGTTCCAAGACAGACCCGACGGCGGCCTGCTCCGAGCACGCCCTTCGTCACCGGTCCCTCCGTCACCAGGTCCCCGATGCGCTCGAACCTCGCCGCCGCGGCGCGCCTGCGCGCCCTGCTGGGACCGGACGCCTCCGGCGTCCGGCAGAGCCTCGTCGCGCTCGGGCTCAACTCTTCGACCAGCCTGGTGGCGGGAGCGTTCCTCGGCGCCATCACCGGCACGTTCGAGCGCTACCCGGGCCTGCTCGTTTTGGTCCCGGCCGCCATCGGCCTGCGGGGCAACATCTTCGGCTCGTTCGGCAACCGCATCTCGACCTCGATCCACGCCGGTACCTTCCGCTGGTCGCTCCGGCGTGAGGCGGTCCTCGGCCAGAACGTGCTGGCCTCCATGTTGCTCACGATGGGCATCTCGCTGGCCCTGGCGGTGGTGGCCAAGGCGGTGGCGGTGGGCCTCGGCATCGCCGACTCGATCGACCTGCTGTCGATGGCGACCGTGTCGATCGTGGGCGGCCTGCTCGGGTCGATCGTGGTGCTGGCCGCCTCGCTCGGCCTGACGGCGGGCGCGGTGCGCTTCGGGTGGGACCTCGACAACGTGACCGCGCCCCTGGTGTCGACCGTCGGCGACGTGCTGACGCTGCCGGCCCTGTACCTGGCGACGTTCCTGCTCGGCTACTCGATCCTCACCCCGACGCTCGGCGTGCTGCTGGTGGCGGCGTCGATCGCCTTCCTGATCGCGGGCTGGCGGTCGTCGACCGAGGGCCTGCGGCGCATCGTGCACGAGTCGGTCCCGGTCCTGCTGGTGGCCGGGTGCGTCAGCGCCGGCGCCGGCCTGACGTTGGAGAAGTCCTTCGCCCGCTTCGACGCCCTGCCCGCCCTGCTCGTGCTGGTGCCGGCCCACCTCTCCAGCTCGGGCGCCCTGGGCGGGATCCTGTCGGGCCGGCTGTCCTCCAAGCTGTTCCTCGGCCTCGTGCAGCCGGCCAGCAGCCCCAACCGGGAGGCCCGGCGGGACATCTCGCTGATCTTCCTGCTGGCCGCGCCCGTCTACCTGTTCAACGGGGTGGCGGCCAGCGCCGTGGCCCAGGCCCTCGGCCAGGCCAGCCCGGGTGTCGTGCAGATGGCGGCGGTCTCGCTGATCGCCGGAGGCCTGGCGATCCTCTTCGTGGCCGCGGTCGCCTACTACGGGACGATCGTCGCCTACCGGACCGGCGTCGACCCCGACACGTACGGCATCCCGATCGTCAGCTCGTCCGTCGACTTCGTCGGTGCGTTCACACTGATCATCGCCATCTCGATGCTCGGGTTGTCGTGACGGCGACCCTCGGAGCGTCACACCCAGCGCCTATCGTGGACGGTGATCCCGCCGATGGATGACAGACCCCGCAATCTCCGGGCCATGCTGGCCGAGGTCAAGGACCTCTCCGAGCTCATGGTCGACCTGGCCTACGCCGCGCTGTACTTCGGTGATCCCGACATGGCCGAGGAGGTCGGCGCCCTCGAGGAGCGCATGGACGACCTCGTGCACGACATGCGGTCGGTGTGCGTCATGGCCGTGCGTCACCCGCGCGAGGCCGACGCCATGGCGTCCGTGCTCCAGGTCATCTCCGCCATCGAGCGCATCGCCAACTCCGCGGTCGATATCGCCCGCATCGTGACCCACCGGCTAGGCATCCCCCGGGAGCTGGTCGCGGATCTGTCCAACGCGGAGGAGGTGTCGCACCGGGTCCGGGTCCGGGAGGGCTCGCACCTCGCCCGGCGCCCGCTGGCCGACCTCGAGCTGCCGGTGCAGACCGGCATGCGGATCGTGGCCATCCGGCGCGACCGTGAGTGGATCACCGACGTCGAGGGCGAGGAGATCCTGCTGCCGGGCGACGTGCTGTTCCTGCGGGGCTCACCGGCCGGCATCCCCCGGCTGCGGGAGCTGGCGGCCGCGCCCGTGTGGGAGCCGCCGACGCCGCCGGAGGACGGCACGCTCACCGACCTCGACCGGGCGGTCGACGTGCTGGTCGAGATGAAGAACGTGTCCGAGACCGCAGTGGGCCTGGCGTACTCGGCGCTGGTGCTGCGGGACCTCGGTCTGGCCGCCGAGGTCCGCCACCTGGAGGACCGGCTCGACGAGATGAAGGACCGGCTCGAGCTGTGGGTGCTGCGGGCTGCGTCCAACGACATCGACCCGTCGCCGCTGCGGGGGCTGCTGCACCTGTCCCAGGCCGCCGAGGACCTGGGCGACTCGGCCCAGCAGATGGTGTGGCTGATCGAGAAGCACGAGGACGTCCACCCGATCATCCGCATCGCGCTGGGTGAGAGCGACGAGGTCGTGGTGCGGGTGCCGGTGGCGGCCGGGTCACCGGCGGACGGGGCCACGCTCCAGGACCTGCAGCTCGACGTCGACCCCGGGTTCCACGTGCTCGCCGTCCGGCGGGGCGGGCGCTACGTCTACCGCCCGCGGGGCCACGTGGTGCTGACGGCCGACGACGAGCTCATCGCCAGCGGGCCGGACGAGGGCCACCCGCTGCTGGCCGCCCGCCTGGGCTGGCGCCTCGAGGAGGACGAGGACACCGGCCAGGAACGCCTCGAACCGCTGGCCGACGTCGTCGGCCGCTGACCCCTCGCCCGCGTGACCGCGTGGGCTGTCGGGGTCGCTTGGCCAGCCTCGCCGGGTCCGGCGTCGGAGGTGGGCGGATCAGCTGTCCGGTGGCGGGGTGGGCGGGATCGCGATGACCGGCTTGGTGTCGTCGGGGCCGGGCGGAGGGCCGTCGGGGGTCGAGCCGTTGCCGACGCTGCCGTTGCCGCTCGACAGGAGGTCGGCGACCGCCGTGAGCGAGCCGGCGATGCCGGCCAGCTCGGTCGGCACGACGATCTTGGTGGCGCGGCCGTCGGCCATGGCGGTCAGCGCCTCCAGGTACTTGATCGTGAGCAGCGGCGTGTCCGGGTCCGACTCGTGGATGGCGCCGTACACGGAGGTGATCGCCTGGGACTCGCCCTCGGCCACCGTCACCTGGCGGTACCGCTCCGCCTCGGCCACCCGCTGGATGGCCATGGCCTCGCCCTCGGCCCGCAGGATGCGCTGCTGCTTGTCGCCCTCGGCTCGCAGGATCACGGACTTCTGCTCGCCCTCGGCCCGGGTGATGGCGGCCTGGCGCTCGCCCTCGGCCGCGGTCACGACGGCTCGGCGGGTGCGCTCGGCCTTCATCTGCTCGTGCATCGAGTGCATGACGTCCGGCGGTGGGTCGATGCGCTGGATCTCGACCCGGGCCACCCGCACGCCCCACTTGTCGGTGGCGTCGTCGAGGATCTCCCGCAGCTCGAGGTTGATCTTGTCGCGGGAGGTCAGGGCCTCGTCGAGCTGCATGTCGCCGATGACGTTGCGCAGGTTGGTCTGCGCCAGCTTGGTCACCGCCATCATGAAGTTGGCCACGTTGTAGACCAGCTTCTGCGGCTCGGTGGGCTCGTAGTAGATGACGGCGTCGACGGACACCACCACGTTGTCGGACGTGATGACCTCCTGGGGCGGCACGTCGACGACCTGCTCCCGCATGTCGACAGGCCGCAGGTTCTGGATGAAGGGGATGATGAGCCGCAGGCCGGGTTCGACGGTCTCCTTGTACCGCCCGAGCTGCTCGATGAGCCCCTTCTGGTAGGGGTTCACGATCTTCACGCCCTTGGCGATGAACACGAACAGCACGACCGCCACGACTGCCAGCAGGATCACGTAGGCCACGGGTGCGCTCCTTGGTGGGCGGGTTCAGGGTGAGGGCTTGTCGGGGTCCGGTCCCAGGTCTTCCGGCGGGTCGGCGTCCGGCGGGGGTGTGGCGGTCGTACCCGGGGCGGCCGGTTCGGTGCCGTCCGGCGGCGGGGCCTCGCCGCCGGCGGGTGCCGGCGGGGCGGAGTCCGGAGCGGCCGGGGTTCTGAGCGACGGGGGCGGGGTGGCGATGGCGGCGGGATCGAGCGGGGCGACGATCAGCCGGGTGCCCTGGACGTCGGCCACGCGCACCGCCACGCCGGCGGGGATGGCGGTGCCGTCGATCGACTGGGCCCGCCACTGCTCCCGGTCGATGCGCACCATGCCGATCTCGTCGCCGGCCGGGATGGCTCCGACGACTGTGGCAGGGCGGCCGACCAGCCGGCGCGAGCCGACGCCGTGGTCGAGTGCGTCACGGTCGAGCCGCCGGGCCAGTGGGCGGAGCAGCGCGAGCACGACGACCGAGACCGCCACGAACACGATCCACTCGACGGTCACGCTGACCCCCGCGAAGGCCAGCAGGGCGGCCACGAACGCGCCGGCGGCGAAGGGGGCGAGGAAGAACGATCCGGGCGTCGCCATCTCGCCGATGGCGAAGACGGCCGCCGCCGCCAGCCACAGCCAGCGCCACTGCTCCGGTGAGTCCATCGGGTACGTACGCCTCGGTTCTGCGTCGGTACCGGCTCTTGTGGTACCACGGCCAATCTACTGCCGAGCATTCCCACCCCGTCGTCGGTGCGTGTTCCAGTTGCGCGTCGGCCCGCCTCGCGACGGCCGGTAGCGTGACCGGCGATGCCCGACATCCCGCTCTGCCTGATGACCGTGCACGCCCACCCGGACGACGAGGCGTCCAAGGGGCCGGGCACGATCGCCCGCTACCACGCCGACGGCGTCCGCACCGTGCTCGTCACCTGCACCGGCGGCGAGGCGGGCGACATCCTCAACCCGGCCATGGACAAGCCCGAGATCGTGGCCGACCTGCCGGCGGTCCGGCTGCGGGAGCTCGAGAGGGCGGCCGAGATCATCGGCTACGACGAGGTCGTGCTACTGGGCTACCGCGACTCGGGCATGCCCGACTCGCCGCCCAACGCCCACCCCGACGCCTTCGCCAACGCCCCGCTCGACGAGGCCGTCGGGCGGTTGGTCGAGGTCATCCGCCGCGAGCGCCCGCAGGTGATCGTCACCTACAGCGACGACCAGCGCGGCTATCCGCACCCCGACCACCTGCGGGTCCACGACATCTCGGTGCTCGCGTTCGAGCAGGCCGGTGACCCCGACGCCCACCCGGGTGCCGGCGAGCCGTGGCAGCCCCTGAAGCTCTACTACTCGGTCTGGTCGCGCAAGCGCATGGTCGCCATGCACCAGCGGTTCAAGGACCTCGGGCTGGAATCGCCGTTCGGCGAGGAGTGGCTGGCGCGGCCGGACCAGGACGACCGCATCACCACCTCGATCGACATCGCGGGGTTCAACGAGGTGCGGATCGACGCCCTGCTGGCGCACGAGACCCAGGTCGACCCCACCTCGCCGTTCTGGTTCGGGCTGCCCCGGGACGAGCAGGCGACGATCCACCCTTACGACGAGTACGTGCTGGCTCGCAGCCTGGTCGAGAGCGGCACGCCGGAGACCGACCTGTTCGCCGGCGTGCGGAGCCAGGTCCGGTCCTGAGCGCGTGGCCGACGTGGGGTTCCTCAGCCCGGAGTGGGTCGAGCGCCACCGGGAGCTGGGCGCGGCGCTGCCCGAGCGGCCGGGCCTGACCGCCAGCGTCGAGGTCACCGTGACCGACGCCGGGGGCCGGCGTGTGCAGGCCCAGTACTGGCTGGCCTGGGAGGACGGGCGGGCCGTCGACGGCGGCCCGGGGCCGGACGCGTCGGCCCAGGTGCAGCTGACCTCCCCGGCGGCGGTGGCCGCCGAGCTGGCGTCGGGTGCGGTGGACGCCAGCGCCGCCTACATGCAGGGGCGGCTGAAGACCGCCGGCGACCAGGCCGCGCTGCTGCGGCTGCTGGCGTTGACGGCGACGCCGGAGTACGGCGCCGCCCTCCGTGAGCTGGAGGCGGCGACCACGCACGCCTGATCGTCACGCGCCGCGGTGCTGGAGGTCGCGCAGCTCGCGGTAGCCGATCAGGTGGGCGCCGGCCCGCTGGAGCAGGGTGCGGAGGCTGTGGTCGTTGACCATCAGATCGTGGTCGTCGACCCGGCCGGCCCAGTCGGGGGCGAGGGCGCGAATCTCCGGGGTGTCGATCGCGGGGTGCACGATCATCTCGGTCACGCCCGGGCGAAGGTCGTGGATCGTGCGCTCGATGACCCGCCGGCTGCCGACGTCGCGGCCCATGACGAAGTGGTCGGGGAAGACCACGCCCTCCTCGGCCGCCAGCTTGCGGAACGGGAACCCGATCGTGCGCTCGGTCGACCCGCCCGACAGCCGGATCGGCAGGGCGAAGTCGACGGCCAGGTCGAGGTAGACGTCGAAGAACTCGGGCTTGAGCTGCACCGACCCCATGTGGCTGTCGAGGTGGCTGATGTCGAAGCCCCACAGGATCGCCCGCTCGACCTGGGCCCGCAGCTCCCGTCGGGTCTCGTCGAGGTCGGCGTGGTCCCAGAGGTCGGCCACGGTGCGGGGGAAGCCGCCGTCGCCGTCGAGCAGAGACGGGGAGTGGGTCACGGGGCCCCACCGGTAGCGCTCGTACTCGGCGTTGAGCGTGAGGTGGACGCCGACGTCCTCGCCCCGGTAGCGGGCTGCGGCCTCGCGGGCCCACGGGCACGGCACCATGAGCGACGCGCTGGTGGCGATGCCGTCGCGCAGCGACTCGTAGACGCCCACGTTGGCGGCGTGGCTCGACCCGAGGTCGTCGCAGTTCAGGATCAACACGCGATCGTCGTCGCCGAACCCGAGCCGTCGTGCGAGCGAAGCCATCCGGCCCGAGGCTACCGGCGCTCCGGCCCCGACCTCGGGCGACGGCACACGAACACGCCCGGTTCGACCGTCACGACCATCGCCCCGTGGCGGTCGACGTGGTCGGCGACGGCTGCCACCAGCCGGTCGAGGTCGGCGGCCGAGGCGTCCTCGCCGGGCGGCATCGAGCGCACGTAGGCCACGACGTCGGCCGGGTCGGTGCAGCGCAGCTCGTGGGGGTGACCGTGCCAGGCCACCTCGTCGAACCGGCCGCGCAGCAGCGCGAACCCGGACTCGGCGCCGAACGCGTCGACCGTCTCGTGCACCACGGGCGCGCCGAACACCTCGTGGCGGATGCTCCCGATCGGCTGCATGTGGCGGGCGCCGCTGGTGGACGCGATCGCCGTTCCACCCGGCAGGAGCACGCGGGCGAGCTCGGCCACACCCCGGGCCGGCGAGGGCAGGTGATACAGCATGTGATTGGCCACGACCCGGTCGAACCCGGCGGCCGGGAACGGCAGTGCCTGGGCGTCGAGCACCACGCCCCGCACGGCGGCGTAGCGCCCGGTGCCGGCCGCGCGCCGCACCGCCTCGTCGACCATTCCGGCCGACAGGTCGGCCAGGGTCAGGTGGACGCCGGCGGGGACGTCGCCCGGCAGCTCCTCCCAGAGCCAGCCTGCGCCGCAGCCGACCTCGAGGACCTCGGCACCCGGCTCCAGGCCCAGGCGGGGACCCACGAACGCGAACCACGGGGTCGTCGCCGGATCCGGTAGCGGGTGTAGAGGCCCGCCCGCCGCGCGAGGTTGGTGGCGTCACGGTACTGCTCGTGGCGGAGGTAGCCCTGGTCGCCGCCCGTGAACTTGGTGGGTGCCGTCACGGGCCGAGTCTGGCGCAGGGACGTGCGGCCCGCCGCAGGCGCCCCACAGGCCGAGGCCGGCCTCCCGGGCGCGGTGCTCGGCCTGGTCGAGGCCCGGGCGGTGGGCGACGTTGGGCGGGTAGTGGCGGGCGTCCGCGTAGCCGTCTTCGATCTGGGCGGCGTTCACGAACAGGCCGTCGGCCCGATGGACGTAGGCCAGCAAGCGGTCGTAGCGGTCGCGGGGCTCGACGTCGCGGCTGAGCCGGACCTCGGTGCCCGGCGGGACCAGGGCGGCCAGGTGGGCGGCAGCCTCGTGGCCGTAGCACTCGACCGGGCGGCCGGGCGCGACGGTCTCGGGCGTGTCGATGCCGACCAGCCGGACCGTCTCTGTCGAGGTGGCCAGCTCGACCACCAGGGTGTCGCCGTCGACCGCCCGGACGACCGTGCCGGCGCCGGGCGGGCGGTCGGCGTGCGGTCGCGCCGGAGCGGGCCAGGCGACGAACGTGAGGATGAGGGCGGCCACCGCCGAGGCGGCGGCCGCGAGGGCGCGCAGTGCCGGGGACATCCGTCTCTCCGAGGATGGGTCTGTGACGGGCGGCGCGAGACCGCGAGGCGCGCCCGGCGGCGCGCGTGGCTCAGATGCGCTCGATGATCGTGCCGGTGCCCAGGCCGCCACCGCAGCACATGCTGACGAGGGCGGTGGTCTGGTCGGCCCGCTCGAGCTCGTGGACGGCCTTGGTCATGAGGAACGCCCCGGTGCCCCCGAGGGGATGGCCGAGGGCGATGGCCCCGCCGTTCGGGTTGGTCCTGTCGAGGTCGGCCTCGACCTCGCGGGCCCAGGCCAGCACGACCGAGGCGAAGGCCTCGTTGATCTCGAACAGGTCGATGTCGCCGATGGCCATGCCGGTGCGGTCGAGCAGGCGGCGGGTGGCGTCGATGGGGCCGGTCAGCATCAGCACCGGGTCGACCCCCACCAGGCAGGTGTCGACCACCCGCGCTCGGGGCGTGAGCCCGAGGGCGGCGGCCTTCTCGGCGGTCGTGACCAGCACGGCCGCCGCGCCGTCGCTGATCTGCGACGAGTTGCCGGCGGTGTGGACGCCGTCGGGCCGGGCCACGGGCTTGAGCCCGGCCAGCGCCTCGAGGCTGGTCTCGCGCAGGCCCTCGTCGCGCTCGACCCGGTGGGTCGAGCCGGTCGGGTTGCCCTCCTCGTCGACGTCGGGGGCGTCGATCCCGACGACCTGCGTGTCGAACCGGCCCTCCTCCCACGCCCGGATGGCCCGCTGCTGGGAGGACAGGCCGAAGGCGTCGGTGTCGGCCCGGGTCACGCCCCACTTGTCGGCGATGCGCTCGGCGCCCTCGAACTGGGAGGTGAACTCGTACTGGCCGAAGTAGGTCTTGGGGATCGGCACGCCGAGGCCCAGCTTGCGGGCCGAGTTGGATCCGATCGGGACCCGGGACATGAGCTCGACCCCGCACGCGATGGCGACGTCGACCACGCCGGAGCCGACCAGGCTGGTGGCGAGGTTGGTGGCCTGCTGCGACGAGCCGCACTGGGTGTCGACCGTCGTGGCGGCCGTGCTGAGGGGCAGTCCGGCGCTGAGCCAGGCGGTGCGACCGATGTTGAACGACTGCTCGCCGACCTGGCTGACGCACCCGGCCACGACCTGGCCGACCTCGGCCGGGTCGATGCCCGAGCGGCCGACCACCTCGCTCACCGCGGTGGCGAGCAGTTCGGCGGGGTGCACGGTCGACAGCCCGCCGTTGCGGCGGCCGATCGGACTGCGGACGGCTTCGACGATGACGACCTCGGACATGGGCTCAACCTAGGGGGAGGGGGGTGTCCTTGTCAGGCTGACGGCGACGTCAGCGTCGGCGCGAGCGGCCGGACAGCGCCTGGAGCACCAGCAGCAGGACCACCGCGCCCAGGAAGGCGACGAAGATCGACCCCAGGTCGAAGTCGTCGAAGGTGTCGGAGTCGGCGCCCGTGGCCAGCCGGTACAGCGCCCCGCCGATGAACGCCCCGACGATGCCGACCACGATCGTGAACAGGCAGCCACCGTCGCCGGCCTTCGTGACCCACCGGGCCAGCCCCCCGGCGACGAGGCCGACCAGGATCCACCCCAAGATGCCCATCGCCCGACGCTAGCCCGGCCCAGGGGTGGGGGATGGACGCCTCCCGCGGGCTGGTCTCGGGACCCGTCGCCCCGGGTCACCGGCGGGGAGTAGAACGGCGCCCGCCGGATCGGCTCAGGCCGCCCGCCGGTCGGTGCCGGGGCTGGTCCCGCCCCGGCGGCGGCCCGGGCGGCCCGGCGGGGCCGTGGCAGGGGGGCGGTGCCGGAGGCCGTCCCGCAGGGCGGCACGTGCCTTGGCCACGCCCTCGAACCCGAGCTCGCGGGTGCGGTCGTCGAGCCGCCAATCCTTGGGAGTGTCGATGAGGGTGAGCTGCTTGGTCATGTCACGAGTATCCGTACGGGGTATGACAGTTTCGGATCTACCCCGCGGGGCGTGCCGCTACACCGGGGCTTACCGGGGCGCTCCCGGGGCCACCAGCGGCCACGGCCGCTCCCGTTCCACCACCCGCGCCAGCGCCAGGAGCAGGGCGTCCTCGTGGTGGCGGCCGATGACCTGCATACCGACCGGCAGGCCCTCCATCGTCCCCGCGGGGATCGAGACGGCGGGGTTCCCCACGATGTTGGCCGGGATGGTCAGCGCCCCGTTGTTCTCCGGCCCCACCCGCTGTTTGCCGACCGTCAGGTTCAGCGTGGTGTCCGCCCCGAAGGCGACGTCGGGGTTGGTGGCGCAGATCACGAAGTCGACCCGGTCGAACACCTCGGCCATGCGCTCGTTGGCCTGGGTCCGCTGCTCCTCGCAGGTGGCGGCCAGGTCCAGGTCGAACACCTTGGACGCCAGGTCGAGGCCGAAAGCAATCTCCAGCGTCAGGTCGTCGCGGCAGGCCGGCCAGCGCTCTCCGAGGTCCCGCCGCAGCTGGGACATGTTGGACATCGCCCACTCGTAGCCGACGCCCGGCAGCTTCACGTCGACGTCGACCAGCCGCAGGCCGGCGTCCTTGGCCAGGGCCTCACCCGCCTCCCGGACCCGCTCCTCGACGCCCGGGTGGACGATCGCCGAGCCCAGGTCCGGAGCGATGACGGCCGTCCGGCCCTGCAGCGAGGTCGCGGCCAGCCCCGCCTCCCAGCCGCCGACCTCGGGGAGGCTGTACGGATCCCGGCTGTCGTAGCCGGCGCACACGTCGTACCAACGGGCCGCGTCCCGGACCGAGCGGGCAAGGCAGCCCAGCACCACCGTCAGCGGGGCGATGGCGGTCCGCGGGCCCCGCGGGACGCGGCCGGCGGTGCCCTTCATCCCCACCAGCCCGCAGAACCCCGCCGGGATGCGGATCGACCCGCCGCCGTCCCCGCCGGTGGCGATCGGCAGCAGGCCGCCGGCCACCGCTGCGGCGGACCCGGCCGACGACCCGCCCGCGGTCCGGCCCTGCTGCCACGGGTTGTGGGTCACGCCGTGGAGCCGGCTGACGCTCACGTTGAGCCCGCCGAACTCGCTGGACGATGTCTGTCCGACCTTGACCGCCCCGGCCGCGTCCAGCCGCTCGACCTGCGTCGACGTGTAGCCGGCGACCCGGTCGGCCAGGACCAGGCTGGCCTCGGTGGCGGGCCAGCCCTCGACCAGCTCCAGCTCCTTGATCCCGATCGGCACCCCGCCGAACGGCAGCCCCACGTCGGCGGCGGCCGCCGCGGCCCGCGCCCCGTCCTCGTCGAGGAACGGCACGGCGGCCAGGGCGCTGGCGCCGATGGCGCGGAGCACCGCCTCCAGCTCGTCCTTCGGCGTGCGCTCGCCGGTGCGGAAGGCCTCGACCAGCCCGCACGCGTCACCCAGCCAGGGCTTGTCAGTCATGGCCCCGCAGTCTGTCGTATGCAGACCCGACGCGGGCCCCGCCTACGATCCCGGCGATGGACGCCCGCAGCTGGCTCGGTCTCGAGCCCACGCACAACCCCATGCGCTGGGTCCTGCCGATCACGCCCGGCATCTCGACCCCCGGGCCGTTCCTGTTCGGCGGCTGCGGCCTGGGCGCCGCCATTGCCGCCATGGAGGCGACTGCCGGGCGGCCGGTCGTCTGGGCCACCGCCCAGTACCTGTCCTACGCAAACCCGCCCTCGATCCTCGACATCGACGTCACGCTGGCCGCCCAGGGCCGCAGCGTGACCCAGGGCCGGGTGGTCGGCCACGTCGCGGACACCGAGATCCTGACCGTCAACGCCGCGCTCGGCACTCGGGACCTGCCCACCGAGGGGACCTGGGTCGAGCGGCCGGACGTGCCGCCGCCGGACGCGTGCGAGACGCGCCAACCCCGGATGCCGGGCATCGAGTCGATCATGGACCGCATCGACGTCCGGCTGGCCTCCGCCCGCAGCTGGGAGGAGATGGCGGGCAACCCGATGCCCGGCGGCCGGTCGATGCTGTGGGCCCGCATGCCCGACCTGCTGGAGGTGTCCTCGGGCGCCAGCCTCGCCATCCTCGGCGACTACGTGCCCTTCGGGATCGGCCAGGCGCTCGGCCAGGTCGGTGGCGGCAACAGCCTCGACAACACGCTGCGCGTCTACCGCCTGGTGCCCACCGAGTGGGTGCTGCTCGACATCCGCATCCACGCGGTGGCCCACGGGTTCGGTCACGGTGCCGTGCACCTGTGGGCCGAGGACGGGACCCTCCTCGCCACCGCCAGCCAGTCGACGATCATCCGGATGATGGACGCCGAGATGGCCGCCCGCATGGCGGAGATGGTCCAGGGCGACGGACGCCCCGGCGACGGGGTCGGCCGGCGGGTGCCGCGGGGTGCGGCGGGGGTGCGGCGCCCCGCCGTGTGACAGCATCCCGGCATGCAGCGCTACGGCATGACCATCCCGTTCGACGGCGTGCCGCTCCACGCCCAGCGTGAGTGGGTCGTCGAGCTGGCCGACCTGGGCTACACGGACGTCTGGTCGTCCGAGGCCAACGGGGCCGACGCCTTCACGCCCCTCACGCTGGCCTCGGTGTGGGCGCCGTCGCTGCGCCTCGGCACGGCCATCGTCCCCGCCTTCACCCGGGGCCCGGCGTGCCTGGCCCAGAGCGCCGGGTCGCTGGCCCAGGCGGCCCCGGGCCGGCTCGCGCTGGGCATCGGCACCTCGTCGAACGTGATCGTCGAGGGCTGGAACGGCATCCCGTTCGAGCAGCCCTACCAGCGGACCCGGGACATGGTGCGGTTCCTGCGGGCGGCGCTGGCCGGCGGCAAGGTGTCCGAGGAGTACGAGACCTTCTCGGTGCGCGGGTTCCGGCTCGGCGTCACGCCCTCCGAGCCGGTCCCGCTGCTGGTCGGGGCCCTGCGGGAGGGGATGCTGCGCCTGGCCGGCCGGGAGGGGGACGGGGCGATCATCAACTGGCTGTCGGCCGACGACGTGGCGACGGTGGCGCCCATCGTCCAGGAGGCCGGCGGCGGCGAGCCCAAGGAGGTCGTGGCCCGCATCTTCGTCGCCCCCACCGACGACGCGTCCACGGTCCGGGCCATGGGCCGTTACGCCATCGCCGCCTACCTCAACGTGCCGGTGTACGCCGCCTTCCACGACTGGCTGGGGCGCGGCGAGATGCTGGCCGACATGTGGCGGCTGTGGAAGGACGGCGACCGCCAGGCCGCGCTGGCGGCCATCCCGGACTCGCTGGTCGACGAGCTGATCGTGTGGGGCACCCCCGAGGCGTGCCGCGAGCACCTCCAGCGCTACGTCGACAACGGCGTCACCACCCCCGCCCTCGCACTCCTGCCGTTCGGCATCGACGCCCGCCAGGCCATCCGGGACCTCGCCCCCCGCTGAGCCCGGGAGATCCCGGCGAGGGTGGGGACAACCCCACCCCGGACATGCCAGCGGCCTGCATCCACTTTGCAAGCGGCACGTCGTAGCGTGCTCGCATGGGGTGGAACACCCTGCTCACGGGCGTCACGGAGGCCGGCGGCGGCGTCGCCCCGGCCGGCACGCCGGCGCCTCGGGGGAATCCCCGATGCCCTCGGGGAGTTGTCGTCCGTAGCGTGGCGTGCATGCGGATGAGCCCGAGGGAACCCCGGCGGGGGGAGACGAGGGAATGATCACCCTCGACTTCCTCGCCGACCTCTCGGCGCTCGCGTACCTGCTCGTCCTGCTCCTGGCGGCCTTCGACGTGGTCGTGCCGATCCTCCCCAGCGAGAGCGCGGTGATCCTCGGCGGCGTGCTGGCCTGGCAGGGGCGGCTCCACCCGGTCCCGCTGCTGCTGGCGGCGGCTGTCGGCGCCGTCCTCGGCGACCACCTCTCCTACGCCATCGGACGGTGGACTCGACGCGGCCGCCCCCGGCGCGGTGCGCCCGCCGTGCCGGATGGCCGCGACGGCAAGGTGGCCCGCCTCCAGACGTGGGCGGCCTCCCAGCTCGACAAGCGCGGCCCGACGTTGCTGGTGGCGGCCCGCTTCATCCCCGGGGGCCGCACGGCGGCGACGTTCATCGCCGGCCGCACCGCCTACCCGCTGGCCCGCTTCACCCCGATCACGATCCTGGCCGGGCTGCTGTGGGCGGGCTTCGCCACCATGCTCGGCTACATCGGGGGCAGCGCCTTCCACGACCAGACGCTGCTGGCCACGGGCCTCGGCATCCTGATGGCGGTCGGGTTCGGGGCGCTCATCGAGCTGGCCATGTCGTGGCGGCGGCGGTCCGACTCCTCCGCCGACGAGGCCGGCGACGACCGGGGCGGCCTGGCCGCCTGAGCCCCTCGCTCGCTCACGCGGCACGGCGCAGCGCCGCCCGCAGCTCGGCGGGCGCGCCCCGCAGGCCCCGGCACACCACGATCGGGCGGCCGGCCGCCTTGGTGGGCGCAGGGCTCTCGACGCGGCCGACCTGCTCGCAACGGGCGAAGTACCGCGCCAGCTCGGCGGGCGGGTAGCCGAGCGCGACCACCGTGCCGACCGGGCGGTCGTCGGGCCACCAGTTCGCGTAGCTGTTGTGGCCCGATAGCAGCGTGCCCGCGGGGACCCCGCGGCCAGGACCCAGGAGCTCGAGGGCGGCGGCCTCGCCGTAGCTCCGGGTGAGGACCGTGGCCGTGGCCCGCTCGTCCGGCGGCAGGGCGTCGAGGACGGCCCACATCTGGTCGACCAGCTCCGGCCAACCCAGCTCCTCGGCCAGCTAAGGATTGACGCGGAGCACCCCGA